>Ga0074046_10001524_pt1 | contig 20790 bp, 18 predicted proteins | sample BogForMeECP23OM3_FD_94441 | JGI IMG/M metagenome (GOLD analysis project Ga0074046, IMG submission 94441) | Bog forest soil microbial communities from Calvert Island, British Columbia, Canada - Bog Forest MetaG ECP23OM3 | ecosystem: Environmental > Terrestrial > Soil > Wetlands ... | reverse complement strand
TCTCCAACGGCTTAAACGAATCAAACTTAGACACATCGCTTTTCCAACATCCTTCCAGCTGGCGAGGAAGGGGCTGGGGCTTTGCATCGTTGATGACTGCTTGTACTTCGGTGGCCTCTTCGGGCGATTCTCGGTTCGAGGGTCCCTCTATTCCTGTCGACGCGCCTGAATTCGGTTGTGTTGCCGCGCAACCGGCTAGCACAAGTAACATGATCACGATTGCGGCAAACGGTATCGCTGCGGCAAGCCGCCTCCGTTCGTCAGTGTGCACTTTCCTACCGAGTTTGAGATTTACTCAACATCTCTTCCAAAGTCAACGAACATGAAAAAGCGAAGTTATCTGGCTCTGGCAAAAGAAAGTTCTACGGGCGGGGCCGCATCGACATGGCTCACCCGCAAACTTCGCACGGCCTTTCGGGAACTCTTGTTCAGAAATCTCGCGAAGCGCGCCAGGAACCTTGCTCGATCACTGCCGCGCCTCCATAGCAAGAGTAGACACCGTTCACCTTGGTCTTTTGGAAGATGCCCTTGAACAGGCAACTCGTACCGTCAGAGAGCTGGACTCTGATAAGTGTAAAATCGGTTCCGGATGTAGTCACCGACGCGACTTGACCCAAGTCATTGCCATTGCGGCAAACCATGTTCCCGTACGCGCACGAGTAGGAACCCGACCAGCCGGATTCGTTCTTGAAGAAGGAGAACGTCACCTTTTGTTGTGCGTTGCATCTGCCGGAAGGAGTCTGAAACGGAATACATGAGGCGACAGAGATACCCGACCACTGGCCACCGATGTCCGCAGTGACGGGGGCAGTTTGAGACTGATTAGTAACCGATGTGCACGCCTGGATGCTTATCAGGACGAGCGTGAGTATGAGGTTCCTCAGGCGCTTGGGTCGAATTCCGATTGTTTCACTTTTTGGCATCGGGGAGCACTATCGCGTAGGTTTCGATGTAATATCCCGAATGACCACTCTCACCAATCTTGGCGACATGCTCTTTTTTTATGATCACGTCTCCTTTTGTTTCGTTAAGCGAAGCGTTCCCTTCATTTCCAGGTTCTTGGTTAGCTGGATCGTACATGAGGTGGGTTGTACTTTGAGCGGTATCGCTGACCACCAGCAGAGAGTCGGCACCCAATTCACATCCCTTCTTCTCTACCGCGTTCATCAGATCGTTCCGTTGTTCCTCTGTCCCCCATCCTTCGACGATTGCAATCTTCGTGCTGCCAACAGGTTCCCTGTAAAGAACCGGAATGTGGCACTCGGAACCTTTTGGCGGTCGATCCGAGGGCCCGAGTTCAGTAACGGACACCTCCGGTGCCGGCGCTGGATTTATCCGCGCACACGCACCTACGATTCCCGCCAAGATGGACACGGTTAAAAACAATCGGCATGACGGAAGCATCGCGGGTTTACCCGAATCGAATTGATCGTTTTGACTAAAACGTCGGCAGATGCTGGATGTTTTTATACTTGTAGTAACCTGGACCGACTCCATACTCCATGATGCCGAAGCCTGTGTCGTTCCCGCAGCGCCACTCGATTAGATGATCGCTCAATGTACTCGCTTCCTTTGATACAGCAGGATCACTGAGATCCCAAGTTTCATGCTCGCAGCAGTATTCGCCTCGATTGTCACCTTGATTCCATCCCCGATAACCTCCATATCCGCCTCCTTTCAGGTGCCATCGGGGTCGATGTGCCACGAACGAGACCTCCCGAGTTTCTCCGCCCGCGAATATGAGTTCTATGTCTCCACCTCGTAGCGTTTGTATCGGTCCCGAGTCGTCCCATCGGAATTCTTGCCGGGTCTCCTTCAAAATCAATCCGGGATCGGCCTTTTTCCCAAGAGGCTGCGCTATTTCTCCCGTGAGATAGCTGTAGCGGCCGGCATTTCGTTCGACGAAGCGCCAGTGGAGTGCATAGTCAGGAAACTGTGCAACCGCCCAGCTGAATAAAAAGGGAGCAAAAGATGTCCGCTGCCTATCCGCGGCCTCGGTTCTTAGAGGGCGCCGCGTCCCCCAAGAACGGTCTCGATGGCCCCACCAGGTGTCCTTCTGCAGAGTCAGTTGTTTTCCCGGAATTTGCATGGAACCTTGAACACGTCCGACTTGATCGAACCTGGAAATATCTTGCACTATGCGACCATTGCTTCGGCGGAAGTCGTGCTCCTCTTCATGAGGGTTCATAGTTGCAGTCCACTCCAGGTTGAAGCTGATGCCGGAAGGATTACTTGCCAGCGTCATCCGAAAACACTTCAGACCTTCGATGATTTCTATCGACAGTGGCCCGATTTTGATCTCGTGGGGGTTCGGCCGGAGAGTACGCGTGGCCCGAAAGTTATGCTGTCTCCCCTGATGCCACACTGTCACGAAGCCGTCTTGCACATTCCTATTAGGGTACTGGCCTACGCCGCACCCGACGATGATGTCTTTGTTGACGACGTCGTAAAGACTTATATAAATACGTTCAGTCCAGTTGGGGTCGGAGGTGTAGACGTGGTCCATCGTTGTGGGCAATTGATGACAGAGAAATTCATCCCAAGGCGTAAGCATAACAATCGGCTCCCTATCACATCACCTGGCGGTCCTATCGCAGTGCACGATTCTCTCAGAAGCCGAGCGCTCTCGCGGCCATGTCAAGGACTACTGGGACCGAATACGTAGTGCGCGCAAGCCGAAGATCCTTGTTTTTACCTTCCGCAAAGAGACTAGAGGCACTAATCCAGAACGCAGCGCTCCGCATCATGTACAGGATTTCGTAGTATCGGCAAACCTTGAGATCTACCGTCAAGCCGGTGAGACGCTGATAGTAGTCCAGGAAGAAATCGCGCTCCACAACACAAGAAAGAAGGGGCGAACCCTCACGATTTAGATCCGAGAGAACATATGCGACATCGTACATGGGATCTCCAATTACCTGAAGCTCCCAATCTACGACGGCGGCTATGGCATCGTCTCTGATGATCAAGTTGCCGGTGCGATACGCTCCATGGACCAGCGCAAGCCGCTGAACCGGTGGCGCGTTGCTCTTCAGCCACACCAAGAGCTCAGTGAGGACGGGCTCGGGCTTATGAGGCGCCTGCTCTATCAGCGATTCCCATTTGGCAATCTCCCGAAGCGCGAAGTCGTTGCCCTGATCAGGTATTCCCAGGAATTCGAGTTTGGCCGCTGGCCAATCGAGGTTATGCAGAGCAGCTAGAGTCTCGACGAAACTCCGTGGCAGCTTGCCTCGCCGAGCCGCCTCGGCATAAGCCTCCTTTCCCGCTCGTGACCACGGATTGGGAACCTCGCCTTCGATCTTCTCCATAATAAAGAAGGGGCCACCCAGGAGCTTCGGATCTTCTTCGTACCAATAAACTCTCGGAGTCGGCAAAGTTGTCGCTTCAAGAGCCTGAAGCACTCGATACTGCTGCTTTAGGCTGGAAAGCTCACGGAGTAGTCCGGCCCCCGGGTCCTTGCGTAGGCACATTCCGCGGGTGGTTTCGCGTCCGTTCTCATCCCAACTAGCGTTAAATACGTAGATCTGATGAGACCAACCGCCCGTCATTTGAGTGAAATCACTCAACTTCAGGTCTCGTGCCTCAGGCATCTTGATACGAAGATAGGCGAGGATCGCTTCCTGTATTGTCTGCGCGCCTTCCATGGCTTCAGTCTTTTCGTGCGTTCGCGATCTTTAACTCAGCATCAAGTAGTTGTCGCAGCGTGAGCCGGATACGTCGATTCGCTCTCTCAAAAGCTTGCGGAGCGATTTGTCCTCGCTTGCTGTGTAATGCTTCGATCGTGTGACAGAGGCGGCTCCGAAGGTCCGGGCCGTCGCGCTCGACAATTTCAGCGAGGTCCGGGATTCGTGAGAGATCGTCGAACAACTCCGTCAACGCCGCTTGCTCTACGCTCTCAAGGTCGCTTCGGTCCTCAATCTGACGCGAAACGAACTCGAGAATGACTGCTGCCATGTAGGCTTGCGACCTGGAATAGGGATCTTTGACCGCCGGACCTATGACGTTGCGGAGCGAGCTAATAACTTCGGTAAGTAAGATCTTGGCTGAGAGCATGTTGCGACTACGAGCGATTGCTCCTGTTGGTCAAACGCCGGCGAGCGTTGATAATTATCGCGGCTCTAAATTTCCATCTTGGTACATTTGTTCAGGTTCCAGCAACCAAGGCTGGAACAGGAGCTCGCAGCCGTTCTATCCGATAGGTTCGACACGCAAGTGTCGCGAACGCACCTGCGAAAGCCACGGCGCTGAACAAAATCAATGCGCTCGCGTAGCTTGCCGTTATGTCGAATACCCGCCCAACAATTATTGGGCCGAGAATCGCGCCGACAGTGGACGCAATTCCTACCAGACCAGAAACCGAACCGAAACGCTTCAATCCGGTAGATTCGGCAATTAGCAACGGAACCAGGGCTATCGGCGCACCTAGCACCGACCCTAGAATCGGAACGAAAATAACTAACACCGCTACGTTGCGGACTTGCAAAGCGAGCAGTAGGGCGATCGCTTCAAGGAGGAAATTCGCGAAGAGCGCCATTCGTGCCCCTACTACATCAGCAAAAGAACCGATACAGACCTTACCGACCGCATTCAGTCCGAAAATCGATCCCATGATGAGAGCCGCGCTGCCGGCGGTGTACCCGACTTCTATCAGATACGCTACCAGATGAACCACCACCCCCGACACCGAGAGGGAAAAACAGAACTGAGCGACCATAATCATCCAGAATGAACGGGTCCTCAACGCTTCGCCGGTTTCGAAGCCTTCCAGTTCGGCGCCCGAGGTCGAAACGCTGTGCGTATCTGATTCCGCAGGATGGTTCCGGACTACGGACACGAGAAGAGGGACGAGGATTAAAAATATCGGGAGAGCGAGCCCGATATAGGCGACGCGCCATCCCCAGCGCCCTATTGTGTGAACCGCAAACACAGTCATCAACATTCCGCCTGCTGACGCGCCAGCGGCCACGATGCCCATCGCCAACCCGCGGCGAGCTTCAAACCAATTGGCGACCACGAACGATGCGGGAATCAGTGTCGCACCAGATATCCCCAAGCCCAGCAATGTGTACGCGACCATCATTGGCGTGAACGAGGTGGCCCGACTAGCGCCGATAAAAGCCAACCCCGCGATGAGCGCTCCTACGACCATGACGTAGCGGGCTGCGACGCGATCGAGCAGCCACCCTACGATCACATAACCAAGTCCGGCAGAAGCCGCGAGCACGCTCGGCAACATCGAAACGCGTGCCCGACTCCATCCAAATTGCTTTACCAGTACCGGCAGGAAGACGGGTACCGTATTGTAGCCGGAGCCCCCCACCAAAAAGACTGCTGCGAACAGCGTCGCAACCAGGAGCCACTGTTTCGATTCTTGTTTCACGTCTGCAGCGAACCGACAGGGCTGGAACCTCTTCGAGCGTTACTTGAATAGTATTAAGTCTATCAAGGGTTTTCCAAAAGTTGGAGCGAATCAAAATCAGTACGAGCGCGGCAGACCAAGAACGTGCTCACTGACCGAGTTGAGCACCATTTCCTGCGACACCGGGGCAATCTTCGTAAGCCGACATTCACGAAAATATCGCTCGACGTCATAGTCACGTATGTATCCATAGCCGCCGAGAGTTTGCACAGCGCGATCGCAAGCTTCAAAACCCGCATCGGCGGCTCTTAGCTTCGCGATATTCGCCTCCGCACCACACGGTTTCCCCTGGTCGAAGAGGCAGGCTGCCTTTAGCATCATCAGCTCTGCCACCTCGAGCTTCGTAAATGAATCCGCGAGAGGATGCGCAATCGCCTGGTTCTGACCAATAGGTCGGCCAAAAACGATCCGTTCCTTGGCGTATCGAACGGCTTTTGAGAGCGCAGCACGCCCCATCCCGATCGCTTCGGCCGCAACTAAAATCCGTTCCGGGTTGAGTCCGTCGAGCAAACAATGGAATCCGCGCCCTTCTTTGCCCACAAGATCCGTTGCCGGAACCCGGAGGTTGTCGATGAAGAGCATGTTAGTATCGACGGCCGCCCGGCCGAGTTTGTGTAGTTCGCGAATTTCGACCGAGGAAGGATCCAGGTCGGCAAAGAAGAGACTCATGCCATCGGTTTTTTTCTCAACCTTGTCGAAAGGTGTCGTGCGCGTCAGCAGGAGCATCTTCTGCGCCTCGCGCGCTTTGGTGGTAAATACCTTTCTCCCGTTAATTATGTAATGGTCTCCTTCGCGGCGAGCGGCGGTCTTTATTTGCGTAATGTCATTGCCGGCGTCAGGTTCTGTGATTGAGAATGCAACCTGCATCTCTCCGCTGATGACCTTGGGGAGATAATGACTCTTCTGCTCGTCGGTTCCATGAAAGACCAGCGGGCTGACGCCGAATATGGACAGATGGATCGAACTCGCGCCGGCCATCGCGGCGCCTGACGCTGCGACTTCAAGCAAAATCAACGCGGCCTCCGTGATCCCGAGGCCACTCCCTCCATACTTCTCCGGAATCGCAACACCCAGGTAACCTGCCTTAGCTATCGCCCCAAAGAAATCTTGAGGGAATTCCGCCCGTGCGTCTCGCTCGCGCCAATATTCATCCGGAAACCTCGTACACAGCGATCGCACTTGGCGCACGATCTCCTGCTGCGGCGATGTCAACTCGAAATTCAAGTCCTTGCACCTGGTGTCAAGAGGTCTTCTTTCTTCATATGTCACTCTCGACAAGCTTGCGCCAACGCGAGTAAGTGGCGTGCCTGCTTGAGATGAGGCATGTCGAGCATCTTACCGTCGAGAGCTACGGTCCCAGTCCCTTGTTTGCTCGAAAAGGCCTCGACCACGCGCCTGGCATACTCAATTTCCTCAGATGCCGGTGTGAAAGCCCGATTAATCGGCTCGATTTGATCGGGATGTATTGCAATCTTACCCGTGAATCCCGCGCGTCGTGCCGCCTGGGACTCCTTCAGCAGTCCGTCCAGGTCTTTGAAATTCGTGAATACCGTATCAATAGGTTCGACCTGCGCCGCCACGGCAGCCAACAGACACAGCGAACGAGCCAGCTTGTAAGTGAACTCTAGCCCTCCGTTTTCTCCCCGGTTGCTACTCGCTCCAAGAGCCGCAGAAAGATCCTCGGCTCCCCACGTGACCCCCCAAAGCCGTTCACTACATCCAGCAAGGGCACCCAGTCCAAACAAAGCTCCAGCCGTCTCCGTAGCTACCGGCATGATGCGAATAGAGTTCGCCGGAACGCCTTCGCGCACTTCCAAGGCCGAGAGGTAGTGATCCAAAACCACAATATCCGAAGCCGAGATGATCTTTGGCAGCAGGATCCCATCCGGAGCGCCGGCGACGATGGCCGCGAGATCAGCCAGGGCTTTTTCGCTTGATAAAGGATTGATACGAACCCAAAGCTGCGTTCGTCTTCGGTCTCGATGGCTGACCAGGTATTCCCGAACAGCCGCGCGCGCGATATCGATCCTCTCTGCGGAGACCGCGTCTTCCAGGTCGAGGACCAGCGCGTCGGCCGCGGCTTTCGCGGCCTTCGCGAGTTTGCGCTCGCTGTCGCCTGGAACGAATAAAAAAGACCGCATTATCGATCTTTCCGATGAAGCATCAATGCCGACCTTTTGCAAAAGGCGACTTCCTCGCCCCTCTGGTTGAAACAACGGTGCTCAAATACGACGATACCGGCGTCGGGCCGCGATTTGCTTTCCCGCATCTCTGCGACCTTCGTTTGCGCGCGCAACGTGTCGCCGATAAACACCGGGTGCGCAAACCTTACATCTGACATCCCAAGATTCGCCACTGTAGTTCCCAGAGTGGTATCGCCTACAGACAAACCGATCATAAGGCCAAGTGTGAAGATGCTGTTGACCAGCCGCTGACCGAACTCCGTGTTTTTTGTAAATTCGGCATCGAGGTGAAGCGGCTGGGGGTTGTGGGTGAGAGCGGTAAAGAGCAGGTTGTCGGTCTCAGTCACGGTTCTGGTAATGGGATGCTCGAAGACCCGTCCGACTTCGAACTCGTCGTAGTAAAGCCCGCCCACTGGTTCGTCCTCTCACACTTGTTTTTTCACTGCTGCTCGACTCGATTCAGTCCTCGACCACCTCCGCCGGGAAGACTGGGCCGTTCAGTTCTTCGTAGCAGTCGGCCCGTATCGAAATCTTTTTTCAGGGCCTCTCTTCGCGGCCGTCAACTGACGCGCGCAGTTTTCGTTCGATGTGCTTCGTCCCGTCATTCGTTTTGAGTTGTACTCAAGCAATGGTCGGAATGTCAAGCACGTTTAAATGGATAAGTTTTTCGACCATCGATACATTCTAATGAAAATGTCTATTTGCCTAGGTTGAGAACGACGAGTATCTTTGATGATACTTTGAGAAAAACTCAGAAGAGGCCTCACGCGCCTGCGCGAAGCAATTCGCTCACGAAAAAGACCAGCAAATCCAAGGGGGTTACGCGCCGCCGCCACATCGTCATAGCGCTTCATGACCTGATGCTCGCCAAGGGCTACGCTGAGACAAGTCTTTCAGATTTGGCGGAAGCAGTCGGGATGTCTGTCAGCCATCTTCTGTACTACTTCGACAGCAAGGAAGCCGTACTCGAGGAGCTTTGCAGCAAGATCAATACGCGCTTTCTGACCAACATAACAGCGCCAAGCGACGATTCACCTGAACAACGGATCATGGCTCTCGTAGACCATGTCTTTACTGGCCGCGGCAGGCCACGTCAGGAATATAGGCTCTCAGCTGAGATGGTCGCACTTTCGGTCAACCGGCCGAAGATTCGCAAGCTCATCACCGAATTTAACGAACAATTGAGCGCCACCCTTGTTGCCTGGTTTCAACAGATCCCACGGCCTTCTGGAATATCAGCTGAAGACGCATCCGTGCGCACTCGCGCCGTGTTGGCTGGGTTAACGAATAACGCTCAATTCAACGCGCGCCTGGGTCTTGCGCGCCTGCACCGCCTTTTCAGGCTGGCGCTCTTGGATATGCTGGGTGTCCGCACCTTGCATCTGCATCGTGGTAGCCAGCGTCATGCTGAATCGCACGTCGGCAAAAGTGCCAGCCAGGAGATCACGCACTGTTCGCAGGCAGATTGATTTGCTTGCTATAAGGACTTTCTTCAGAAAATCAAAGATTCGCCGAAATGCTTCCTTGCAGGAAGATAGCTCGCCCGTCTGCAAAAATACGTGCGGCATTTGTTCGAAGATATGTAGCTCGTGCTCGATGCCGGTTCGTTTCAGTAACTATTGAGCTGAGCCGTCAAGGTCTGATCCGCGAGATCGGTCTATTTAACACCTCCGCAGGCTTCATCCCGGCCTTCTCGCGATGATGCTGGTAGTCCTCGGTTGCCCTAACAATGGCTTTCACAGCGCCGCCGAACAGATCTGCTTTGCGCGCCGACGTCCAGCGCTGCGAGTACTGAATAGGTTCGACGGATTGCTGAAATTGCGGCGCTACATAGCGCTGCCACAATTCGTACGAGCGTCGCAGCTTCTCGGTCGAGGTCCATTCGTGCGCCAGGAAAAGGATGCCGCCGAACCCTCCGCCGGAAGCTTCCCAGATTTCGCGGACCCGCTTTATTGCGTCGTCGGGAGTTCCCACGATCGCGCCCCCACGCCCGACCAGTCTATCCACCGTCATCTCTTCGACCGGCTGACCGGGATATTCTTCGAACTGTACGTTCGCTCCCAGTGTCCCGACGATGTATTCCTGGATCCACGCGTTGCCGCCCTCGCGCACATCGTCGAGCGCTTCCTTCTTGGACTCAGCCAGGTGTACAGGGAAAACTAGTCGCCAGTCCTTGCGATCGACGGTCTTGCCATGCTCGGCGGCCGTTTCCTCGCAAATTTCCCAGCGCTTGGGAAGGTCAGTGAGTCCGTTCGGAGTAAAAGCCGCAACTGAAAGAACCCCGCATCCGACCCGGCCGGCCGCAACCATCCCCGATGGTGAAACGGAATTGGCCACGAAAATCGGCATGTGAGGCTTCTGGTACGGCTTCACCTGAAGATGAGCATCGCGTAGCTTGAAGTACGATCCGTCTACCGTGATTGCGCCTTCCTCGGTGAACAGTCGGATGACGACTTCCAAACCCTCAACCATGCGATCGCGCTGAGTAGTCGTCTCGATCCCGAACATAGAAGCGTCACCAGGCAGTGCGCCCGGACCACATCCCAGCATCGCTCTCCCATGCGTGAGTTGGTCGAGAAACGCGTAGCGATTCGCGATGTTAAAGGGGTGATGGTATGGGACGCTAACAACTCCCGAACCCAGCATGATTCGCTTGGTGCGGGTGGCGGCCACCGCTGCAAAAATCTCAGGCGATGGAATTATCTCCCAGCCTGCCGAATGATGCTCGCCGATAAAAGCTTCGTCGTAGCCGAGCTCATCGAGCAACTCGATCAGTTGTAGATCGCGCTCGAACGCCAGCGCGGGATTCTCTCCGACCTTATGAAACGGAGCCATGAATATTCCGAACTTCATATCTCCTTGTACAGCCTTCGCGATCACTATACAGCCTTCGCGATCACTTGGGCGGGTTGAGCCTTTTCTGAAGCTCGATACTTTGTGATGAACCCTGGTCGAGCCCAGGCTATGAACGCGGGCAAGATCAAAATTCCAGCTACCATGTTCGTAAACATCAGAAATGAAAGGAGAACACTCATCTGGCTGTGGAACTGCAACGGAGAGAACACCCAGGGGAGGATTCCTCCTACCATGACCGCGAAGGTCGAAAACACCGCCGCGCCAGTACCGGTAATTGCGATAACAATGGCGTCCTCCACGGAATGGCCGCGTCCTACTTCGTCTCCGATTCGTGCAACGATATAAATTCCGTAGTCGACACCTAAGCCTATTCCGAGCGAGATCACCGGAACTGTATCAATGGTCAACCCGATACCGCGAATTCCCATGTAGATGAAGGCCGCGAAATTGGCCAATACGCAGGAAAGTACGAACAAGAGACCCGCAGTGACTGCACGAAACTCGATCGTGGAAAAGACCAAAACAACCAAAAGCACAAAAGCTATATTGATCAGGTCCAGCCTGAACAGTACCGTGTTAGCCGCGGCGTAAAGACCAGCCAATCCGCCCAGGTATTCGAACTTGATCTTGTCAAGGGCCGGATCCGTCTTGATTTGACTGTCCTCGAACTCTTTGAGCTCGGACTGTAACTGATTGAGTGTTTCATAGGTGTGATCTTTGAGCTGAATGCGCACCACGCCCAGGAATCCATCGACGTTGGTGATGTAACGTTCAGCCTCGCCCGGGGCCATTCCCGAAGCGAACAGATACCACAAATTCGCGCCCAAGGTGGTGGAGTCGGGAACTACGAAATACTTCGGATGGCCGTTATGAAAACTCTGGTTGGAGGGTTTAATTATCGTCGAGGCGGCGGATATCACGTCCACCACCCTCGAATCCTTTGACAGCAAGAAGGTCCTTAGATCGTCCATAGCCCGGAGGTTCGGCGGACCTACCATGCTTTGCGCGCTGGGATAACGCGGGGCCGTTACTACTACCCATCCTTCATCGAGCGGAAAGTCTTGGGCGATTGCTTCCAAATCCTGGTTGACCTTTGCGTGCGGTGCGTAGAGGGGAGTCCCCGGCGTCGAGTAGCCAATCTTGGCCCTTTGACCGGCCGAAACGCCCCATAGGATGAAGGCGCCGGCGGCGACCAGCAACCCTGCACGCACCTTGCCCGGGGTCACGGGAATGTGAATGAATCGATCAAGCGTTCTGGTAAAGAAAGCTGGAAGAAATTCGCCTAACTTCTCGCCGAAGCTCCCGCCTTTAATCCTCGGAACTGGAGAGAAGCTCAGGAAGACAGGTTCGAAGACGAACACCATCGTGAGACTCGAGGCAAACCATACTGCGCCCGCGAGACCCATGTGGTGTAGAACAGGGATGCCGCCGAGCGACACAAAGATGATTCCACCAATATCTGCGATGATCGAAAGAAAGCCCGGGGGCAGCATATAGTTGGTGGTCAGTATGATCGCAGCATACTTATCCTGAGAAGTGTCCAGTTCGTTGTAATAGCGACCCTGCCACTGAATACCGTGGCTCAAGTCTCTGGCGGTCAAAATAAACGGGATGACCATCATCACGGGGTCGAAGTTGTAACCCATCCAACCCACGAACCCGAGTCCCCAGACAGCAGAGAGGCTGCCCGTGATGATCGGCGCCCACCACCGACTTCGGTGTCCCAAGCTGAAGTACAAGAGTATGATCATCGCCAGAATCGCGACGACGAAGCACACGGTGATCTGCGGCAGATAGTGGTAGCCGTAGCCGCGCACCATCGGTTCACCGCCTACGTAGATTTGGTGATTTGCGTCGGTTTCGTGCTTCACCAGCTCGCGTACGGAGTCGAACAGCGCGCGATAGTTCAGTACTTGTTCATTGAATGTGGCCGCGACGATCGTAGTTCGGTTGTCACGGCTCACAAGCGATGTTAGGGCGGCCTTGTGAACCTCCACCATCCTCTTTAGGTTCGCCAGTTCGGCCTGGTTCTTCGGGATGTTCGGATACATATATGGCTTCCCGACGAGGCCGCCTGGAACCGGCTCGACGTAGGCGACCCGAAAGGAAGCCAGCGACTGAACTGAAACGTGATCGACACCAGACAGCGCGTCCACCGCACCGTTGATCTCCTGGATCTTCTTTAGCGTCGCGAAATTGAAGATGTCTCCGTTCTTTACGCGAATAGCTATAACCAGGCTCTGTGCGCCACCGAAATCCTGACGATATTTTTCGTACAGCACCGTGTTCGGATTGCCGCGCGGAAAGAAGTCCACGAAGCTGGTGGCAAACTTTACTTTCGACACGCCATAAGCCATGACCAAGCTTATGGCCACGAGCAGTAGTCCGATCGACAGCCGAAATCGCAGTATCAGTGCCCCGATACCGCCCATCTCGCCAGCACCCTTCGCTGTCGCCAGCTTGCGGGCTGCTGCCGGTAGGCGAAGTTTCAAGGAGTCACGCCACCGCTCTTCTTGCCTGAGTGTATCCGTCATGAAAATCGTACGCTCGCCATCAGAATTCTATTGCGGCGTGCTCGTTAAGAGTCTCGGTCGTACACCGTATTTCGTTACCTGACTTTGGTTCGAACAGTTGTCACTAGGCGTGGTTTGCCTCAGGAGAGCCAACGGCTAGAAGTGCGCATTAATGAGTATCAACACCCGGGCACGTGGGCATTCGTACCCGGGTATCACTGAACTTCCTTCTATTGCATAACCTGTTGCAGGCCCGCCGGAGTGGCGTACCTTGAAGTGTCCTGATATTTGCCGGCATCTTTGTTGAACTTCGGATAGAATTCGCCGCCGTTCGACGCGTGGAAGTTCTGGAAGTCGATCGTGTAGCTCAGGTTGGCATCGGCGCTGAAGTAAGGACCGCCGGCTGGAGACTCGATCACCTGGTAGTCACCAACGGCTGCCTTGTAAAACTTCTGCTGCATATCGAAATTGTCGGCTCCGAGCGAATTGAAATTCTGCTTATCGATGTAACTTATCCGCGAGCCGAAGCAGTAACCTGCTTGAAACTCCGGTAGCCGTTGCCATCGTAGTACGTAAACATCACGCACTTCCCACTTGCCCGCCTCACGCTTCGGAATAACGACGCCGTTGGTCAACTCGAGGTCCGCGGCAGTGTCGTGCCAATACAGTGGATTGTACCCTACAAACTTACCGTCCGGTGGCGACACGGAATCATGACTCATCCCCAAATTCGCGAGAAACTTTCTCTCTCCTAGTAGTTCCACTTTGAAAATAGGAATCTGCGGGCAAACCCCTAGGTTGGGGCAAGCATCGTCGTTATCCACATCGCTGCCCTGAATATCGGCGCAGACTGCCGCCGCTGACAGCCTCAGGACGCGGCGCAGCGCAGGGACGAACAGATATTCATCCGGAAACTCAACCGGATCCTTATGCTTCAGGTCCAAGGTGGTGACGTATCGGGACTGTTCTGGCGACTGCAACTCGATGTAGGTGGCGTTGAGGTAATCGGGCATGACCGGGTTGGTCTCCGGCACGCCCGGGTCAACGTTAAAATTCAACTGGTTGATGACAATATTATAGGTGCTAGTCGTCTGGTTTTTGTATTTGTCGATGGCCAGCGAAAATGAATGCTCGTTCACGACCGCGGGCCGGTAACTGAACCAGGAATTGTAAAGAATCTTGTACGCCTTGTTGGGCTCCGCGGGATTGGGAAACGGAAAGCCGCCGTGATAGTTGTCTACGTCCCACGAACCGGGCGCCAGCTTCGTCTGCACCAATTGCGTCTGACCTGCATACTTCTCAGTCGACGCAATAAAAGCCTTGGGAGGAGGGACGTCGTGAGGGGGACCGACTTCGATCTCGAAACCCGGAGCATCTGGCCACCTGTAGTAGTGGTCACCCGCAAAAATCGTTCGCCAGAAGATCGGGAAATAGCACTCATACTTCTTCCAGTTCTTTGCGTTGATTACCGTTCCGACTGGCAGCGGCTCCGTGCACTGCTTGCCAAGCTCAGCAAAATCAGCGTCCGTCCAAACCTTAAAGTCATCCGCCCGTGTGACGCGAGCTGAAAGGCTCAGGATTGTCAGCGCGATGACCAGAAACCCGCCGAACTTGCTCAAAAGTTTAATCATGACCTTGTGAACTCCGTGATATTGGGCGTATACAACGCGTTGTTCATTAGCTGCCCCAGCGTAAGCGCGACAAGCTCAAACGCCGACCGCCACTGGGATCGGCGATTTCTGGGATTGAGACTTACTCAAAAAGAATCGAGTTTGTCAAGACACAGACGTCGACTCGTGTCAACTTCGATGACATCGCAATTTTCTCACGTGATTCGTTCGCTTCGCTTAGGCATGTTGGGGGCCAATTCCCGAATCGGCAGCGCCAATCGCTCGATCCGCTGCTGATTCAGTTCGGACGAATTTCTACCGGGAAGAAAAAAGCCGATCAATCTTTTGAGTCGACTGCAGCGACCTACAATGAGCGCTTGACAAGGTTCACGCGTTCCTGATAATCCCGCATTTTAGCATTTCTCAAATTTGAGCGGTGGTCAAAAATGCGCCGGATACAACAAGATGAAAACGGATTCTTCTTCCCGCTGAAGGCCACACTCGGGGCGGCGATCGCCGCACTTCTCGTCGGGTCCTGTTTCTTCGCCCCTTCTTCAGTCGTCGCGGCAGAAGCGTCGGTTGTGGGTCAGTGGGACTCGCTGTTCGGTGTTGCGTTTGGCGCCACGGGAAATCCATTTGTGGTCGGCGCAAAAGGGACTCTGCTCGAATCTTATGACGATGGAAAAACCTGGACGCGCCGACAGCTGGGCGATCCCGTGGAAACCTACGACCTGTACAGTGTCAGGTTCGCGCCCGACGGAAAGACCGGATGGATCGTCGGTGAGGGCGGAACCATCTTCCGAACAAAAGACGCAGGGCGAGATTGGGATAAGCAGCAGTCCCCGATTAAGGATTCGCTGTTTAAGGTCGCCGTCATGAGCGCAGAGGCGGCATGCGCGGTTGGCGCGAATGGAATTCTTTTATGCACCGAGAATGGGGGTTCGACCTGGGTGGTCAACCACTTCATGGACTTCACCTTCTTCGACGTGGCTTTCGCTCCCAAGAGCGGTGCCTGGGCGGTGGGAGAATACAAAACCGTCTTGTTCTCGTCAGACAACGGAAGGCATTGGCAACTGCAATCGGGGGGCAAGCGTGTTTTTACCGAACCTCCCAACTTCGCGGTCGTTTTCAATCCATCAGGGGATGGATTACTTGCGGCACTAGGTCCCGGCATCCAGGAAACGCGAAACAGTGGTCAATCCTGGCAGTCATTTCCGCTGACGGAAACGAAACAAGTCTACGCGGCTGCTGCCGTCGAAGGCACCGCCGGAGCCGAATTCTGGATCGCGGGCAGTGAGGGATTCCTCTCCTACATCGGCAACGGAAAGAGCTCCAGGGTTCCAACGGGAGTGGCGGCCGACATCGCCGATGTCAGTTTTTCCGGGGACACCGGCGTCGCGGTCGGCCTAGGCGGCACTCTCATCCGGTTCCAAAGAGCTGACCACTCCTGGCAAGTTTCAAAGAACCAAATGCGCGTCAGTGCCGCCAAACAAATCGCTGCAGGCCAGCGGCGCGCGGTCGGTTATCCGATGACATTACAGTGAGGCAAACACGGAGCGGATCGAGTCCGGAGGGAGGAGAAAGCATGTTGCAGTCGGGGAACAAGATGTATTTCAATCTCTCTGAGAGTCATGGAAGTGCTGTTGGCGGAGCTTGGAGGCGGCTTGGGCGCACTTATGCCGGCCGGAGTCTTATCGCACTCGCTGCGGCGACTCTGTTCGTGGTGACATGCGGCCGCTACGCTGCCGCCGATGATTTATTCGATGCGAGTCCTATTGACGCATCGCACCTTCTGGCTGATGCGCAGCCGGGGGAACCGGCAGAGCCAACGCCCGGTGTTGTTTCCGAGCTGCGAGACAATCTCCATCTTTCCGGTTACATTCAGAGCAATTACGGACTCTTCTACAATACTGAAGGCTCAAAGTGGTGGGTTCATACTGATCTTAACTCGATTGAATCTCTGCGGCAATTGGGCCAGCTCGATCTGAACGAAAGTTACGGAGAGCATCTGCAGTTTTTTGCTCGTTTCTGGGGAGTTTACGAACCGCCTTATCCCTTCGAAGACCAAGCCTCGGTAGGAGCATCTAGCCTGGATGACTTCTACAACGAATACGACTTTCGAGACCTCTGGTTGAAGGTCAAAGAGGGTCCGCTAAACGTATTCATTGGAAAACAAATCGTTGAGTGGGGAGAATCGTTGGCATTTCGGGTCGGCGACCAGGTAAATCCGCAGGACGTCAGCTATGCTTTCGGGTTCAATAACCTTGAGGCATCGCATTTGCCAATCTACATGCTCCACCCGATCCTGAATCTTCCCGCTATCAGTTACTTCGGTTCGAATTTCCTTGAACTGGTGTACGCGCCCGGTTTCGATGATATGTGGAATCATGTGGATTACCCGGATGATAGGTTCGATGGACAAGACGCCGTAGCCGGAAGGGTCGATGTTCTGCCAATACCTGCATCCTCCCGGGTCGGTGGTGGCACCGACAACCGATGCAGGCCGGGCGAGTCACTTTGCCTCGGTCCTGGTTCAGCCCTGCAGCCACCTTTTAGCTATGTTGTCGGGGCCGGCAATATCCCCGACGTTCAATGGGCTATCCCGCGAGCAACTTTTGCTAACTCTCAGATAGGCCTGAGACTGCACACCCTCATAAAGGGCGGTACCGAAGTCACCGCATTCTATTTTCGGAGCTTCGACTATACACCTAACTTATACGTTGGGGGGATAGAAAGGCCCCTCCGAGTCCTTCCGGGACCGCCACCCGTGGTTATACCGGGTCTCCAGCGGCTGACTGAACGATACGTCCACTACGAAAGTTTCGGCGGAACTTTGAATCGCCCACTCCCCCTTCCAATATGGCTTGCGAACGAACTGCCGCTGGTCCTGCGGACGGAGTTCTTCTACAAGAACCACGACGCATTTTCGACCTCCGCTCGGTCCAACACGTCCGGAATAGTGAACTCCGACACCCTCAATACGCTGGTAGCGTTGGACCTCGATCAGATTTACGCCCCCTGGCTTACATCAACTGGTTCGCTAACGGGGAACTTCGAGATGCAGGAGATCACGATTCTCGACGCAAGCGACAAGATGCTCGAATCACAAGGAGTGCTTACCAAGGCGCATAAACATGAGGTTAACGTTCTGGCGAACGTGGGTACGTCCTTTTATTGGGGAGCGGTAGCACCGACTGCGACCGCAATTTATAATCCAGATGGTCAGACCTGGTTACTCACACCCTCTATTGTCTTCACTCCCCCTTGGACGAACAAGTACTTCGCCAAATTGGGCACGGTGTACATATTGGGTAACGACAAGTACGCTTTCTCGTCGGGCGGTTCGCTGAAGGGCAGTTCGAGCATATTTCTCCAGCTGCAATATAACTTTGATCTTCTATAAAGAGGCTCGAGTCTAGGGTCTTGACTAGCTGGTATGGCAGAGAGCAAGAGGCTTCTAAAATGTCAAAGCGCTCAATCTATTTAAGACTCCATTGCGGACTGCTGCTAATACTTTTCGTGGCGGCCGGTTTGCCCGGTACCGCTCGCGCACAAGACAATACGGACTTGACGCTTACTCCCGGCGGTAGGGTGGTTTCCGGTGGCGATGAGTATCGAAAATTCTGCGCGCAATGTCACGGACTCACAGGAAAAGGCGACGGACCGGTCGCGAGTGAGCTAAAGAAGTCCCCCGCAGACCTGACTCTACTGGCGAAGAAGAACAACGGAACCTTTCCCTACCAACATGTGTTTGACACCATTAGCGGCAAGGATGTCATAAAGTCGCATGGTACTCGCGATATGCCGATGTGGAGCCTGGAATTGGCGATGCCACGGCACGGCGGCGGTGGAACAATCCGCAGATCCCAGTATCAAGTTGATCAGGAGATAAAGAGGATCACGGATTATATCAAGTCCATACAACAGCAGTAGAAAAGTGCTTTCCGCTCTGATTGCTCAGCGTGATCATAAAGCTTTACAATAGAAAACGCGGCGGATGAAGAACAGTTACGTCATATCGTCGATCCTGATTCTGGCTCTGCTCATCGGCGTGGCCGGGGATTTCCTCTACTACCGAGCAAAGCGCACTCCACAGCTTGCCTTTTTTCCTCTGGAGGCCGGTTCGACCTGGACCTATCTGGTGAAAAGCCAGAGCCAGCAACAGAACTACATCCTTACGGACCGCGCAGTAGGCGAACGATTTATAGAAAAGTTGCACCGAAACTGCGAAGTCGTGGACGAGAACTATGAAATTGAGCGCGGCGGAGTCCGTCCCGTGCTCTACTACTCAAATCAAGGATATCTGAACCGTCTCAGTGGCCTCGAGTATGTCGGCAGCCGGATCGAGTTTCCGCCATTCACCCTATCGATCGAACATCAGTTCCTGCCGATCGATATACAACCGAGCAAGACATGGAATGGGCCGATAGAGCCCTATGGCAATATGCCGAAGGCCCCGGCTATCTCGCAATCGCATCGAAGCTATGCGGAGTCCAACGACGTCATCACCCAAGCCGGCCATTTCAAGGCCTGCCTGAGAATCGAAACAGAGGCACGTTTTTCGGGGGGTGCCTATGAACAGCCCATGCTTCTGAATTACCTCGAGTGGTACGCACCGGGCGTGGGAATGGTGAAGACGCTTGCAAAGAAAGGCGGGTTCGAAGGGGAGGTGGTTGAAAGTGTAGAGTTGCTGAAATTCCAAACCCCCGAACTTTCGAGCTCTCCTACAAAACAGTAGTGTTGGAGTGAGCTGATCTTCCCTTGCTGGTTCGGATGTCAGCGCCGGAAGCGCGGCGAGCGATTGATTGGCGTTGCCTAACTAGGGATTGTGCTGCCCGGTCCGAGTCCTCCTGCCTGGTTCCCCAAAAACTCAGAAGAATCGATTCAGAGTCCGTCGCCGTCAGAAGATGGACGATGAAACAGGAATCGTGATCCAAGGGGTTGAACCCCGTTGCTCGACACGCTTAAATTGAAAAATGATCAACCCGAGATCGAGAAAACTCCGGAAAGGTTCTAATATCGAGTCCGAGATTGATGGAGAGAAACTCAAAGACCGGCGGAAGACAATTGTCGCAGCGCTCCGGCGGTGCATGCTTACAAAAGGTTATGCGGAGACCAGGTTAACCGACCTGGCCAGGGCAGCTGGTATTTCCGTAAGCCACCTTCTCTACTACTTTGAGAGCAAAGAGGCCGTGCTTGAAGAGGTCTGCGAGCAAGTGGTCGAGCAGACCTTAGCTGAAGTCACCTCGTATCGCGACGATCCGCCGGAGGAACGTATTCACGTCCTTGTGGACCACGTCTTCGTACGCAGTGTAGTTGCGCGATCGGAGCTCGGCGTTATCCTGGAACTTGTCGCATTGTCAATGCATCGCAGCAGGATTCGAGAGAAACTCGACCGATATAATCGTGAAATGATGGCCTATCTGACGGATCTCTTCGAAAAGGTGCCCAGGCAGCCCGGTGTCTCAGCCAGGGAAGCCGCGGATATCGCCGCTGCAATCTGGATGGGGCTGGTTACGAATTCGCAGTATGACTCTGGTCTGGATGACGGCCGCGGGCGAAGACTCTTCAGGCGCTCGCTCTTCGATCTCGCGAACATCCGGAACCTCGAATCGCCGACGGTTCTATCGAACGTCTCTCAGAAAAAGTTGCGGACGGCGAGAGCGAGCGCGTAGCCCTCGGTTCGGTTCTGGGCTGCTCCCCTTAGCCGCATTTCAGCCTGATTCGCGAACGGCGAATGTTCGCTAAGATGGCCGTCGCCTGACCATCACTCAAGAATCAAAACTCTGATGGTTGCAGAATCCAGCTTGACATTTTGGTAAGAAATTGAGTAATACTCAAAATTGAGCGTTAAGTATCAAGGAGCCGTCGATGCGCGCAAAGATCGAAGGAGACTGCGATCTCACGTTTGCCAGGGTTCGTGACGCGTTTGCGGAAAATTTCAACAAACAGGGAGAGGTTGGCGCGGCAGTCGCCGTCGTAGTCGACGGCCGGCCGGTGGTCGACCTTTGGGGCGGATATCGCGACGAAAAACGCACCCAGCCCTGGACCAAAGACACTCTGGTCAATGTCTATTCCACGACCAAGGGTCTGATGGCGGTCTGCGCTCATCAATTGGTGTCCACTGGGAAATTGGATCTCGATGCGCCGGTCGCAAAGTACTGGCCTGAATTCGCGCAGGCCGGAAAAAAAGATCTGCCCGTTCGCTA
>Ga0074046_10001523_pt1 | contig 20792 bp, 19 predicted proteins | sample BogForMeECP23OM3_FD_94441 | JGI IMG/M metagenome (GOLD analysis project Ga0074046, IMG submission 94441) | Bog forest soil microbial communities from Calvert Island, British Columbia, Canada - Bog Forest MetaG ECP23OM3 | ecosystem: Environmental > Terrestrial > Soil > Wetlands ... | reverse complement strand
CGCGCGAGGGTCACCAGCAAGTGGGCGATCAAGCTGAACAGCAAACTCATCAAAGCGAACTTTAACCGTGTGCGAACGATTCACAAGTCTGCACTTCAACAGTGCTTTCCGCCAGAATCAGCAATTCGCCACACACAGGTGGATCGGTTGGTCTCCCTGAGCATCGAAGTAGTCGCAGAGGCGCGGGTCGTTTGGGCGATGCGCGCTCCCCTACTGGAATTGGTTAGCGGTCTGTTATGGTCGACAACAATTGGCAAACACAAAGGAGCAGCGAAATGGCAGGTCGAGTTTCAGGCAAGGTAGCGTTGATCACTGGAGGTGGTTCGGGGATCGGCCGCGCCACCGCGATCGTCTTCGCACGCGAAGGAGCGAAAGTTGCGATCGCGGATTACAACCGCGATGGTGGCGAGCAGACGGTCAGAATGATCAAGGATGCGGGCGGCCAAGCGATATTCATCGAAGCCAATGTCGCGGTCGCCAAGCAGGTCGAAGCCATGGTCGCCAAGACCGTCGAGACTTACGGTCGGCTGGACTGCGCCTTCAACAACGCAGGCATCGAGGGCGAAATGGGACACGGCGGGCCAATCGGTATCGCAGATTGCAGCGAGGACAATTGGGCGCGAATCATCGCGATAAACCTAACCGGCGTCTTTCTATGCATGAAGTATGAGATACCGCAGATGCTGAAACACGGCGGCGGCAGCATCGTCAATACCGCCTCAGTTGCGGGCCTGATCGGTTTCGCGGGCGGGAGCGCATACGTGGCCAGCAAGCATGGCGTGGCGGGGCTCACGAAATCGGCGGCACTCGAATACGCCAAGTCCGGCATCAGAATCAACGCCGTATGTCCTGGGTTCATTCGCACCGCGATGGTGGAGCGGGTGATCGACGGCGGTTCGATTAGCGAAGATGTGATGATCGCCTCGGAGCCGATCGGGCGCATTGGGAAACCCGAAGAGATTGCCAACGCTGTGCTGTTTCTATGCTCCGATGACGCTTCTTACGTGACCGGATTACCGATGCCGGTCGACGGCGGCTATGTAGCTCAATAGGGTACTAGTTAAACCTGAATTCTGAATCAAATCACCGAGAGGTAAAATCGATGAGCACTGCCGAAAACAAGGAAGTGATGCACAAGAAGTGTCGACATTGATTGAAACTGGCGGGAAAGGGTAATTGATCGCCTTCTCCAAGACCCGGTCGAATTCAAACGGTGAAGGTGAAAGTTTGAAAGGAGCCGCCATGTCTGACCTTGCCTACTCGAGCGCAACCACAATCGCGAGGAAAATCCGCCAGGGCGAGATTTCGAGCAGAGAAGCCGTCGACTACTTCTTAGCGCGCGTTGAGGCGCTCGATAAGCGCATCAATAGTGTCGTGACCATTGACGCAGAACGGGCTCGAAGTGAGGCCGATGCCGCTGATGCTGCCTTGGCGCGTGGCGAGGCGGCAGGACCGCTTCACGGCGTACCCATGACGATAAAGGATTCCTTCCAGACAGCGAAAATGCGTACAACCTCTGGCGCGCCGGATCTCGCGACTTTCATTCCAAAGGAAGATTCCTGGCCAGTCGAGCGCCTACGTGAAGCCGGTGCAATAATATTCGGCCAAACGAATTTACCGATCTATGCAGGAGACCTTCAGAGTTACAACGAAGTCTTCGGCACAACGAACAACCCATATGACCTATCGCGGTCCCCGGGAGGTTCCTCCGGCGGATCTGCGGCCGCTTTGGCTTGCGGCTTTACGCCTCTGGAACTTGGAAGCGATATCGGCGGTTCGATTCGACTGCCTTCCCACATGTCGGGTGTGGCCGGGCATAAGCCGAGCTACGGAATTGTACCAGCGCACGGACAGATCCCCGGTCCTCCCGGGACTTTGACTCTTGCCGATCTCGTAGTCGCGGGGCCGATGGCTCGATCTGTAGAAGACCTCAAACTCGGACTCGACATCCTGGCCGGTCCCAACCGTTGGGACAAAGCTGCCTGGCGCCTTCAATTGCCGCCGCCGCGTCGTCAGGTTCTCAAACAATACCGCGTAGCTGCTTGGCTCGACGATCCTGCTTGTCGCCTGGAACCAAAGGTCCGCGACCTACTGGAGAAGGCGGCGCGGGCGCTCGGCGCAGCGGGCGCAACAGTAGATTACGAAGCGCGTCCGGAGTTTACCCTTGAGAAGGTTTCGGAGACTTTTTTTGCATTGTTACAAGCCGTTTTGGCAGGTGGAGTGCCCGTTGATCGTTTGGACGAATATGCCGCCACGGTCGGCGACGCGCCCGCTGCTCGCACGCGCCGACTCCAAGCGATGCGACATAGACAATGGCTCAGCTACAACGAACGCCGCCTTCAATTGCGCAAACGATGGGAAGAGTTCTTTACTCGCTGGGACGCCATTTTGCTCCCGGTTATGCCCTGCCCAGCTATCGCACATGATCACTCCGAGCCAATGGCCGCCCGCACGACTTTGGTCGGTGGCGAACAACGCCCTTATTGGGATTTGACAACGTGGATGGCTCCTGCGGGCGCTTGTTATCTGCCCTCTACGGTGATCCCCGTCGGCTTGAAAGACGGACTTCCGGTCGGCATCCAGGTCGTTGGGGCGTATCTGGAAGATCGCACGACGCTCGATCTGGCTGAGCAGATGCTAGCCGTCCTGGGCGGTTGCCCACGACCGCCCGGATTTTAACTGCTCGTCGGCGAATCGTCGCGTAAAAGATTGGAGTAGCTGGACGGACGTGCCTCCGTTAGACGAAGGCAAGTTCGGGCTTCGCACCGCGCGACTGAGACCGCTCCGTATGTCGGCTTCGCGATGAAGGTCGGCTATCGCCATGCGTTTGAAACCACCGATGAATTGGTGCGGAGTGGGCTTTGAGAAGCAACACGAGGAGCGTTGAAGCGTCACGCACAAGTGATGAAAGCCCACGACCCCAATAGGAGGAAGGTGCAATGAGCGGAAGTCCCAGCGGTGCGACACTGCGCGGCGCGAAGAAAGTGTCGAGACGCGCATTCTTGGGCGGCGCTGCCGCCGGCGCGGCCGGTGCATGGGCGGTCTCCCACGGCCTTGAACAGCTCGGCGACGATCCGGCAAAGCCGCCGCAACTGTACGAATACTTCCTCGATAATTTCTGGTTCGAATCGGCCGACCTCGAACACCAGCAGATAAACGCTCCACTCAAGGGCAGCCACAAAGCCGACATCGTCATTATCGGCGGCGGCTTCACCGGACTTTCCTCCGCCTACCATCTAATCCGCAGATTTCCCAACAAGCACATAGTGCTGCTCGAAGGCGCCTGCTGCGGATACGGCGCCAGCGGACGCAACGGGGGTTTCTGCGACGCTGGCTTCTCCGGACTGATGGAGTGGGAGAACAAGGTGGGCCCGGAGCTCGGCCGCAAGGCCTTCGACGCGAGCCTCTACGGCATCGGACATATCAAGCGGCTGGTGGCGGAACACGGCGTGGCCTGCGACTTCGAGGAAAATGGCGTGCTCGAAGCCGCCATCGACCAGGAGCAAGCCGCACAGCTCGAACGCCAGCTTCAGACTTACAAGTCGATGGGGCTGCCGGCCGCTCTGCTGCAGGGCAAGGAACTCGAGGCCGAAATCAGATCGCCTCGATACGTCGCTGCCCTCAAGTTCCCCTACGGCGGCATTGTCAACCCGGCGAAGCTGGCGCGCGGCATCAAGCCATTGGTCGAGCGCGCTGGCGTCGAGGTTCGCGAGCGGACCCTGGTGATGCGTGTGACTCCGGGTCAGGTGCACCGCGTGGAAACTGAAATGGGCGATATCAGCGCGCCCGTGCTGGTGGTCGCCCTCAACGGATACTCCCCGAGGCTCGGCTTCTTCCGCGATCGCGTGCTGCCGCTTTGCAGCTATGTGATCGCGACCGAGCCGTTGACGAAGGCGCAGTGGGAATCGATAGGCTGGAAAGGCCGTCAGGGTCTCTCCGACCTGCGGGTGCTCTTCGATTACCAGCGTCCAACTGCGGACGGGCGCATCGTGATCGGCGGTTCAGGCGCTCCCTACTTCGCCGGCGACGCGCCGAGTTCCGGCAACTACAGGCCGGCCCTCGAAACACTCACCCGCAGCCTGTTTACGACGTTTCCGCAACTGGAAGGACTGCGAATCGATCATGCATGGGGCGGCACTATGGGCTTCACGTTGGACTTCACGCCGTCGGTAGGCGTGATGGGAGATTACAAGAACATCTTCTATGGAGTCGCCTACAACGGCGAAGGCGTCGCATTCACGCAGACCGCGGGACGCATCATCGCCGAACTGATCGCGGGCGAGCGAAGCGAACTCACCGAACTGTTCGTGGTGAATCACAAAATGCCCTATCTCGGCCCCGGCAGCCTTCGCATAGTGTTCGAAAAGCTCTACAAGTGGTACTTGACGCGCAACGCCGCCAGAACGGTGCGCTGAGCTTTCAAGAGTCGGGGGTTGCGCCCGCATCTGCGTGGCCGCTCCGACCTCAAAACTCAGCAACCCCGAAACCCTCGAATTCCCATTCACACAGGCCTTTTAGGGGGACCGGTCGGCCTTCGTCTAACCGTTTCTTAAGCCTCTTGAGATGTAGCGCCACGAAGATCAAAAACGACGACAAGAGCAGAGCCAGCAGAGAAATGATCCACGAGATGGTGACCAAGCCTGTTCCTGGCCAGATCAGCAATACCAGACCGACTAATCCCACCACGCCACCCATAGTGAACATGAGACCGCGACCGGCGTCCTCGACGTTCGCCCGGCGAGCGGCCAAGAGGTGACTAACCCCCGTGAAGAGCGCCCAGCCGCCGAGGACCCTGAGTAGGGTTCGTGCCGCCGCGCCGGGTAGAAATACGAGAACCCCACCGACGACGAGGCTTACAGCAGCTTGAAGCAGGTAGATGCCGCGGTCAGATATTCTAAGCGCCCCCACGAATCCCGACAGACCGTCCGCCAGGCAATAGAGGCCGACCAGACGCGTCAGGATTGTGAAGCTGGGAGTCGGCCAGATCAGTGTGCAGATACCCAGCAGCCCGGCAAACACACCGCGCAGCATGAAGGCCCACCAGATGTCGCCTAGTTTGCCGCTCACGCGGCTCTGCACTCCCGCCGCAATAGACCGCAGCCGCTCTTCTTGTTCGTTCACTACGTAATCCCGATCGATGCTGTACTGAGACCTCCTGCAATTCAACAGGTCCACCCAGTCGATCACAGCAGCACACCCATTGCCGCTTGATGGTGAAGTGCCGTTCCCTGCTCTGCTCTGCAAATTCCCTGATCCGCCAAAATAGTTCCCTGTTAACTCAAAATAATTCCCTGTTCCATCGAGTAGGGAATTTGATCAAATTCATCAGGCAGAGCGAGGCTTTTTCGGCTCTCGGATGGTCCAAAAGAGGCCCAGATAGAAGAAATTCCCTGTATTTTCCCTGATGATCAGGGAATTTGACGCGGAGAGCAGTTCGCATCAGACTGCTTCATCCAGCAGCCATATATGGACCCCGCCCGCGTGCAAGGGTTGAATTGCAGACGCGATTTTGGAACTCGGTTGCAGTCAACTTGCTTCGCAGCACACTTCGTATAATAGTCCTACAAGTGGTACGAATAGGCTCGAGGCGATTCTATGCCTGAATTCATCGAAGTGCGGATCGAAGACGGCCGCAGCGTCGTCACCGGAATTGAGCGCCTTGGCGCTGGGAGGCCGATTGTGTTGCTGCACGGCGTCGGCGGGAATGCCCTTTGGTTCAAGCCGCTGATGACCGCGCTGCTCGGAAGGCATGTAGTCGCGCTGGATATGCCTGGCCACGGCGGCAGCAGCGACGCGCCGAACTGGGGAATGGAGCCGCTCGCAGAGTTTGTATTTGCGATGAGTCGCCGGCTGGTGAAGGGTCCGGTGATATGGGGCGGGCATTCGTGGGGCGGAAAGCTGGCGGCAATGATCGCCGCGATGCATCCCGAGAGCGCCGACGCTCTCCTGCTGCTCGATCCTTCCCCCGGTTCAGGCATGCCGGTTCCTGCGGAGATGTTCGTGGACATCACATTCGGCGGCGAGTTGGGGCCGTGGCGTTCACTCGAAGCGGCCAAGGACTCGGTGCGCAACTTGCCTCAATACACCAACTGGAATGAAGACCTGGAGCGCGCTTTCGAACGAAGCGTCATTCGTGGCGCCGATGGAATCACGCGTGCGCGCATTTCACGCGAGACGCTGATCGCGATATGCACGGCGGTGGGCAAAGACCACTCCGACACCATATGCAAAGTTTGGTGTCCCACCCTCTTCGTTGTCGCTGACGAAAGCCTCGCCTGGCAGGAGCCAATCAACTTTGCGTTGCTTCCGCATGCTGCGCGGGCCGTCATCAGATCGAACCACTGGCTGATGGCGGGCAATTCCGCCGATCTGAATCGAGCAGTTGAAGGCTGGTTGGCGACCCGCGAAGGAATGCGCCCGCGAAGCGAGATGAGTTTCGCAGGGTAGCATCGGACAATCCGGCTTTTAGTCATCGTACCTGTCTTGTGATACTCCGTTTGCATTGGCTATTCGGAGGGCCTGTGGCCTGCAAGGGGAGCGTCGGTGGAATCGATCTGCAAGCACATTTTCCGGTCGGTATGACGGTCGCCGCCCGCGTGTGCGATCTGCCCGGCGTTTCGGCGACGATGTTTGTGACGCTCGCGGCGAAGGCGCTCGCGGCGACTGACGCACCCGAACTTCAGTACACCGGCCACAGGTCGCAGGAGATTCTTCGCGAGCTTGAAGTCGAGCCGCGACGCTTCGATCTTAACGCCAGCGAAGTGCGGGTCGTGGTGCTCCGATCGCAGTGGTTCGTGCAGACGATACGCGGATTTCTCGAACGCCACCCGGACGGGCTATGCATCAACCTCGGCTGCGGGCTCGACCCCAGCTTCGAAGACTTGGCAGCGGCGGCCGACCGGCGTTTCACGTGGCTCGATATCGATCTGCCGGACGTGATTGCCATTCGGCGTCGGTTCTTTGCGGAGACTCCGCGCCGCCGAATCATCGCCGCTGACATTACCGACTCGCGTATCTTCGCCACGCTGCCATGGGACGCCGGCAGGCCCGCTATCGTCGTCGCGGAAGGGGTGCTGTATTTTCTGCAGCGCGCCCAGGTCGAGTCGCTATTCCGCGCACAAGCGGAGGCGGCCGACGCTCGACGCGCCGACATCGAAATTGCTTTCGACTACGCGAGTCCGTTAGGCGCGTGGATCGTCACCCGGCGTCCCGCGCATCGACAACTCGGCACGACCTTCGGCTGGACGTTGCGCAGTCTCAACGAGTTGCGGCGCGTCGATCCGCGGTTCGAAGTCGCCGAGGATTCCAACGTGTTCCTGCACGCCATGGGAACGGGCGCGAGGCAGCTCGATGCCCTCCATCGTCTTCTCACCGGCAGCAGCCTAGGAGGGTGCGCGCGCCTCTGCCGCACAGCCAGCACTTAATGCGATTACCGGCAACTTGTGAATATTCATAAGCGGCTTGCTTAGCGCAGCTTGATTAGCAATGCTCGCGTGCTCCGGGAGGCCACTCTCAAAGCGGGGAGCCAGCTGGCACACAATCGGCCCGCCCGCGCGAGAACGGCGTCGCGGAAATGATCCCGCGATGTACATCTTCAGACTGGTGGCGCGGAATCTCCCGCGCAATCTCCGCCGCAGCGTGCTTACCACGTTAACGGTTGCGCTCGCCACTTTCATTTTCGCGGTGCTCGTGTCCGTGCCGGATTCCCTCAACCGGATCGTGACCGACGCGTCCGCGACGCTGCGCCTGATCGTGGTCAACCGCGATTTGCCGTTGCTCGGGATGCCGGCGCGCTACTGCGATCGCATCCGCGCGATGCCCGGATGCGCCGCTTGCGTGGCGACCACTCTATGGCCGGCGACTTTCCTTGGCGGCAGTGATCAGATCCTCGCGGTCGCCGAGGGACTCGAAATCGCCGATGTCTTTCCGGACTACGATCTGTCGGGCGACGCGCGCAGAGCGCTGTATCGCGAGCGGCGCGGTGCGTTCGCGGGTGCAGTGCTGATGCGCAAGTACGGGCGGAAGCCGGGCGACCTGATCACTCTGCGCGGGACCGAGCGCGATCAGCTGCAGCTCACTTTCGTGCTGCTGGGCGAACTGCCGTCGAAGCGCTACTCAAACGTATTTGCCTTCAGGCGCGACTACCTGGAGGAGGTGCGCACGGCGAATGGGTATCCGGGTGCCGACCTGGCAACAAACCTCGTGGTGCGAGTCGATCGGCCGGAGCATCTGAGTGCGCTGGTCCACGAAATCGACGGCGCCTTCCGCAATTCGGACTACGAAACGCGCACCCTGACGGAGAGCGACGCGCTGGCGGCCGGGCTTTCCGCGCTGGGCGATCTGCGAGGAATAGTGATGCGCCTGTGCGCGCTCGTGGTCTTGACGATGCTGCTGATTGCGGCCAATTCGTCGGCGATGATGGTGCGCGAACGCGTCAACGAGGTGGCGATCATGCGGGCGATCGGGTTCGGCCGTCCCGCGATAGCCGCGATGCTGTTCGGTGAATGCGGCGCAATCGGGCTGTGCGGTGGCACTCTCGGCGCGGGCGCGGCGCTGTGGATTTTCGGCTCGGGAGTAGTCATCGGGTCGCTTGGCGGCGCAGGCGCGTTGTGGGTGCTTCCGGCCGGCGCCTGCACGGCACTGGTGGTTGCCACTGCTAGTACTTTGCTCAGCGGCATCGTACCGATTTGGGGAGTGCTGCGAATCCCGCCGGCGATTGGGATCACGCAGACTGTTTGAAGCGATGATCCCGGTCAAGTACAGCGTTCGCAGCCTCCGAGTGCGATGGACCAGCTCCGTCATGACGGCGATGGGTGTCGCGCTGGTCGTGATGATCCTGTTCCTGTTGCTGGGATTCGTAGCAGGATTGCGCCTCACGATGATCCGCGCAGGGGAGGGCGACAACTGGATCGCGCTGAGCCGCGCGGTAACCTCGGAGCCGGGCAGCTACGTGACCCTGGATCAATACGAGATCATCCGCGCGCGGCCTGAGCTCGCGCAGGCCGGCGACGGCGCGGCGTTGGTGTCGCCGGAGATGGTGACAGCTTTCAATCCGGAGGCGGACGGTCCGCTGCGAGTCTCAGACTTCACCTACCTGCGTGGCGTCCGTCCAATCGCGTACCAGGTGCATCGCGGGATTCGACTTTCCGCTGGACGGCTCCCGGCCACAGGGCAGCCGGAACTGATCATCGGCGCGCGGCTGGTGGCAAAATTTCCGGAACTCGCGCCGGGCCGCCGTGTTCAACTCGGGAGAAGCCACTGGGCCGTCGTCGGAGTGTTCTCCGATGGAGGCAGCACACGCGAATCGGAAGTGTGGGGCGACCTCGACGCGTTGCAGCAGGACGTTCACTTCGGCCACGGTTTCTCCACGTTGCATCTCGCGCTCAAGCCCGGCGCCGAAGCGAGCTTTGCGGCTGCGCTTGGCCGCGACCCGCGGCTTGGCCTCGACGCGACGCCCGAGGACCATTTCTACGCGCAGCAGTCCAACGTGGCCGACCAGATGCGCGGGCTCGGGCTGATGCTCGCGGGAATCCTTGGAGTGGGTGCGGTGTTTGGCGGAATGAATACGATGTACTCGGCGGTCGCGCGCCGCACCCGCGAAGTTGGGCTGCTGCGCGCGCTCGGATTCAGCCGCGTGTCGATCCTCGCGGCCTTTTTTTTCGAGAGTGTTTTGCTGGCTCTGCTCGGCGGCATGGTGGGAGAGGTCCTCGCCGTAATCGTTGCGTGGGCGACCGGATTGAGCGCGCGGCTGATGAGTATCGAGGCGCTGATCTTCGCGTTCACGCTCACGCCCGGCGCGTTCGCCGGCGGCCTTGCGGCCGCGGCACTGATCGGCGCGCTCGGCGGATTGCCGCCGGCGTGGCGCGCGTCGCGAATCCCGATTGTCAATTCGCTGCGCGCCGTCTGACGCTACTATCGGTTAGCAGGGGTTGCTTGTGATCTAGTCGCACAATTCAGGCTCGCATGGAAAAATTTGATCGAAGTGCTCGCCGCCGCGAACATGAAACCCGAGAACATCGTGCGACTAAATTTCTACACTACAGATGTCGACGGTTTCTATGGCGAAAGCTGGCGAAGTGCCGATCTTTGCAAAGGCGGGATGCAAGCCCGTAAGCACGCTCCTCGGTGTCACGCGTCTCTTCGAGCCGAGCATCATGATTGAGATCGAAGCGACTGCTGTGGCCTAAAGGGTGCGGCACCGCTAAACTCTCGAGGACTACAGCCGGTTCCGGCAGCGCCTTAAACTCAGACTCCGGCAAGTCGATGGCGACCGGCACGCCCAGCTCTCTCAGCACGCGGTCGCGCTCGCGCAGCAGCTGTACCCGACTCTCAAGGACGGCCGGCTCCAGGGACCCGCTGATGCCTGGCGCCGGGTTGAGGGTCTGATTGATCTCGACGGTCGGCCCTTGGTCCCACCAGCCGGCGCGGGACTTCAGGTAGAAGATCATCGGGGCGTGCTCGCCTCGCATCGCCGCCTCGAACAGGGCGTTTGCAACGTTACCGATACCGGTCGCCCTGCCTTTTTCTAAAGCGTCGTTAAAGTCGGCCAACTCACGCTTCTTCTTGTGTAGAGTGGCGACGTGGATACGCATCGCTGCGGCGATTTGCTCGTAAGTAAGGCCGCGCTCAGCGAGCTTTCTTACCTCGTTCAGATCGGGCGGAACCCAGGGTGGTCGACCTTTCCTAGCCATTGCAGTTTTGGACAGGCCCCGCAGACTTTCACCGCAATTTCCACAGGTTGGACGAGGGCTGGACACGCTTCAAAATTCTACCGAATCTCAAGCGTGCCTTAACTTGTCAGCCTCGCTTCAAAGAGCGCTACATCGAACCCGGCAAGCCAGTGCAGAACGCCCTCGTGGAATAGTTCAATAGACCAGGGGCTCGGAAGGTAAAATTGGGACGTTCTCGAGCAGCGCCTTGGCGTCAATGAGGTCGGCGGTGTCGAAGCCCTCGGTGAACCAGTCGTAGGTTTCTCCGAATCGCCGCATGTCTCGCAAAGGCGTGGAATCTTTCAGCTGGATGACGCCACTAAGGAAATCCTCGCTAAAATTCGGGAGCAGATGGAACCTTGCGAACCGCTCCGCCGGGGAAACTCAGCGCGCCGCCGGTGATGGTTTCAGGGACTGCTTCGGCAAGACGGATATCAAGATCAAATATGGCCCTGATAGCGCCTGGGTTGTTGATGTGATCGTTGGCTACGCGGGAAGTGTCGGACGTGCCGGGAGGCTGAGCTTCGAGCATCTGCTGAAAAAAACTCTCGGGCTGCGGATCGAAGACGAACACCCTGCCCTCGCGGAGATACTGGTTTCCAATTGCGGACGCGAGATTCTTCCAGTTCGGACTTTCAGGATCGGTCGGAGGATTGAGCGGGCTGAGTGCAACATGGCACAGGCCGCAAGTGATCCCAACTCGGTAGGGCCGAACTAGCTTCGGATCATCGTAGTAGCTGCGGTCTTTGTAGTAGCGATCCGGGTTCCAATTCTTTCTTGCCGTCTCGTCGAAGGCTGGGTTGGGATAGATTCGAAAGCCGATCACCCCCGAAGATTGGCCGTACACCTTTTCGTCGATGTCAGACGTCGCAAGACCGATTCTCCGATCAAGCCACAAGCCGAACGCGTCTGGTTTGATCGCCGTTTGAGAACCGGGTTCGTTGATGAGTCCCATTTCCTCGAAGCGATGCCCGCGCTTGCGGGAATCGAGCGTTTTGAGCAAGTCGACAAGGCCGTAACCCTCTCGAGCTAGACGATCCCAAAAGGCCTGGTTGCCGGCAGTCCAGAGTATCCAAGTATTCCGGCCTTTGATCTCGTCGTCGGTGAGCTGAACTCCACCGTCCATCTCTTTGAATACGTCGGCCGATATCTCTGGAAAGTCCGCGGAACTCAATCCGGCGGCCTTGGCATCGTCGGATGGACTAGATGAATGGCGATCGCAAGCGGCGACGAAGCAAACAAGAAAAGAGAAGATCAATAGTGAGTGACCGCGAGCATCGTGCTTTCCCATATAGCTCCGACTGCGCATCTTTGCGGCGAGGCAAAGGCCCTGCGAGCCATCTTAGACAGTAACGGGTGCGCAAATCGACCGCTCTCAAACTGGTTACGCCTCGCGAATAGCTCGGTATCGACCAAGGATTTAGTAGGACGTTCCGAATCCGTCACCGATGTGTCACCGGCTTGGGGCGGATGCCGGGTTTACCCGGCGGGCCGAAATGTTTCCGGTAGCTCTGCTGGACAAAATCGTGGGCTTCGCCTTGCGTCATTGGCAGCGAGGCAGCGGTAAGATTCTTCGGCTGCGATTTCTGCGTCAGATGAAAAACCTTCATCACAAGGTCGCGCTGGTCGCGATCGAGGGGTTGATTCGCCGGATGCCTGGGGTCACGAGCCGGAACGGTGATTTGGGGGAGTGGCGCACGCGGCAGAGTTGCAGGAGTGTCACTGCGAGGTTGCTGGAGTTCGTTGAACAGACCCTCGAAGCTGTTCGCACTCTTGTCGCGGAGGGTAAGAAAATTCTTGAGTCCGAAGATCGCCTTGAGAGTCGCAAGCACCGACGTATGCTGGTATTGCGTCGAGTCAACCTTACCTGCAATCACCCATGGCGAGGCGATCACTGCGGGCACACGAATACCGAGGCGGTTGAACGTAAATACGGGTGCATAGGACGGATCGCCTGGTTGCGGCGAGTTTTTTCCGTCGGGGTTGGGAACGTTTTGCGGCGGCACCACGTGGTCATAGAAGCCGCCATGCTCGTCATACGTGACGATCAAGCAGCTGCTAGCCCACAACGGCAGGTTGCTCCGCAATGCTTCGTATACATCCGCCACGAGATTGTCTCCGTAGCGCGCGTCCTGGGGTGCATGCTGCGAGTTGGCCAAGCCGCCGGTCGCATGTGTCGAGTTTGTCGAGTTCAAAAAGCGCGGAATGATGAAAGAGTAATTCGCCAGCGCATGCTGTTGGACGTCAGCCTGGAAAGATTCTTGGAATTGTTTGAAATTCTGATTCTGCTGATTGACCTGCGAGAATTCCCTTACTTCGTTGGAATCGAATGAGTATATCGTCCACGTTCGTCCCGCGGCCCGCAGACTGTTGTAAATGGTGGGCACATTCAGAACTCGTTGCCAGTTGTTGATTGCAAAGCCGTCCGAAGTCGCCGCATGCATGTAGAAGCGATTGGGCTGGGTAGGGCCCGGGACCTCAGAGTACCAGTTGTCGCAAAGGCAGAACGCATCGGCCAACGCGTTGATCGATGGGAGTCGCGCAGGCGCGAAGGCTTCCATTACTACATCTATTATCTCGTTAGTGGGATTCGGGACGTGGTCTAGCAGCAATTCGTCGTGATAGCTGCGCACAAAGCCGTCGTTCGTGGCGACTAGGCCCTTGCGCGGGCCATTGGGGTCGTTAGTGAGCTGATAGTTGGTCGCGTTCACCGAATGGCCCGGGCCCTGGCCGGCGAGTACGGCGTAAGGAGCTGCATTGTTCACCGAGAAGGACGGATTGGAAGCGGATTCTGGAAGGGCAGGATTCAACAAATTGAATTCGGAGCCTTTGAGTCCGTTGACGTTCTGACGAAACCCAAAGATATGGTCGAAGGAGCGGTTCTCCAGCATCAGTACGACGACGTGCTCGATCCTCTCTGGATTCGTGCGACTGGCGTTGGAGCGTCGTGAATCCGATTTGCCTTTCTTCATTTACGGCATATCTCCCGCCAACGTGGCGATCACCGCAACGCGAGAGGGCGACTTCTGATACTCGTCGACTTCATCGATTCTAGAAGCTCAGGAATCGTTTGCGTAGTCCCACGAAATAACCCGATCAGGCTTGAGCGTGACAAACGCAAACTCCATCCCCTTAAGAGAATCGGCGTACTTGAGGCCCTCGCGTTTGCCGTAATACGCGACAGAAAGCCGGCGCAACCACGCGTCAGCCTTCTTGAATTCGATCGCTGCCTTGCCCTTCAAGATCACACATTTGTACGGCATCTTCTTCGCATCGATAACCAGCGTGATACGTGGATCATGTTGCAGGCACCTGAGCTTGTATGAGTCGCGAGCCATAAACAGAGTCGCGGCTCCCCCTTTCCATTCGTACCAGACCGGAACTCCGTGAGGACAGCCATCCGGCGCCGTCACGGCCATTACTGCTATATTCGGCAGCTTCAGGAAAGCGTCGATCTCCCGCTTAGTCATCGGCATAGAGTGAATTCTCCCGTCTGCGGTTCGCGGTTATTGAGTCGTTTCTTTTGCAAGATGGCGCTTCAATGTGAGAGAACCGCTTCCATGGTTAATGGCCGAGAAGTTCCCGCAGTCGATTCTTTAAGCGCCAATTTCACGCGGCCACTCTCACCGGCGACTGGGGCGGTGTTCTGCAGTAAGACTATCGAAACGAGGAGTACGGGCGGCTTCATGAAATACCGCCGTCCCTAGTCTCCCGAAAAGTTTGTGAGCTTAGGCGCCGGTGGGTTGGGAAATTTCTTGAGCGAATTCTCATACTCCTGAACGGCCTTGTACGCGGGGCCAGCCATAAACACGTAGTTGCCCCCGACATCCAAGTCCTCGTGCGGATCCATCTCGATGTTATAGACCTTCGGGAGGTACATCGGGCTGCTCGTCGTGTACAGCCCGCCAAGCATTTGCTGCCCTGTGCCCGTCAAGGCCATGTCTTTGAAGTAGAAGCGCCATTGTTTCCACCGCACCGCCACCAAATCCGGGCCGATAAAGGTGAGCAGTGACTCGCGGGCCCCCTTCTCGCTCTTGCCTAGAAGCACAGAAGTCTGGTCCACGCCATCAATCGGACGATCCGAAAGCAGCTTGGCACCGAGGATTGCCGCGAAGGTCGGCATGAAATCCATCTCCGAGAACATGGCGTATGAGGTGGTATTCGGCTTGACGTGGCCGGGCCAGCGGATGAAGCAGAAGGTTCGCACCGAGCCCTCGGTTGCTTCGCCCAGCTCGCCGCGGAAGGGTCCCGGACTGCCCATGTCAGGAGATCCAAGGTTGCCTAGCTCGCGTAGTATCCAGCCCGACGGCCCGTTGTCGGAGGCGAAGACCACGATCGTTTTGTCGTCGATCTTTAGTTCCTTGAGCGCATCGAGTACCTGCCCGACGTGATAATCGCCCTCCATCATCTTGTCGCCGTAGTTGCCGATGCGCGACTTCCCGGCGAACTGCCTGGAGGGGTAATTCGGCGCGTGCCCCATCGAGAATGGAAGGTAGAGGAAGAACGGTTTGCCCGCCGCTACATGTCGTTTCATGAATTCGATGGAACGGTCGGTTAAATCGTTGTCGATCTCTGCGCGCACCTCGGGTGTGAAGGGCTTCACGCGCCGCATCGGTCCGCCCGCCTTCTGCTGCATGATCCACGGCCCCTTCTCGATTAGGACGCTCTCGGGCGCATCGAAGGAGTGTGTCATCGTGGCCAGCGAGGCGGTCAGCGAATCGCTCCACGAGGTGTTTGGCGGGATGCCATAGAACTCATCGAAACCGTGCGCGGTCGGAAGGCTCTGCGGGTTTTCGCCGAGGTGCCACTTGCCAAAGATGGCCGTCGCGTAGCCAGCGTCCTTGAACAACTGCCCCATCGTATAGGCCTTGCCGGAAAGCTGATTGGGTCCGTCCGATAACGATACCAACGAAAGCCCGTTGCGGATGGAGTATTGCCCCGTCATGAGTGCGCTACGAGATGGGGTACATGAAGGCTCTACGAGAAATTGCGTGAGGCGCAGCCCTTCGCGGGCCAGTTGGTCCGCGCGTGGCGTTGGGAATCCGCGCAACTCTCCGCCGCCATAGGGACCCAGGTCGCCATAGCCAACGTTATCGGCGAGGATGAAGACGACGTTAGGTTTGTTGTCCGCTGCTTGGGCAGCGGTCACGCTAACGAGCGAAATCGCCGCCAGCGCGGCGATGAGAATGGCGGTCCTGAGGGGTCGTATGCGTATAGTCTTCATCGTTTGTTTGGTATGACACCGAACATGGGAGCAGACGGGAATTTCTTGATTGGCGATTACCTGACAGTGGCCTATCGCGCCTCGCCGTTGCGCTGCTTTCGCTGCGCATCGAACTGCTCCGCGACCGCCTCGTCGTTCGCGCTAAGCTCATCCATGTTGAAATCGCCGAACGCGATCACACCCATGTCCGAATAGGCCTTGGTGACCTTTGGGCCCCACAGCCCAATGTCTTTGATCGCGGGCACGATGCGAGTGAACAACGCCTGCCGGAATTCAACCATCGCTTGCGAGCTTTCCTCCCATTGAATGCACTCTTTGGTCGGTAGCCCAAGCCGCTCGAACACGTCATGCGAGTTGAATCGGTCGCGCATCGTGTAGCAGGCTTCGACCACAAACTCTTCGCGCTCGTCTTTTTCCTTTTGCGTCAGATGCGGATAGTACTCGCGTAGCGCTAGGCGTCCGAAAGCGACGTGACGCGCCTCATCCTGCATCACATAGGCGTTGACCGCGGCGGCGAGTGGATTTTTGGCCATGTCGCGGATGCCAGCGAACGCCGCCAGCGCCAGACCCTCGATTAGCACCTGCATTCCAAGATAAGTCATATCCCATCGCGAATCGCGCAGGATCTGATCGAGCAGGCTTTTGAGCGGCGGCGTGATTGGATACGCGAGGTCGAACTTCTCGTGCAGCAGTCGCTTGTAAACCTCGACATGGCGTGCCTCGTCCATCACCTGCGTGGCGGCGTAGAACTTCGCCTCGATGTCGGGCACCTGCTGAACGATCTTCGCGGTACAGATCAGCGCACCCTGCTCACCGTGCAGGAACTGGGAAAGGTCATTGGCCTGCGAGTGACGCCGTAGGTCGGCTTTCTCCTTGTCGGTCATCCTGGCCCACACCGGCGAGCCGAAGATCGAAATGTATTCGTCGGGCAGCTCCTCGGGATTTTCGGGATCGAGGTCGAGCGACCAATCGATGCGATTGCTCGCGTTCCATTGCTGCAGCTTGCCTTTTTCGTACAGGCGATGAAGCGATGGGCTGCCGTCTTCGTATTCCCACTTGAAGCGGCTTTCAAAGTCTTCCGGCACTTTCCACTCGTAGGTTTCAACGGCGATAGCGTAGCGCTCGGCTGTGCTCATCTGTCTTCTCCTTCTTTACTCGGTAAATATGTTGCTTCTCGGAATATCGGTTGAAATGTGGCGGACCGATAACGAGTCCCCGCCATACGAAACCTCATCGATAGATTTTCGCCGCGTCTTCGAAATCAACTAACCACAATCTGCCGCCGTAATGTGGTGCTGGATCGTACGATTCGTACCCGAGCAGACGGTGCGCCTTTTTCGGCAGCTTGCGCACAATTTCCCAGGGCACTCCGAGGGGCGAAGCCTCTTCCGGCGTGAGCCATCCGAGCACGTAACTCACGTGCAGTCCGCGGCGGAACTGATCGGCGGTGCGATTAGCGCCGGCACCGTGAATCACCCGTCCCGAATACATCAAGCCGCTGCCAGCCTTCATCACGGCGCCTACGGTCTGTGATTGATGGCCATCAACGTTGTAGTCGGGCCACAGATGACTGCCCGGTATAACCCGCGTCGCGCCGACTTCATCCGTGAAGTCGTTGAGCGCGAACATGCAGCTCACCGTAACCTCCGGTGCCTTTGGTCCGAACTGACTGAAGAATGGCCAGTTGGCGTTGTCTCGATGGAGCATCTGTGAGGGCTCTCCTGGCCCGATCACCATCATTTGGCCAGTGTTGAGCCAGTAGCTACCGCAACTCGGAAGCAACGCGTGGTCGGCCCACGCCAGCATCGTTGGATGCAGCAGCAACTCGACGAAAGTTTTGCTGCGCGCCGCGATGCGCGTGAAGCGAACCGTGCGCTGTCCATGAAAGGTCTTCCACAGGAGTTCATCGGTGCGCGAGCCCGGTGGCGTGCTTGCGATCGATTCGTCGAGTTCGGCGTTGAGACGGCGCAGCGTTTCAGGATCGATCATGTCTTCGACGATGACGCCGCCGTCTCGCTCAATGATCGCAAGAATCTCATCCATTCGCGTGTTGCGGGAAACGGTCGTCAAAACTGCGCGTGAAGCTTCGGCTTTCGGGCCTACTACGTTAGATGCCATTGCGGCGCCTCCTCCCAATCTTGGCTTGGTCAAAGTGCATAGTTTTCTTCTACGTTTGAATCTTTGGACGTCAGTGTCGTTCGGAATCGGCGGTCATGATTTCGCTCGTATCCATCAATCGTCCATTGGAGCAGTCACCAACTCGCCACCGTCGATGACGAAGGTCTGTCCGGTCGCATAGCGGCCTGCGTCGCTGGCAAGAAGGAGCGCCATGCCCGCGATGTCTTCGGGCTCGCCGATGATCTTGAGCGCATTTGGATAATGACCGCTTTTCTCGACCATCTTCACAAGCGGCTTTGCCATGTCTGTTCGGATCAGACCGGGGGCAATGCAATTCACGCGGATCTTGTCGCGCCCCCATTCCTTCGCGCATATCTGCGTGAGGGTCACCATGGCCCCTTTGCTAACCGAGTAAGCGCCAAGACCGGCCGACGGGCGCATCGCTTCATTGGAAGTGACATTGATAATCGATCCGCCGCCGCGGCTCTTGATATGCGGGTGGCAGAACTTGCTCATCATGAAGGCGGCCTTCAGATTGACGCGCATGACTCGATCCCATTCATCGCTTCCGGTTTCGACTATTGGACCGTACCGGTCCGCCGTGCCCGCATTGTTGACGAGAATGTCGACGCCGCCGAAGGCGCGGATCGTTTCATCGACTATTCGAGTCCACTGATTCTCGTCGGCCATATCTGCGGAGATTGCGAGACATCGTCGACCGATTGTCTCGATCTCCGCCTTGGCCGCATCCAGAGCGTCGCGCCCGCGCGCGACGAGAGCAATGTCTGCTCCCTGTTCGGCGAGAGTGCGAGCAATCGCCTTTCCGATGCCCTTCGAGCCTCCGGTGACGATCGCGACCTTATGGTCGAGAGAGAGCTTTTGATCAGGCATCCTTGCACCTCTAACGAGCAGCACTTTGACCATTACGGTTAGTAGAGGCGTGGCGCAGGCGCTCTTTGGCGGCGTCCATATCGCCGAAGCCCGCCCTTCTCAAATCCGGACGCACCACCTCGATCGGATCGCGCAGATCGTCCACATATCCGAGTGCATACGATCCTCGCTGATAGCCAATGAGCTTCAGCAGATCGACCGGCAGCGTGCGCGCGATTTCGAGTGGCACCGCCAGGTATTGATTTTCTTCCTGGCGCAACCACGACACGTTGTAAGTAATGTTGATGCCGGCCCGGGTTGAGTTGGATTGGTTGGCGCCGCCCGCATGATAGACACTGCCCGAGTAGACGAGCACCGAGCCCTTCGTCATCGCAGCGCTCTCCGAATCCTCCAGCTTAAACTTAAGCCTATCTCCAAGCTTGTTGCTGCCGGGCACAACGCGCGTCGCGCCGTTTTCCTCCGTGAAATCCGTCATCGCCCAGATCGTGTTGCACTGAACTTCGTATCCTTGCGGGAATGGGAAGAAGTCGAAGGCCCACTGGTCGCGATGTATCGTCTGCGCCGGTTCGCCTGGACCAATAGCGATCACTTGCGTCAGGTGAAGCTGAAAGCTGCTGGCATGGCCCAAGAACTTGCCGCAGGTTGCGAGCACCAGCGGGTTCATGACCAGTTCGCGGCACTTCTGCGAGCGACCGACCAGACCACCAGTGCGCTTGGTACGCCGTCCGGTGAAATCGTCGGGGCCGAACTCCGTCGCATCGATCCATGGCCGCAGTTCATCGGCAACGCCATCCATGTAAGCAGCGGTTACCAGGTTGTCGACGATGACGGCGCCGAACTCAGCCAAAGCCGCCGAAACTTCTTCGCCGTTCGTTGAAGCGGGCAGGTGCAGAATGCTCATGGCGTCTTCCTCCGGGTTTTACCCGTGTTCGTTTTTCGTCGTTTGGTCTGCCCACGCAGCGGCATCTCGACTTGACGCCGCGGCGCACGCGTGGGTTCTTCGCGAATCAGTGCGTTGATCAAAATTGTCAGGCGGCGGCGCAAGTCGTCGGCGATGTCGGCGGGACGCGCAAGTTTTTCAAGCTCGAAGCCGCGCACCAGGTTGATCGTCGTGCGGGCGGCCTCGACCGGTCGCGCCGCTCCCAGCCTTTCAAAGCTGGCGGACAGGCGCGCCTCCAGGCTGTGCTCCCATGCCGAGACTTCGCGCCAGAGTTCCGGGTCGCGCGCTGCATACAGGATCATCTCATATTCGGCACGCACTATCCCGGAATCCATGAACTCGCGCCGCGCCATCTCGACCAGCAACTCAACCAGTTCTCCAGCCGTGGCCGCAGGAATCTCATTTTCGAGCTCAGCCAGGAACGCGCCGGTCGACACAATGTGGTGGCGGAAGGCCTCTCGCACCAGGTCGTCGCGCGACTCGAAATAGTAAGTGAGCGATCCCAGGGGCACCCCAGCTTCGGCCGCGACGCGCCGAAAGGTAATCGCGTCAGGGCCTCCGACCGTGATAACGCGCAGCGCGGCGACCAGAATTTCGCGGCGTCGCGACTCAGCCGCGGTACCTGGGCGATCATGTCGTTCAGAGCTCAATGTGTACGTTTGTACCAATTATATGTTCATTTGTCCAGTGACCAAGGCAAAGAAAAACCTCGCCGCATTCTGCAGTCAAAATTTCGTATCGATGCGCTAAGATCCTCTACACGGATGCGCGAGTGTGCTCGCACCGATAGACCTTCAATTCGCGGAGCGGGCCAGATATGACTCAGGCCGACGCGAGTTGCGCCTTCATTTGAACGAATCGCGTAATCCCGCTGAGCGTAATCAGACCAACGAATTTGCCGTCGACTAGG
>Ga0074046_10001521_pt1 | contig 20836 bp, 20 predicted proteins | sample BogForMeECP23OM3_FD_94441 | JGI IMG/M metagenome (GOLD analysis project Ga0074046, IMG submission 94441) | Bog forest soil microbial communities from Calvert Island, British Columbia, Canada - Bog Forest MetaG ECP23OM3 | ecosystem: Environmental > Terrestrial > Soil > Wetlands ... | reverse complement strand
ATCTCAAGCGCTTTTTCGCGTCTCAGTCGTCGGCCACATGCGCACCAGAAACAATCGCCGACCGACACTAAGATTAGATGTGAAAAGCGGGGGATTTGTTGCAGGCATTGCGCGGGTTTGGGATGGCAGTCGTCGCCTAACTGGTTTCGCAACTATCTGATTCAAAGATGGTTACTGGTGTATGGTGGGACCTTCGCCCACCGACTTTATGGCGAGACGCAGGCGTACTCGTTCTTTAAGCAGGCGCGCTAGGTCGTTCGCGTCCTTGCGCCGCTCGGCCTCCTTCAATCTTTGCTGCACTTCATCCAGTTTTAGCAGTATTCTTCGCTTCCGCAACGAACGCACTGTGTTTTCCAACAACTCCGGAGTCAGCTCGTCTTGATCTTCCCTAAGCACCGCAGCAATTAGTCGCCGCTCTGCCTCACTTAGGGACAGACCGATGGGATCGAGCCCCTGTTCGTGGGCAACAAGCAGAGCGTCGATCAGCGCCTGCGAGCCAAGCCCCTCATGCAGTCGCTCCTGTGTGAGGGTAAAGTGTGCCTGCCGCGCCGGATCAAAGTCTGGGTCCTGGCCTTCACGGGCCATCGCCGGAGAATGTCCCAAGTCACGGCTGGCGAGCGCGCGTATGAGCACGCGCTCTGACTTGGTAATCGGAGCCGATCGGTCGTCGACCTGAATCTTGGTAACTCTTCTTCGAACGAGCACTTCCCGAATCTGGTGGCGCAACGTCTGAGTGTCAACGACCAACTTTGAACAGACCTCGTTGGCCAGATCGGAGCGAGTTATGGCGTTAGGGATCCTCTCTAGGTGAGGCAATATCCAGTTCACAGCGTTTATCTTCCCTTGCGGCGTGTGATATAGGAATTGCCGTTGCGCTCGGCTAACGAGGTAGTCGAAATATTTCTGCGAATGCGCGAGTGCGTCGGTGTAGGCATTCGCCCCTTTGCGCCGGATATAAAGGTCGGGATCGAAGCCAGTTTCGAGGGTCAGCACCTTGATCTCAAAGTCTTCACTTACCAGCAGCGCCAGCGAACGCTCGGCGGCGGCGGCTCCGGCGGTGTCGGGATCGAAGTTCACCACGATCTTCTTGCTGAAGCGGCCGAGCAGTCGCGCCTGCGCATCGGTAAACGCGGTGCCCGAGCTGGCGATGACGTTGCGCAACCCAGCGGAGTACACGGTGATGCAGTCCATCTGGCCTTCGACCAGGATGGCGTAGTCGAGCTTGCGGATGGCTTCTTTCGCCTTGTCGAGGTTGAACAGTACGCGCGACTTGGAGTAGATCGGCGTCTCGGGCGAGTTGAGGTATTTGGGCCCGGACTTTTCGTCGGTGGAAAGCGTGCGCCCGGTGAACGCGATCACCTTGCTCTGCTCGGTGGTAATGGGGAACATCACACGGTTGCGAAACTTCGAATAGAGAGCAGTTGTCGGTTGCCGGTTGTCGGTTGTCGGCACACCTATCGCGCCGTTTTTTTCTGACAACTGACCACTGGCAACTGACAACCGTTCCTTGTCTTTCCACGAAAAGAGGCCGGACTCACGCATGACTTCTTCGTCGAACTGGCCGCGCAGGGCGTCGCGCAACAGGAAGCCCGTGTCTGGCGCAAAGCCGATGCGGAACTCGGCGATGGTCTCGGCATTCAATCCACGCGAGCGCAGATACTCGCGGGCGTGCGCCGCTTCGGGACGCTTGAGCTGCTCCTGGAAGAACGCACAGGCGCGTTCGTGAATATCGAGCAAGCTGCCGCGCTGCTTCGCCTGGCGCGCCTCCTCCGGCGATGAATACGTGACCTTCGGCATCGGGATGCCGAGCTTTTCCGCCACCATGCGCACGGCCTCGGGAAAGGTGATGTTCTCGATCTTCTGCACGAAGGTGAAGACGTCGCCTCCTGCGTTGCAGCCGAAGCAGTGAAAGAACTGGTTGCTGGCTTGCACGGAGAATGACGGCGTCTTCTCCTGGTGAAAGGGACACAGCCCCTGATAATTTTGCGCGCCGCTCTTGCGCAGCTTGACATACTCGCCCACGATGCGGACGATGTCGGCTTGCTGCTTGACGGTACTGGCAAAATCGCCGGGCTGGGCCATTGGAACTAGCGCAAATCAGGAATGTCCGTATCCGCTCAGGCGGTGGGTTCACCACGGAGACACAGAGGACACAGAGGTTCTGTTCCTTCTGGATTCTCCATGCTCTCCGTGTCTCCGTGGTAAAGGTTAACCCTAGATTCGGCCCGGCTGGCGAATTTAGCTGTGGATATCGTCCGAATCCTGTGCAGGGCGGTGGAAGAAGCGGGCGAAACCCGCGCCTTCCTTTCACCTCACGCGATCACCAGCACGGCGCGGTCGCGCAGTTTGCCGGATTGCATCAGGTCGAGCGCCTTGCCCGCGTCTTCCAGCGGGTACTTCGTGATGCGCGGCAGCACCTTGTTGTGGGCGGAGAAATTCAGCGTGGCACGAACGTCGCTGCGCCCGCCGGAGGGCGAGCCCATCACGCGGCGGCGCGCGCCGACCAGGTCCGACGGGCTGGCAGAGATGTTGCCCGGGCCGATGCCCAGCACCACCAGCGTTCCGTCGGGCGCGAGACCTGGAGTTGCGTCGGTGGCGGCCTCGCTGCTGGGAGCGGTGGCCAGAATGATGTCGGCGCCGCCGTCCCAGTTGCGGAGCGCATCGCCCGCTTTCTGTGACTGGGTGTTGACGAAGTATTCCGCACCCAGCTCGCGTGCCTCGTCCTGCTTGTCGGGCGTATTGGAGATGACGGCCACGCGCGCGCCCATCGCTTTAGCGTAAAGCACCCCGAGATGGCCGAGTCCGCCCAGACCGATGACGGCCACCTTTTGTCCGGGCTTATAGCCGGCCTGGCGCATACCGTTGAAGACGGTCAGCCCGGCGCACAGCAGCGGGCCCGCCTCGGCAAAGCCTAATTCATCGGGGATGGGCGCGACGTAGAGCGCTGGGGCGATCATGTATTGCTGGTAGCCGCCATCCTGATTAACGCCGGTTACGGTGGCGGACGGGCACAGAACATCGGCGCCACGCACGCACTGGTCGCAATGGCCGCAGGCTGAGAACAGCCACTGCATGCCGACGCGGTCTCCGACCTTGGGCCAGCTCACGCCTTCGCCAACTTTCTCGACGACCCCGGCAACTTCGTGGCCGGGCACGCGGGGATAGGTGGCGAAGGGAAAATACCCCAGAAGCACGTTGAGATCGCTGTGGCACACCCCGCAGGCGTGCACCCTAATCAGCACCTCTCCGGCTTTGGGCTGTGGGATGGGACGGTCTTCGATGACGATGGGTACGTTGGGCTTCTGAATGACGACGGCTTTCATAAATTCTCCTCGGAGGGGCTAAGGTTAGAGGAAGGGCGCTAGCGACGTCGATTGGATGAGGCGGAAAGAACAAACGATACATCGACGGCATTTGACTCTGCCTGTGCTGTCGTCTAGCCTCAATCTTTCGCGTACGCTATCGGATGAATCCTGTGCAGGAAGGCAAAACACTTGCTTCCGCGCAGGAGAATGGTGCCCGGCACCCCCGCCAGCACCTTTATATGAAACTGAAATACTCCATCCTGCACGGAATCGTGGCCCTCGCCCTGTGCGCGCAGGCGCTGGCCGGGAGCGTGATGCGCCCGACGCACGCTCCGAAGGCGATGGTGGCCTCGGTGCAGCCCGATGCCTCCGACGCCGGAGTCGAGGTCATGAAGGCGGGCGGCAACGCGGTGGATGCCGCGGTCGCGGTCGGGTTCGCGCTAGCTGTGACTCATCCCGAGGCGGGCAACCTGGGTGGTGGAGGCTTTATGCTCTTCCGTCGGCCGGATGGCGAGGTACACTTCCTCGATTACCGCGAGAAGGCTCCGTCGAAGGCCACCGCCGATATGTACCTCGACAAAGACGGCAACGTGATCACGGACATGAGCACCGTCGGATATAAGGCGATCGCGGTGCCGAGTTCGGTGGCGGGGCTGGCCTATGCGCAGAAGCACTGGGGCAAGCTAACGCTGCAACAGGTGATGGAGTCGGCCATCCGGCTGGCGCGCGACGGCTTTGTGCTCGACTACGGCACGGCCATGGACCTGCGCGACGACGATCTCGCGAAGTTTCCCGAGTCGCGGCGCATCTTTCAGCGCGATGGCAATTTTTACCAGCCGGGAGAGGTGTTCAAGCAGCCGGAGCTGGCGCGCACGCTGGAGCGCATCGCTAAGAATCCCGATGGCTTCTACCACGGCGACATGGCACGCGAGCTGGCGGCAGCGATGCAAAAGGGCGGAGGGCTGATCACGGCCGAAGATCTCGCGGCCTACGAGGTGAAGGAGCGGCAGCCCATCCGCGGGACCTATCGCGGATACGAGATCATCAGCGCGCCGCCCCCATCGTCGGGAGGTGTGGCGCTGGTCCAAATCCTCAATATTCTTGAGGGCTACGACTTGGCGAAACTGGGAGACCGCTCGGGCCAGAGTATTCACTTAACGGTCGAAGCGTTTCAGCGTGCGTTCTTCGATCGCGCGGAGTTCATGGGCGATCCCGATTTTTCCAAGATTCCGGTTGCGCAACTGATTGACAAGCGCTATGGCGCGGCCTGGCGCGAGACTATTCCACTACGTCGCGCAACGCCGGCAGGCGACCTGAAGCGGCCGGCGATCTTCACCCAGCTCGATCAATACGCCAGCGCGAATCCGCTTCCAAAGATGGTTCATGAGCCGGAGAACACCACGCACTATTCGGTGGTCGATCCCGAGGGCAATGCAGTGTCAGTTACGACGACATTGAACGGCAGCTTCGGTTCTTTCGTGACCGCCGAGGGACTGGGCTTTCTGATGAACAACGAGATGGACGACTTCGCCACCAAGCAGGGCGTGCCCAACATGTACGGGCTGATCCAGGGACCGGCCAACGCGGTGGGCGCGAACAAGCGTCCGCTGTCGGCCATGACGCCGACTATCGTGCTCAAGGACGGCAAGCTGTTTCTGGTGCTGGGCTCGCCCGGCGGCCCTACCATTATTACTACGGTGGCGAACGTGCTGATGGGCGTGGTCGATTACGGCATGAACATCCAGGAGTCGGTGAACGCGCCGCGCTTCCACAACCAGTGGCTGCCCGACCTGGTGATGCTGGAGCAGTACGGCATCTCGCCGGATACGGTCCGCATTCTTGAGAGCATGGGACATCAGATCAAGAGCGACCGCGAATTCTGGGGCGATGCCGAATGTATCGCCGTCGATCCAACGACTGGCGAGCGCCTGGGAGCGAGCGACGGCCGCAACAACGGAAAGGCGGTCGGCTTCTGATGCGGCGGGGGATGTCGACACTCGTGTATGCGCGGCGGGAACGGCTGCACCCCGGGCTGCTCGACAAGATGGTCGCGGGCGGCGCCGAGGCGATTGAGGTGTTCGCCGCGCGAGGGCACTTCAACTACAGTGATCGGCAGCATGTGCGCGAGATCGCCAACTGGTTTCGCAGCACCGGCATCAGCTTTCACTCCATGCATGCGCCCATGCACGGCGATGACGAGTTTGGACGGAGCGGCGCTCCTCCGCTGAATATCGCAGCTGTAGAGAAGCGCGATCGCATTGCCGCCATGGACGAGATCAAGCGCGCCATCGAAGTCGCCGAGCAAGCGCCGTTCCAGTTCCTGGTGCAGCATGTCGGCGTGGGCGGAGAGAGTGCAAGCGGACAGAAGATTGAATCGGCCATGACCTCGCTGGAGCATTTGCGCGCCTTCGCCAAGCCGCTCGGCGTGCAGATCGTGGTGGAGAACATTACCAACGATCTCTCGACGCCCGAAGGGCTGGTGGAATTGCTGCGCGCCGCGCACTTCACCGACGTCGGCGTGTGTTTCGACGTCGGACATGCACACCTGGCTCCGGGTATCACGCACGCCTTCGAGACGTTGAAAGACCTCATTCGGACTACGCACGTACACGACAACAATGGTGAGCGCGACGAGCACCTGTGGCCGGGAAAGGGCACGATCGATTGGAAAGAAACGGTGGCGCTGATGCGCACCGCTCCGCACATGCCGGCGCTGGTGCTGGAGATTGAAGGCGTCGAAGGCGAGAACGTGCCGGAGAAGATGGCGGAGGCGTATCAGAAGTTGGAAACGTAGGGCAGCTTCGGATTGGCGCTGGGATCGCGGACTAAAGTCCGCTCGGATGACAATTATTAACGGCACGTACGGCACCCTTCGACTTCGCTCAGGGCAGGCTTTGAAGCCGTGCCCTTTCAAAGACGGAACTCATGGATACATCATCACCAACTCTTACTACGATTCGCGAAATCGGCAAGCATGACGGTCAGACGGTCACGCTCCGCGGCTGGCTTTACAACCTGCGCGAGAGCGGCAAACTGCTCTTCCCGCAATTCCGCGATGGCAGCGGCGTCATCCAAGGCGTTGTCGCCAAGAACGCCGTCTCGCCCGAGTTATTCGAGTCGATCAAGACGCTGACCCAGGAGTCGAGCGTGATTGTCACCGGCAAAGTCCGAGCTGACAAGCGTGCTCCCGGCGGATATGAACTCGACGTGACCGATGCGCAGGTGGTGCAGCGCGTGAATCCAGACGATCCGTATCCCATCACGCCCAAGGAGCACGGCATCGATTTCCTGATGGAGCACCGTCATTTGTGGCTGCGTTCTCCGCGACAGGCGGCGATCCTACGCGTGCGGGCGGAAATCATCAAGGCGGCGCGCGACTTCTACGATGACCGAGGCTTCACGCTCACCGATCCGCCCATTCTCACTCCCGCCGCGTGCGAAGGCACGACCACACTGTTTCCCGTGGACTACTTCGACGAGCAGGCATACTTGACGCAGTCGGGTCAGCTCTACATCGAGGCGACGGCTATGGCGCTGGGCAAGGTGTACAGTTTCGGGCCGACGTTTCGCGCCGAGCGCTCAAAGACTCGCCGCCACCTCACCGAGTTCTGGATGGTCGAGCCGGAGATCGCGTACGGTACGCTCGACGACCTGATGCAGCTGGCCGAGGAGTTCATCAGCTTCATCGTGAAGCGCTGCCTGGAGCGGCGGCGTCCGGAGTTGGAGACCGTCGGCCGCGACATCAGCAAGCTGGAGAAGATCGACACGCCGTTTCCGCGCATCACCTACGACGAGGCGGTGAAGATGTTGCAGGAGGCGCACGCCAAGGGTCAGCTCGAAAACAAATTTGAGTATGGCGGTGACTTCGGCTCGCCCGACGAGACGTACATCTCGTCACAGTTCGAACGGCCGGTTATGGTGCATCGTTATCCGGCGGCGGTAAAGGCGTTCTACATGGAGCCCGATCCCGAGCGGCCCGACCTCGCGTTGTGCGTGGACGTGCTCGCGCCCGAGGGCTACGGCGAAATTATTGGCGGCTCGCAGCGCATGGCGTCCTACGAGTTGTTGCTCCAGCGCATTCACGAGCATGGACTGCCGGAAGAGGCCTTCAAGTGGTACCTTGACTTGCGGAAGTTCGGCAGCGTGCCGCACTCCGGCTTCGGCATGGGCATCGAGCGCGCGGTGGCGTGGATATGCGGCCTCGAGCACGTGCGCGAGACCATACCGTTTGCGCGCATGTTGTACCGGCTGTATCCGTAATCGTCGGTAAAAACAGGATTCCTCTATGGCAACCAGTCCAGCCACCAAACCGCTGCAGAACATCGAAACGCCCAGGCAGATTCGCATCATCGGCGTGCCGCTCGATTTAGGACAGTCGCGCCGTGGCGTCGACATGGGGCCTTCGGCCGTGCGTGTTGCCGGGCTCGAAAGCAAACTCGAAGCGCTCGGCTACAACGTGAAAGACGGCGGCAACGTGTCGGTCGCTGTGCTGGAGACGCGCCCGGAAGGCGATCCGCGCGCCAAGTATCTCACCGAAATCACCGAGACCTGCACCAAGGAAGCCGAGCTGGTGCTGAAGACGCTGGAGAGCGGGCACATTCCCATCGTGCTGGGCGGCGACCACTCTATCGCGGCGGGCACGGTGTCGGGCGTGGCCGAGTTCTATCGCTGCCAGAACAAGAAGATCGGCCTCATCTGGATCGACGCGCACAGCGACATCAACACGCCGGAGACTTCGCCCAGCGGCAACGTGCACGGCATGCCGTTGGGCGCGATCATGGGGCTGTTCGACTCGCCGCTCAGTAACATTTTCGGCTTTAGCCCCAAAGTGAAGCCCGACAACTGCGTGCTGGTGGGCATTCGTGACGTGGACACCAATGAGCGCGACAACATCAAGCGCGCCGGCGTCCATGCCTTCACCATGCGCGACATCGACGAGCGCGGCATGCGCACGGTGATGGAGGAAGCTTTGCGGCTGGCCGGGCGCGGCACGGTGGGGTATCACGTCTCGCTCGACATGGACTGGATCGATCCGGAGGACGCGCCGGGCGTGGGGACCCCGGTTTGGGGCGGCGCGACGTACCGCGAGGGCCACCTGGCGATGGAGATCATCGCTGACCATGGGCGCATGCTGAGTTTCGAAATCGTGGAAGTGAACCCCGTACTCGACGAGCGCAACCAGACAGCCGAGCTGGCGGTGGAGCTAGCGCTGTCGGCGTTTGGGAAGAAGATCCTGTAGCGGCGCAGTTGCCGCTCGCATAGAGGGTTATCGATGCTGAGAATCAGGCTGAAACTCGACGTGGAGAAGCGCCTGGAGCGATTGGCCATGGAGACAGGCCGAAGTGTGAGCTACCACGCCAATCAGGCGATCCGCGAGTATCTTGACGATCTTGGGGACTACTCTCTAGGTATCGAAGCTCTAAAGCGCCATGAGCCGAGAGTTTCACTGGAGGAATTGAAGCGGGAGTTGGGTCTGTCGCGCTATGCCGCGCGGACTGAAGTCCGCGCGGCGGACCAAAAGGGAAGGGCTTATCGGCACGACTGAAGTCGTGCCCTGACACAGATTCGTCGCAATTCGGGTTTCCGGCAAGTTGCGAAGCGACGCTCCGCCAGAAATTCAGCGCAACCGTATCTATGGACGTCCTCAAACAACTCTTCGAAAGGCATTTTCATTCTCCGGCGACGCGGGTGCAGCCGTTGCAGGGGCAGCTCGGCGCGTCGGGGCGCAACATCGTCCGGTTGGCCAACGAAACCAATACCGCAATCGGGATTTTGTACGGCGTGCGCGAAGAAAATGTCGCCTTCCTCGAGTTCTCGCGCACGTTCCGCCGCCACGGACTGCCCGTGCCACAGATCTACGAGGAAGACCTCGAACAAGACGCGTATCTCGAAGAAGACCTCGGCGACCTGACGCTCTACCAATTCCTCACCGAACACCGAAAGGGAGACGATAGTTCGCCGGAGGTAAGCGACGCGTATCGCAGGGTGGTGACAATTCTGCCGCGCTTCCAGGTGGAGATGCGCAACAAGGTCAACTACAAGGTCTGCTATCCGCGCGGCAGCTTCGATCGCCAGTCGATCGCCTGGGACCTGAACTACTTTAAGTATTACTTTCTGCGGCTGGCGGGTATTCCGTTCAGCGAGCAGGCGCTGGAGAACGACTTCTCGCGGCTGACCAAGTTTCTGCTCAGCGCCGACCGTGAGTACTTTCTGTATCGCGATTTCCAATCGCGCAACGTGATGATGGTCGGCGGTAGTCCTTACTTCCTCGACTACCAGGGTGGGCGCAAGGGTGCGCTGCAGTATGACATCGCGTCGCTGCTGTTCGATGCCAAGGCCGATCTGCCGCCGGAGCTGCGCCAGCAATTGCTCGACCACTACCTCGATTCGCTGGAGACGTTTCTCCCGCTCGATCGCGGCGTGTTTATGCACTACTACTACGCGTACGTTTACGCGCGGGTCATGCAGGCACTGGGGGCATACGGATTTCGCGGCTTTTACGAGAGCAAGCCAGTTTTTCTGCAAAGCGTTCCCTACGCACTGAAAAACATTCGCTGGCTACTGCACAACGTGACCCTTCCAGTCGCCCTGCCTTCGCTGATGGCAGCGTTCACCGCCATGCTGGGATCGGAGAAGCTGCAGAGCATCGCTGCCGAATCCGACAAGCTCACTGTGCGCATCAACAGTTTTTCCTTCCATCGCGGCCTGCCCAAGGACGAGACCGGGCACGGCGGCGGTTTCGTCTTCGATGCCCGCAGCCTGCCTAACCCCGGGCGCGAAGAGAGCTTCAAGCCGCTCACGGGCAAGGAAGCGGCAATTGCGGACTACCTCAACCAGCAGGGGAGCGTGCGCCAGTTCTTCGCCAACGTGATCTCGCTGGTCGATGCCAGCGTCAGCAACTATCAGGACCGCGGGTTTAAGAACCTGTCGGTCTCGTTCGGATGCACGGGCGGACGGCATCGCTCGGTCTATCTGGCCGAGCAGCTGGCGAGGCACCTGCGCGAGCGCAGGGGTGTTGAGGTGGTGGTGCACCATCGCGATTTGGAGAGCACCGAACAATGAAGGCCATGGTGCTGGCGGCAGGACTGGGCACGCGCCTGCGTCCGCTGACCGACAGCCGCCCAAAAGCGCTGATGGAGATCGACGGCCGCACGCTGCTGGAGATTACGCTCCTGCGCCTGCGTGCGTCGGGCGTACGCGAGGTGATCGTCAACGTGCATCACTTTGCCGACATGGTGGTGGCATACCTGGCGGCGAAGCAAAACTTCGGCATGCGAATTGAAATCTCGCGGGAAGAAGTGCTCCTCGACACCGGCGGCGGGCTGAAGAAGGCAGCATGGTTCTTTCTCGAGGATTCGCGATGGAGCGATGAACCGTTCCTGCTGCACAACGTCGACGTGCTGAGCAACATCGATCTGAGACAAATGGTTAGGTTTCACAGCGAACATCAGGCGCTCGTCACATTGGCTGTGCAGCGGCGCCAGAGTTCGCGCTACCTGCTGTTCGACCAGCAGGAAATGTTGTGCGGGCGGCGCTTCGAGCGCGAGCAACGGACGGAGTTGACCCGTCCCGGTGAGCCGTTACAGGCACTGGCCTTCTGTGGCATTCACGCAATCTCGCCGCGTCTGCTGGAGATGATGACGGAGGGCGGCGGCGTGTTCTCGATCATCGAAACCTATGTGCGCCTCGCCGCGCGCAGCGAAAGAATCGTCGCCTATCGCGCGGATGAGTATTACTGGCGAGATTTGGGGACGATGGAGAGCCTGCAAGAAGCCGCACAAGATCTGCAGCGGGGGTAGACTAGCGTTCATCTTCGCGCGCACGGGCGAGCTGCGAAGCGGATGCTTCCCCAGGTTCACAGCAGCACTCACTTTCCAGGCGGAGGGACTGGCGGGCCAGTAGTTTCCTCGGTCAGTACGGCGAAGCGAGTCAGTGTCGCCGCGCCAAACGAGGTGGTGATGGCGACGTCGGAAGCGTCGCGGCCGGTGGCAATCAAGACTCGGCCAATGCGCGGTGTGTTATTGCGCGCGTCGAAAACCCACCATCGATCGTCCAGATAGACCTCGAACCACGCGCTGAAATCCATGGGCGGCGCGGGCGGAACACCAATGTCGCCCAGGTACCCGGTGGCGTAGCGCGCCGGAATGTTCAAGGCGCGACAGAAGGCGATGGCCAGATGCTGATAATCGCGACATACTCCGACCCGATCGGTGAATACGTCGAGCGCAGTCCGGGTCGGACGTGCGTGCTGGTAACCGAACATCACCTTGGAATTGACCCAATCGCAGATGGTTTGCACTCGTCCCCACCCGGGAGTGCAACTACCGAATAGTTCCGTCGCGATGTTCGATAGCCGATCGACCTCACAGTAACGGCTGTTCAAGAGATAGATCAGGGACTCGTTGGGCAACTCGCCTACCGGGTGCTCGCGCGCATGCGGCGCGACCGGATCGGGAGTTCCGGGGTCTTCAATCAGCGTGGCACTTCGCAGCCGGAGGGTCCCCGCGGGTGCGACGAACCGGGTGCAGCGGTTACCGAAGCCGTCGATGTAGTGAGTGAGCGCGACCTCGGGCTCAATGGATAATTCATCCGGGGCGCGCAAATCGGGTACGCGGGAGGGATGGACGCTTAACATCGAGACCATCGCCACCGCCGCCGGAACTTCAAACTCGATCTCGTAGCCGAGCCGGATGAACATGTCGAAGTATAGCCCTTTCCGTTCGTGCGGTGGTGCGGAGTGAACCCACACGCCTGGCCCGCGATCCTGTGCAAAGAGATCAAGGCGCGATCGATCCGCTGCAGGACAAGGTGCCGGCCATGATCAACGATGTACAATCGCCGATACAAAACAACGCCGGAGGCCGCGAATGAATATCGCAGAGGTTTTCGTCTATCCCATCAAGTCGCTGCACGGGAGCGCGGTGGACGAGGCGCTGGTCTGTGGCTATGGGCTGGAGCATGACCGGCAGTGGATGCTGATCGATGGCGAGTCAAAGATGATCACGCAGCGCGAGTGCCCGCGCGTGGCCACACTCCATCCGCATGTCGAGGACGGTCGCTTGCGCATCGCGCTGCCGGGTGGAGGTGAAATCATCGTCCCTTTCAGCACGGATGCCTGGACGGACCAGCAGGTGAACACTGACGTGTGGGGTCACGTGTATGTTGGAGTCGTCGCTGCCGCGCCAACTAACGCCGCTCTCAGCCAGGCCGTTGGCGCTCAATGCCGCCTGGCTTACATTCGCAGCGATGTGTTTCGCGCCCAGCACGAAGTCGCGTTCCACGATGACTCGCCGCTGCTGATCATCAGCCAGTCATCGCTCAATGAGCTGAACCGCCGCCTGCCGGCTCCGCTGCCGATGAACCGCTTCCGTCCCAACCTGGTGGTCAACGATACAAAGCCGTTCGAAGAAGACCTGTGGAAGCGCATCGCGATTGGCGGCACTGTGCTGCGCGCGGTGAAGCAGTGTGAACGCTGCGTTACCACGACGGTGGACCAAACCGAAGGTGCGTTCCGAGGTCCCGAGCCGCTCAAGACGCTGGCAACCTTTCGCCGCAAGGGAGAGAACGTCGCGTTCGGCCAGTACTTTCGGCCCGAGAGTAAGGGGGCAAAGCTGCATCGCGACGACGAGGTTAACGTTCTGGAATTGAAGCCGGAAGCGGAGAGTCTCACTTGCTAAAGCAATTCGAACCCGAAGCGCTCTACATCCGACGCCGGTATAATCATGTATTACATGTATTCATGCTTGACATGATTATCTGATTTCGCTAGAGTTACAACTATTCGTGATCAAGTCATTCGCCGATGAAGAGACACGGAAGTTCTGGGAAACCGGGCGATCAGGTAAGAGACCGCCAGCGCATCTACGTAAGGTTGCAAGGCGAAAGTTGCAGATGGTTGACGTTGCTGTCCGCCTCTCGGATTTGGAGGCTCCGCCGGGCAACAAGCTCCATCGATTGCATGGCGACCGGGAAGGCCAGCATGCCATCCGCATCAACGATCAATTTCGAGTCTGTTTTGTGTGGGATGATGGCGACGCATTCGAAGTAGAGATTGCCGATTACCACTGAGGATTGCTGACTGACCGGAGGCAAGAAAATGAGTTTTCAAAGGCGCACATCCGCTGCGTGGGCGATTCACCCGGGGGAGATTCTCAAAGAAGAATTCCTGCGCCCCATGCACGTTACTGGTTATGGGCTCGCAAAGGCGCTTGGTGTAAAGTCTCAGTCCATCAATGACATAGTCTTGAAGAAGCGCGGCATCAGTGCTGACATGGCCATGCGTCTGGCGCAATTCTTCGGCACATCAGCCGAATTGTGGATGAACCTGCAAAGCACTTATGAACTGGCCAAGGTTCGAACCTCGCTGCGCCGGAAGATTGAAAAGATTCGACCATACCAAAGCGCTGCGTAGATTCGCTGTTGAGCTCCTCGGACCATCTTCCGCAATGCACAGCCCCGCCGATTTACACTGCAAGCATGAAGAAGCTCCGCGTAGGTGTCTTGTTTGGCGGGCGCAGTGGCGAGCACGAGGTCTCTCTGCTGTCGGCGGCCTCGGTATTGAATGCAATCGATAAGAAGAAGTACGATGTGGTGCCCATTGGCATCACCAAGGAAGGCCGCTGGGTGACCGCGGCACATGCCGAGCGCCTGCTCAAAGGCGAGAAGCCGCCAGAGCACGAGCCGCGTCACCTGCGTGCGGGCGATCCGCAAACAACTTCCGCGGCGGCGGTGCTGGCCAAAGGCGAAGGTGTGGTGGTGCCGCCGATGCCCGGGCACGATCACTCGTCGCTCGTCCCGTTTGAGACCGATACTCTGCAAACTCATCCAGCGGCGCACGCTATCGATGTAGATGTCATCTTCCCGGTGCTGCACGGCACCTTCGGCGAAGACGGAACTATCCAAGGGCTGCTGGAGCTGGCCGACATCCCATATGTAGGCGCGGGCGTGCTGGGCTCGGCCGCCGGTATGGACAAGGACGTGATGAAACGCCTGTTCCGCGACGCCGGACTACCCATCGTGAAGCACGTCACCGTCTTGCGGAGCGCGTGGCGCGAACAACCGACGAAGGCGCGCAAGCTGATCGAGGGTTCGCTGAAGTATCCGGTGTTCGTGAAGCCTGCGAACCTGGGCTCGTCGGTGGGGATCAGCAAAGTGCACGACGGCTCGGAGCTGGCCGCTGCCCTGGATGAAGCGGCGCAGTTCGACCGCAAGCTGGTGATCGAACAGGGAGTAGGCGGCAAGGACGGCAAGGCGCGCGAAATCGAGTGCTCGGTGCTGGGCAACGACGATCCCATCGCCTCGGTACCTGGCGAGATCGTGCCCATCAAGGAGTTTTACGATTACGACGCCAAGTACCTGGTCGAAGGCTCACGGCCCATCATTCCCGCCGAGCTTCCGAAGGGGAAACTAAAAGAGGTACAGAAGCTGGCGATCGAAGCCTTTCAGGCGGTGGATTGCGCCGGGTTAGCACGCGTGGACTTCCTCATGGACCCACGCTCCGGCAAGCTTTACGTGAACGAGATCAACACCATGCCGGGGTTCACCTCGATCAGCATGTACCCCAAGCTGTGGGAGGCCAGCGGGCTGCCGTATCCCGAACTCATCGACCGGCTCATCCAGTTCGGGCTGGAGCGCCACGCGGAGAAGCAGCAGAACCAGTACAGCCGCTAACCCTTCTCCTGGTCCATCGTCTATGGCATTGCAGGGAGCGATGCTTTTGAGGGCATGCCGGAGTTCCTCTCCGCTGGAACGGCATGCCCCGGGCACCGCGAACTGTTCTCTCCTTTCGCACGGAACCCGCACGGGCTCCTTTCCGTACAATCACGTGGAGGAGCCTGTGCGCAAACTCTTCGCGGTTCTCATCCTCTCTCTCCCGCTGCTGACCCTGACGGCCTTCGCCGAGGAGTGGTCCAAGAGCTACACAGTCGGCGCGAAACCCGCGCTCCACGTTGACACCAACGACGCCGCCATCGAAATCACCCGCGGCAGCGGCAACACCATCGCCGCCCGGGTCATCACCGAGAATTACAAGCTCGGGGAGGGCGGACTGCGCATCAGCGAACACCAGGACGGCGATAAGGTCGATCTGACCGTCCACATCCCCAATCAGTCTGGATTCCATATCAACTGGCACGACCGCCGCGTCCGCATTGAAGTGCAGGTGCCGGCCGGGACGGCGCTCGACCTGCATTCGAGCGATGGCCACATTAACGTGGACGGCACCACAGGCGGCGCACGCATCGACACCAGCGATGGGCCGGTGGAGGTACGGAATTTCAGCGGCAGCATTCGCGCCCGCACCGGCGACGGCCACATTACTGTAGATGGCGTCCTGAACGAGGTGTACCTGCACAGCGGCGACGGCCGCATCACGCTCACCGCCCGGGCCGGTTCGAAGATGGACCGCGAATGGCTCATCCGCACCAGCGATGGCCGGGTGGAAGTAAACCTGCCGGCAGATTTCGCCGCCGAACTCTATGCGCATACCGGCGACGGCCGCATCACGCTCGACATTCCGGTGACGGTCAACGGATCGACTGAGCGCTCACACGTGCGGGGCAAGATGAATGGCGGCGGCGAGCTGCTGGAAATCTCCACCGGCGATGGCAGCATTCGCGTGGGCAAGCTGTAGCCCATAGGGCCGCGGACTGGCTCACCGGGAAAACCCCAAAAACTTGGCATCGGATTGGCCGCATGGTAATCTAACTAACTGGTTAGTTAATTGTGGCCAAACCTGCTAACTCCCGGTCGCGCAGTTCGCTGGGCACGCGCAATCAGCCCGCAATCACCCGCGAGGCCATCCTTAAGGCTGCGGGCGCCGAGTTTGCCATGGAAGGCCTCTCCGGTGCGCGCATGGACGCTATCGCCCACTCGGCTGGCGTCAACAAAGCCCTGCTTTATTACTACTTCCACGACAAGGACGCGCTTTACGGAGCGGTGCTGGACGGGTTCTTTCGTCCCCTATTCGAGCGGCTGACGCGCGTGCTCGACAGTACCGCGCCAGCAGGAGAGCGAATTCTAGGTTATGCGCGAACGCATTTCGACACGATCGCTGAGACGCCGCATTACGCGCGCCTGTTTCAGAGCGAAATGATGAGCGCGGGGCGGGGCATGTCTCCCCACTTCTCGGAAATTGTGGAGCGTTACACCCGTCCGCTGTTGCAGCGCCTGCAGGACACCCTGAAGGAAGGCGTCGTGCAAGGCCAGTTCCGGCGGATTGACGTAGTTCAGTTCATTCCCTCGATGGTTGCCTCCATCGTCTTTTATTTCGTAACCGCCCCGGTGCAGCGGCAACTACGCGGTACTGATCCGTTTTCAAAGGCGGCCATTGATGCACGCCGGAAGGCGGTGCTGGACTTCATTGCTGCGGCGCTGTTCGCCGATCGTGAAGCCGGGTTGCACCTGGCATCGAAGATTGCTGCCGAGGCCGAACCATCGGGCACTTCCCTGCTCCCGGCCATCAAGCCGCACCATCGCGTGGCCGCCCAGAGAAGCAAATGAAGAGGCGCAAATGAAACCGACCAGGATTCTCGTCTTCATACTTCTGCTGGTTGCAGCCGCGACCGCGTACTACTTTCTCTCCACCGACCGCAGTTCCGACACCGTGCTGATCGGCATCGTGGACGCCAACCAGGTCATCGTCAGCTCCAAAATCATGGGTCGCATCGAGAAGCTCTACGTGGATGAAGGTTCCAAGGTAAAGCAGGGCGACCTGGTAGCGGAGATCGACTCTGCCGACCTGGAGGCCCAGAGGGACTCGGCGTTGGCGGTCATCACCGCCTACGGCTCGCAGGTTGAGTCAACGCGCGCCACCCACACGCAAACCGTGGGTGAAACCAACAGCGGCGTGGCCAACGCTGAAGCGCGCGTGGCAGCGGCACAGGCCGCGCTGGCACAGGCCCAGGCCGATCTTGCCCGCATCCAGAGCGACTCGCAGCGCACCATTCAGTTGGCGCAGGCAGGGGTTGCCTCGGAACAGGACCGGGTCCGGGCGGAAGAGCAACTGAAGGCCCAGCAAGCTCTGGTGGTGAGCGCGCAGAAAAACGTAGACGCCGCCAAAGCCGACCTGAATACCGCCTCGGCTCACACGATTCAGCAGCGCGCCGCCGCCAGCAATGTCGCAGTTAACGAGGCGCAACTGAACAGCGCGCGAGCTCAGTTGGCCGAAGCCGAGACCCGGCTAAGTTATTCGAAGATTTATGCGCCGGTGAGCGGCACGGTTTCGGTGCGCGCCGCGCGCCAGGGCGAAGTGGTGAATCCCGGTACGCCGATCGTCACCATCGTCGACTTTAGCGACACCTGGGTACGCGCATCCGCGCCTGAGACCGACGCACGCTTCATCGCGATTGGCGACAAGTTGAAAGTGCGTTTGCCGGCGGGCCAGCCCATCGACGGCACGGTGATCTTCAAGGCGGTCGAGAACGACTACGCCACGCAACGCGATGTCAGCCGCCGCAAGCGCGACATCAAGACCATCGGCTTGAAGCTGAAGGTCGATAACCCGGACGGCGCGCTGGTCCCGGGTATGACCGCCGAGGTGCGGCTGCCGCTCAACATGATCAAAGGCACGCAATGAGCTGGTTTCAGCACAATCCGAAAGTTGAGGCTGGATGCGAAACGCCCTCCGGTGACGATGCCATCGTGGTAGACCACATCACCAAGATGTACGGCGATTTCACCGCAGTCGATGACGTCTCGTTCGCCGTGAAGCAGGGCGAGATCTTCGGACTGCTGGGACCGAACGGCGCTGGCAAGTCCACGCTCATTCGCATGATGACCACGCTGCTGCCCATCACCAAGGGGCGCGCCATCATCAACGGCTACGACGTAGCGAAGGACCCTGACGCCGCGCGGCGCTGCATGGGCGTGATCCCACAGGCTATGACCAGCGATATCGATCTCACCGTCGAAGAAAACCTGAGCATCTACGCCAAACTCTACGGCGTGCCTGCGGCCGAACGCGAGCGTAACATCGACGAACTGCTGGAAACTGTTGACCTCACCAAGTGGCGCAAAGCGCAAACCAAGACGCTCTCAGGCGGCATGCGGCGGCGGCTGGAGATCGCGCGCGGACTCGTCCACAACCCGCGCATCTTTTTTCTCGACGAGCCCACCACCGGCCTCGATCCGGTATCGCGCGTTGCGGTGTGGGAGATGCTTTCGGCGGTAAAGAACCGTCACGGGCTGACGGTGCTGATCACGACACACTACATGGATGAAGCCGACCGGCTGTGCGACCGCATCGCCATCGTCGATCACGGCAAGCTGGTGGCGCTCGATTCGCCCATCGCGCTCAAGGCCACAGTGCCGGGGTCGAACGTCATTGAGACCCAGTTCATGCACCCTCCGGCCGACTGGCTCGAACAGTTGCAGAAGCTGGAAGACGTGACCTCGGTGCAAGCGCTGGGAGGCGACACCTTCCGCATCCTCACTAGCAACGGATCGAAGACGACGACCGAACTTGTGGAGTTGGCAGTGCGCTCCAACGTCGAGGTGAAGGCGCTGTCGGTGCAGAACACCACGCTAGATGATGTGTTCGTGCACTACACGGGACGCCAACTGCGTGATGAGCAGGTGAAGGCATACGGCTTCGTGATGCCACAGCGCCCAGGGATGCAGCCATGAACCGGATGTGGGCCATCGTCGAACGCGAGCTGCGCAAGTTTTTTCGCTCGCCCACGCTGATGCTGGTGTCGATGGTCTTTCCGCTGGTGCAGTTGATCGTGCTGGGCAACGCTTTCGGCGGCAAAATCAAGGATGCGCGTGTCGGCGTGGTGGACCTCGACGGTGGCACCCAGGCGGTGAAGATCCACGAAGCTCTCGCCGCCGTGCATTCGAACGCGCGCACATTCACGCCTGTGCCCTACGACAACGATAAGCAGGCCATGGAGGACGTTCGCACTGGGCGGCTCGACGGCGCCATCATCATCCCGCCGCAGTACTCACGGCGCGTGTACGAAGAGAACCGTCCGCGCATTGCGCTCATTGTGGACAACACCGACAACTTCATGAGCTCCACGCTGGAGTCGCTGATGAGCGACCTGACCGTAGCGCTGAATACGCCCGACGTCCAGCCCCGAATTATCCAGTCGATCGTGCTCGACATTGTGGAGCTCTATCCCTACATCGAGTACATGAAATATCTGCTGCCGGGCTCCATCGTGCTGGCGATGTTCGTCTCCGTCATGATTGGCGGCGGCATGCTCTACATCGACGACAAGGCGCGCGGCGTGCACGAAGGCTACCTGGTCACGCCCATCACCAAGTTCGAACTGGTGGCGGGGCTGAACGTCGCCGGCACCGTGAAGGCGGTGCTGTCGGGCGTCGTGATCACCATTCTCGGCTCGCTGCTTTCCGGGCTGGGAACGGCGTTTCTGCCGCAGAACATGATCTACATTCTGCTGCTCATCGTGGTCACGTCGTTTGCCTTCAACACCATGATGTTTCTGCTGATGGTGCGCGTGGAAGACCCGCTGGTGCCGCGCGCCATTTTCGGCATCCTCAATACCCTGCTGTTCTTCCCCAGCGGCTCCATCTATCCCATCAAGGCATTTCCGCCGTGGCTGCGCGGCATCGCCTACATCGATCCGTTCACCTATGCGGTGCATGCCTTCAAGGCGATCCTGCTGAAGGACGCCGGCTTCGTGGCCATCCGCGCCGACCTGGCGTATCTGCTGATTGCCGCGGTGGTGATGATCACGATTGCCACGGCGCTATTCAAGCGGACGTTGTAGGAGCAATTAGCAATGAGACGAGAGAATTCCTTGCATAACGAGCGTTGAAAGGGCACGGCTTCAGCCGTGCCATTCCGCGCACGATGAACAAAGGGCTTTAGCCCCTGAGGGAAATCGAGTTTTAGCGGGGTCTCCCTCCAGAGGTTCGCGATCTCATGACCGCACAAGAGTCGATTTGCACTAGGCGCTAATTGCTAATTGCCGACTGCTCATTGCTTGTACACTATTCTCGTAATGACCTTATTCGAGACCCAACCGTACGATCCCGTGGCCGCGCGCAAGCGGCGCAACCGAATCATCGCCATCGTGGCGATTGTCCTGGTGTGTGCGATTCTGGCGTGGAACTTCCGCCACTATCCGGAAGAACGCCTGGTCGACCACTTCTTCGCCGCGCTTCAGGCGAAGGACTACGAAAAGGCCTACGGCATCTGGAACCACGACCCTGACTGGAAACAGCACCCCGACAAATACTCGAACTATAGCTTTCAGGAGTTCATGAAGGACTGGGGACCGGGCGGCGAGTGGGGCCTCATCAAGAGCTACCACGTGGATGGATCAGCCGTTCCCAAGGGCGGCAACGCAACTAACTTCGACGTCGGCAGCAGTGGCGTGGTGGTGGTGGTGACCGTCAACGAGCGCGTCGCCCAGAAGGCCCACATCTGGGTGGAGAAGTCAGACAAGACGCTGGGGTTCTCGCCGTACTGAAAGAGCCGTCAGCTCTTAGAGTAGTTTCACAGTTAATGTAGTCCGCCCGTCGATTTGAAGGGGCACGGCTTCAGCCGTGCCGTAAGTGGCATT
>Ga0074046_10001520_pt1 | contig 20837 bp, 22 predicted proteins | sample BogForMeECP23OM3_FD_94441 | JGI IMG/M metagenome (GOLD analysis project Ga0074046, IMG submission 94441) | Bog forest soil microbial communities from Calvert Island, British Columbia, Canada - Bog Forest MetaG ECP23OM3 | ecosystem: Environmental > Terrestrial > Soil > Wetlands ... | reverse complement strand
TTGTTCGACCAGTTCTGGATCGTGGTGTACCGGCAGCGCGCGTCCTTCTTCACGATGATCTCGACCACCGCGGAGTGCAGCGAGTCGGACTTGTAAATGGGCGCGGTACAGCCTTCCACGTAATGGACATAGGCGCCTTCGTCCACGATGATCAGGGTCCGCTCGAACTGGCCCATGTTCTCCGTGTTGATGCGGAAATAGGCCTGCAGCGGGATTTCCACTTTTACGTTCTTAGGCACGTAAATGAAAGACCCGCCGGACCACACCGCCGTGTTGAGCGAGGCGAACTTGTTGTCGCCCGGCGGAATCACGGTGCCGAAGTACTCCCTGAACAGATCCGGCTGCTCCCGCAGCGCGGTGTCCGTGTCCAGGAAGAGAACGCCCTTTTCCTCGAGGTCTTCCCTGATCTTGTGGTAAACGACCTCTGACTCATATTGAGCGGCGACGCCCGCGATGAGCCGCTGCTTTTCCGCTTCCGGGATGCCGAGCTTGTCATAGGTGTTCTTGATGTCGGCGGGCAGCTCGTCCCAGCTCGCCGCCTGCTTCTCGGTGGAGCGGACGAAATACTTGATGTTGTCGAAGTCAATGCCGGACAGGTCAGCACCCCAGTTGGGCATCGGCTTACGGCCGAAGTACTTCAGGCCCTTGAGCCGCATCTCGAGCATCCACTCCGGCTCGTTCTTCCGCGCCGAAATGTCGCGGACCACCTCTTCGGACAGGCCGCGCCGCGCGGACGCACCCGCCACGTCGGAGTCGGCCCAGCCGAATTTGTACGTGCCCAGCCCTTCGAGCTGGTCTTGCGTGGTGGTCGTCATATCAAGAGCCCTCCGGACTCTGTGGTGATTTCAGTGGTTACGGGTTCTACAACGGTCTCCGTCGTACCTCTAGTCCCCGCCGGGACTGCGTTCCCGACGCAGGTCACGTGCGTGGTGCAGATGCCATCGCCGTGCGCGATCGTAGCGAGCCGCTGCACCGGCGTGCCGAGCAGCCTGCCGAACGCCTCGGTTTCCGCCTCGCACAGCTGCGGGAACTCGGCCGCCACGTGCGCGACCGGGCAGTGGTGCTGGCAAAGCTGCTCGCCGCCTTCGGCCTGGACCCATCCACCGATCGCGGGGGCCGGGCCGGCGGAGGCGGCGTAGCCGTCGGCGGACAGCGCCTCGGCCAGCGCCTGGACCCGGCTGGCCAGGTCGCCCCTGGCAACCGCGGGCGCGTACCTGCGCTCCAGGTCGGACACCTGCCTGCGGGCGAACTCGGCGATCGCGTCGGGTCCTGCCGTCTCGGCCAGGAAGCGCAACGCGTTGGTGGCCAGGTCGTCGTAGGCGTGCTCAAACGCGCTGCGGCCCGCGTCGGTGATGACGAAGACCTTGGCCGGGCGGCCGCGGCCCCGGTTCCCGTAGGTCCTGGCCGTCCTGGTCTCGATGAGGCCCTCGGCCAGCAGGTTGTCCAGATGGCGCCGGATGGCGGCAGGCGTGAGCCCGAGCCGGCCGCCGAGCGTGGCGGCGGTGGACGGCCCGAGCTCGAGGATCAGCCGCGCAACCTGCCCCCGAGTGGGGCCCTCGGCTGCTCCAACGTTTTTCACAACATCATTGTGCCGTAAATAGCTTGGCTTATGCAAACTTTTTTACAACATCATCGTGACTTAAATCATGCTCTCCCTGGGGCCCGCTAGCCCCAGGAGCCGCTCGGCGTTGCCGCCGGCGATCTTCGCCTTGTCCGCCGGGGCCAGCGGCAGCGCGTCGAGCAGGGCCCGGCCCGCCGCGTTGTCGCCGAACGGGTAGTCGACGCTGAATATCACCCGGTCCACCCCGAGCACCTGCACATTGTGCCAGCCGGCTTGTTCGGGCCATCCGCTTAGACGGTGATCCCGACCGTGATGCCGTCGACGCCGCTGGCATGACCGGCCGGGCCGCGGACCACGGCGCCGGCCCGCGCCGCGATCCGGAGCGGTTCGGCGATCTGGTCGAGCAGCGCCTGGGCCTGGGCGTCGTGCGCCTGCACGATCAGCTGGCTGAGCCGGGCCGAGTTGCCGAGCCGCTGGCCGCTGCGCAGCACCCGGGTGGCGTCCAGGATCACCGCCAGCTGGTCGACTGCCTCGACCGCCGAACGGTCGCCGCGCCATCGTTCGTCCGCTCCTGCGGCGCCGGGGCGGCCCCGGAAGGATCGCCACGGTTCAGGGACAGGAACCGGCCGACGTTCCACAGCTTGACCGCGAACTTACGGCCCGTCATGATGTCCTTCTCGTTGTACCGCAGGTCGGTGCCGATGCGGCCCTTGGTGGCCCACAGCCGCAGCGCGTCCGCGCCGTACCTGGCCATCACGTCGTCCGGCACGTACCGGTTGTAGCCGTCAACTGTCGCTCTGCCATCCCGGGGGGCTCTGCTGCCCTCAGCGGGCCCCCCGGAGCCCCCCTTGTCGAGATCACGTTTGGACAGCTTCTTGCCCTGCTCGCTCAGCCCCCAGCCGGAGATCAGCGCCGTGCGCCACGGCACCCGGCCGAACAGCAGCGCGGACTGGACCACCGAGTAGAACAGCCAGGTCCTGATGATCTCGAACGCCTGTACCCGCATGGACATGGGCGCCAGCGCCGGATCGGTCCCACCCGTCGCCCAGCCGTCGTTGATCTGCGGCGACAGCGACGACGTCATCCAGGTGTCCATAACGTCAGGGTCCGGCTCCAGGTCGCCAGAACCGCAGGATGGGCAGACGGCGGCCGGCGGCTGGTCCACCAGCGGGTCCACCGGCAGGTCACCGGTCCGCGTGCTCCCGGACGGCGATGAACCACTGCGGCCTGATCTGGAACTCGACTGGGGTCTGGCACCGCTCGTGCACCCCGACGACCTGCCGCACCGGCTCGCTGCTGACCGGCAGCCCAGCCGAATCGAGCGCCTTGATGATGGCCGAACGCGCCTGCGTCAGCCCCAGTCCGGCGAACTCCCCGGCCAGCGGCCCGAGCCGCCCGTCCGGCTCGACCACCAGGCGCAGCGCGAGCCCGTCGCGACGCCACTTCAGCACGTCCTCGCTGTCGCCGAACGTGCACACCATCATCAGCCCGGTCCCGTACGCCGGGTCCACCGACTCATCGGTCAGCACCGGCACCTCGTAGCCGAACAGCGGCACGACGGCCCGCTCACGTCTGGAGTAGCGGACGTCCGAGGGATGGTGATACAGCGCCACGCAGGCCGGCAGCAACTCCGGCCGGGTGGTGGCGATCCGCAGCCCGTCGGAGAACCTGATCGTGTGCAGCCTGCTGGTCCGCTCCAGGTCCTCCACGTCCGCCTGGGCTAGCGAGGTCCGGTCTTCCGGGCACCACAAGATGGGGTCCTGGGCTCGCCGCAGGTAGCCCGCCCGGTGCAGCTTGATGAAGCTGGTCTGGGCGGTCCGCTGGCAGCGGGCGTCGATGGTGGAATAGCGCAGTGACCAGTCGAGCGACAGGCCGAGCCGCCGCCACAGGTCCTCGTACCGTTCGGCCGTGCGCCGGGTCTCGGCCAGGCACAGCGCGACGAACTCGGCCCGCGGCATGTCCGCGGCCCCGGACCCCGAAGGCCTGCTCCACGTAGCGTTCGGTCGGCAGCCCGTTGTCGTCGAACCCGATCGGGTAGAACACCCGCTCGCCGCGCATCCGCCGGTAGCGGACGATGAAATCGGGCTGCGAGTAGCTCATCGCGTGACCCACGTGCAGGTGCGCCGCCGATACGTAGGGCGGCGGCGTGTCCACGCTGAACACGGGTCCTTGCCCGCCGGAGTCGTAGGCGTAGATGTCGTGCGACTCCCACAGCTCCCGGGCGGCGGCCTCGATGGCCCGGTGGTCGTACTCGCCGAGTCCCATACGAAGGGAAGGTATCTGCTGAGGCACAGGCTGCTAAATTCTTCTGGCCGAACGAACCTCGGTTCCGCCCCGGTCACCCGATCTGAACCGCGTGGCGGCCGGCCGCGTCATAGTCATAGCGCCCCGTGAACAGCGCGTGGCGTCGCACGCTAGCGGGTCCGCTCCTGGGGCATCATTGCTAGGTGCTAGGGAAAGAACCCGGTAGAAACCGCCTAGAAGGAAACCAATCCCATGCCCGCGCCACGACCTGAGATCCCCGACCTGCTCGAGGTGGCCGTCCCGCCCGGCGGGAAGGTGATCACCGCCAGCGATCTGCACCTGCCGCCGGTCCGCTCCGACGTGTCCGGGCGGTCCTGCGAGACGCTGGCGCGGCACCTGGCCGAGGAGCCCGGCGGTGCTGGCCCGGGGGGGACGACCCCCCCCAAACCCCCCCCGCTCCTGGGGGGAAACCTTTCCCCCCAGACCCCCTCGGCCCCGCTCACGGTCGTGCTCGCCGGCGACGTGGTCGAACTGCTCGGTTTCCCCGAGGCGACGGCGACGGACATCCTGCGCGCGCACGAAGACCTGTGCGCGGCGCTGCTGGCGGTGACCGCGCGCGGCGGACAGGTTATCTACGCGATCGGCAACCACGACGGCGACCTAGCCTGGGATGTCAAGACCGCGGACGCGGTGCGGGAGATGACCGGGGCCAAGTTGTGCCTGTCCGTGGACCTGATCCTGGACGACGGCCGCAAGATCCGGGTGGAGCACGGTCACCAGCTTGATCCGTACAACTGCTTCTGTGACGCGCGCAACCCGCTGGACACCCCGATCGGCCACCATATCGTCCGGGAGGTCATCCCCCGGATCGAGTGGCTGGGCCGCGGCTGGGTAGACGGCGCGCACGAGATGGCGGACCCGACCGACTTCCCTTCGTTCGTCGGCTCCCGGATGGTCTACCGCAAGCTGGCCCGCCACCTGTGGTGGCTGATCGCGATCCCGCTGGCCATCCTCGTCCTGATCCGGATACCCGAGGTCACCGATTTCAGGTCCCGTTTCCCGGACACGGACGTGTGGGTGCACCGGGGTGAGATCCTCGGTTACGGCGCGATCGCCGACCTCATCGTGCTCGCTGCCGTGGTCGCCATCCTGGCCCGGCGGGCCTGGCTGTCGATCAGCGCGCTGGCCCTTGACGAACGGGGCTACGGGCAGAATCACGCCGCGCGCCAGCGGGCCGCCGACCTGGTCGCGGACGGCTACTACGGGTTCATCTCGGGCCATACGCACCACCCCGAGCTAGCCGCCACGGCGTCCGGCTTCTACGCCAACTCCGGATCGTGCACCTCGGTCGTAGAGGGGATCGGCGGGCGGTTCGGCCTGCCCCCGGCGTACGTGCGAAACCAGCAGATCCGCTGGGTGGAGCTCGCCGCCGGGAAGGCCGAGCTGGTCTCGGCCCGGGTCGAGCTGCCGGGCGCGACGAAGATGGAGCGATTCGTGGCCCAGGGCCGCAACCCGCATTCGGACACCCCGGTGCGGGTCGCCTCCTGGCCGGACGGCCCCGACTGGCCGCCTGCGGAAAAGAAGGCGGACCGCAAGAAGCCCGTCCAGCGTGATCCCCCGGAGCCCCGCGGACTGCGGGGACCTGCGGATCTCTACGGTCCCCGCGGCCCTGCCGCGGAGTAGCGCTCAGCCTTGCTGGCCGTCGAGCGTGTTCAGCCGCGTTCGGCGGCCCTGGCTTCGGAGATCGTGAGTTCCGCGGCGGGGTCGGCTTCCAGGCGCTCGTCGGGGATCGGCTCGCCGCTGCGGACGGATCGGCCGTAGGTGCCGTCGTCGAGCCGTTGCAGCGCCCGCTCGATGGCGTCCAGCCGGCTGCGCAGGCTCTCCGCGATGGCGTCATCCATGCCCTCGGCGGTGAGCGGCTGCGCGGCGTCGCCGATGTCGCCCGCCTCGCTGTCCACCTCCGCCACCCGGTCTTGGCGGCCTGCCGTCTCGGCGTCCTTCAGTAGGCCCTGCACCTCGTCGCGCTCGGCGATGAGCAGGCTGCGTGCGCGGTCCTGGTCCATCGGGCCGTCCTCCCTAGCGGGACGCCTGGGCGTCCATGTGATCGTGTCCGTGACTGTCGGGCGAGCCGCCCATCATGCGCAGCATAGCGAGCCCGCTGGTGCGGACGAATCGGATGATCAAGGCGGCGGCGAGGATCGGCGCGATAATCAGGTCGGCGAAGATGAAGGCCACCACGCCGCCGAAGCTGATGCCGCCCGTCTAGGGGTCTCCTACTGGTTTCCGGCGCAAAACCAACGTTTAGGAGCGGATGAGGCGGCGGTCAGTGACGCGGTCCGGCCAGCCAGCAGGGTGAGCAGACCGTCCCTATCGGGTCGGTGAATGCCTGCCGCCTGCCGCTCAACTGCGCAGCTGCGCGTTGAGCCGTGCGGCCTGTCGCGTGAGGTGGTCGCGTTCGTGGAGGCTGGGCGCCGATCGGGCAGCTTCGGCGTAGAGCCGTGCTGCGGTGACTGGGTCGCCGTCACGCTCGTGTAGGTACGCCGCGACGGCGGCGTGGCGGGGCAGGGCGGGGTCGAGCCCCGCCAGGGCGGCCAGGCCGGCCTGCGGGCCGTCGGCCTCGCCGACCGCGACGGCCCGGTTGAGGCGGGCCACCGGGCTGTCGGTCAGGCGCACCAGTTCGTCGTACCACTCGACGATCTGCACCCAGTCGGTCTCCTCGGCCGTCCGGGCGTCGGCGTGGAGCGCGGCGATGGCGGCCTGGGCCTGGAACTCGCCCAGGCGGTCGCGGGTGAGGGCTGTCTGGAGCACGTCGACGCCCTCGGCGATCAGGCGGGTCCTCCACAGGCTGCGGTCCTGCTCGACAAGAGGCACGAGCCTGCCGTCGGGGCCGGTCCGTGCCGGGCGCCGTGCGTGGTGGAGCAGCATGAGCGCGAGCAGGCCCGCGACCTCCTCATGGTTGGTCTTGGGTATCGGCGCGCACCTCGAGCCACTCGTGGATCGGCTTCCCGCCCGCACCCGGAGCCGCGGACAACTCGCCGGCCAGCTCGAGCGCCCGCTCGTAGGTCTCAACGTTGATCACCATCCAGCCGGCGATCAGGTCCTTGGTCTCCGCGAACGGACCGTCGGTGACCGGCGGCCGCCCCTCGCCGTCGTAGCGGACGAACATGCCCGCCGGGGAGAGCGCCTGACTGTCGACGAACTCGCCGGTGCCCTCGAGCTGGGCGGCGAAGTCCTGCATGTACTGCACGTGGGCCGAAAGCTCCTCCGGCGTCCACTGGTCCATCGGCACGTCGTTGACCGGTGCCGGCGCGCCCCGGTAGTGCTTGAGCAGCAGGTACTTGGTCATCATGTTCTCCTTAGCGCGGTACGGCCCATTGTGGCCGTGTTCACTCCGGGGACGAAGCCGCGCGCGGGTTCTCGACATCCCATCGCGACATTTCCTGGCGGACGTCAAAGACTCCGCGCACTCCGAGGCGCCACAGATGGGCACAGGGAGCCGCTTCGCGTCCGAGGCGCGAAGGGCACAATGGTGAGCCAGACCCAGCCGCGTCGGATCGCCGCTTCTCGATCGGCACCCGGTGCGGCCGGCCGGAGTAGGCCTCGACGACATCGCCGGCGAACCCATCCCCCGGATGCCCGACCCGGCCTGGAACGCCTACTGGCGCATCGACCCCCGGCCCGACGGCAGCCCGGCACCCGACGGCCCCCTCGTCGAAGCCGTCGAGGACAAAAACGACCTCATCGCCAGCGGGCTGGCTTGCGGGCAGACAAGCTTACGTCGGCCGGCAGGTACGAAGGTCCCGCCTTGTCACGCCTTCCGTCTCTGCGGCTTCGCATGAGGCAGAAGTAAGAAGAGTCCCGAGGGAAGGACAATCTTCTAGCAGAGACTGAGCATCGTGGACCTGGATGTGGATTACGCGACCACTCTCGTGGCTGCCGTGCTGCTCGGCATCGGCTTCGTTCTCCAGCAGTACTCCGCCGAGCAGGAGCCTGAGTCCCGCTTCCTCAGCCTGCGGATCCTCACTGACCTGCTAGGTAAGCCGAGGTGGCTGCTCGGCATCGCGTGCATGGTGGCCGGCTATCTGCGGTCGAAGCCGACATGCCGCCGGCGCGGCGTGCCCGCGCGCATCGCCGCGCCGCCGAGCTGCTGGCGGCCGACCCGGCGCACGCTGACGAGGTGACCGTCCACCTGCTGCGGACCGAACCGGCCGGGAGCCCGTGGGTGGTCGAGGTGCTGCGCGCGGCAGCGGATCGGGCGCTCGCGCGCGGCGCCCCGAACGCGGCGGTGGTGCTGCTCGGGCGAGCGCTGGCGGAGCCACCGGCACAGTGGCGCGGCACCGTACTAGCAGCGCTGGGGCGGGCCGAGCGGCACGCCGGACGCACCGAGGACGCGCTGCGCCACCTGCGCGAGGCGATCGAGCTGGCACCCGCAGCCAGAAGGGATGAGCTGGCACGCGAACTGGCGCTCGCGCTGTTCTACCACAACCGCCCCGAGGAGGCGGCGGGCGTGCTCGAGGCGGCGATCGCGGGCCTGGAGGGCCCGGCTGAGCAGGTGCGCGAGCGAGGGCTGCGACTGGAGGCGGACTTCGCGATCGTCTCGTTCGCGCACAAGCGGCTGATTGACCACGGGATCGAGCGGCTGGATCGAGCGGCGGCTGAGCTGCGCGGCGACACGGCGGCCGAGCGGGCCCTCCTGGCGATGCGCGCTTACCGGCGCTGCTGGTCGGTAAGTCACAGCGCCCAGGAGGTGACCGGTGAGCTGGGGCGGCTGGTGCGAAAGGGGGATCTGCTGGACGACCTCACGCCCGACAGTGCGCTGTACTCATGGGTAGCGCTGGCGTTCTGGTACGCCGAGCGCGTGCCGCAGGCGCTCGAGCTGCTGGATGCGGGGGAGCGGCGCGCCAGGCGCCGCGGCGCGGTGCCGCTGCTCGCCATGGTACTGAACGCGCGCTCGCGGATCCTCGCCTCAGTGGGCGAACTCGAGCAGGCATACGAGGTCGCGCACGAGGTGACCGAGCTCGACCTGGAGGGCCCGCTACGGTACGGCGTGCCGACGATCGCCGGGGTGCTGATGATGCCGCTGGTCGAGCTGGGCCGGCTGGAAGAAGCCCGCCTCGAACTGGAGCGCTACGGGCCGCGCGAAGGGTACATCGGGCCGATCGGGTCCTTGCACACCGCCAGGATGGCGCTGCATCTGGCCGAGGGCCAGACCGAGCGGGCACTGGCCGACGCCGAGGAACTGCTCGAGCGGCTGCGCGACCGCCGGCACGGAGGTCTCCGGCTGAAGGACGCGGCCGCCGAGACACTCCTGGCCGCCGGGCGGCGCGAGCGGGCCGCGGCGGTCGCCGCCGAAGGGCTCGAGGTGGCCGAGCGCTGGGGGGCGCCCGGCACAATCGCGCCGTTCCGGCGGGTGCTCGGATTGGCGCGGCGGGATGAGCAGGACCTGCAGGCGGCGGTCGCGCTCAGCGAGAGTGGCCCCTTCCGGCCAGAAGCCGCCCGGTGCCTGCTCGCGCTCGGTGCACACCTGCGTCGCTCCGGGGCTCGTGCGGAGGCCCGTGAGCCGCTGCGCCGGGCGCTCGACCTGGCGGACCAGATCGGCGCCCGCCCGCTCCGCAGCCAGGCCGAGACCGAGCTGCGAGCGTGCGGCGCGCGCCCGCGGTCGGTGTCCTACACCGGCGTCGAAAGCCTCACGCCGAGCGAGCGGAGGGTCGCGGAGCTGGTCGCCGCGGGGCGCTCCAACCCAGAGGTCGCTCAGACGCTGTTCGTGTCCCGCGCGACGGTCGAGACCCACCTGCGCAGCGTCTTCCGCAAGCTCGACGTCGCGTCGCGAGACCAGCTCGCACCGCTCCTGTCCGAGCCCGCGGACCGGAAACCTCATTGAGGCTCAATGAGGCGAAGTGGAGGCCGCCGCCGCGATCGTTGACGTATGACAGCGATAGGCGCACATGACGCATCCGCCGTGCCCGAGGCGGCCGTCCCGGCGGTGCCTGACACTCTTGGGCTCGCCTTTCAGGCGAGCGTCGCTCGCGTCCCCGATCGGGTGGCGCTGCGCACGCCTGGCGGCGGCGAGCACCTGACCTGGGCGCAGTTTGGCGTGGCCGTCGAACGCCTGGCCGGCGCGTTCGCCGGCCCGGGTGTGCGCCACGGCGATCGCGTCGCCTTCTGGTCGCACAACCGGCCGGAGCTGGCGATCGCATCCGTGGCGGCCGCCCACCTCGGGGCGGCGGTAGTCGCATCGCATTTCGCCGCGCCCCCCGAGGCTGTCGCGCATGTCCTGCGCGACAGCGAGCCGCGGGTGCTCGCGGTCGAAGAAGGGCTTGCTCACCGACTTCAGGCCGTCGAGCACGCGGTCTCCCGGGTAGTGACGCTCGACAGCACCGCAGGACGACTGCCCGCGCTCGGCGAGGTGGACGCCCCGGCCCGGTTCTCCTTCGAGGCGGCCTGGCGCAGCGTACAAGCGGACGACCTGGTGGCGATCTTGTACACCTCGGGCACGACTGGCCTACGGAAGGGAATCGAGTGGGCCAACCGCAACGCGCTGCTGATGGCCGACAGCCTGCTCGGCGGGCTGCCTCAGCCCGACGGCGTTTGCGAGGTCTCCTACCTGCCGTTCGCGCACGTCTTCGACCGCTCGCTGCACTGGCGCGCGTGCGTGCGCGCGGCCACGCAGACGTTCTGTGCCGAGCCCTCGCAACTGTATCGGGCGCTGCTCGACATTCCTTGGCGGCCCGCCACGGATCTGGCAGGACCTGAGGGCCACGCTGGAGGCCACGCTGGATGAGATCGAGCAAGCAGCGCTCAACGCCGGAATCGCGCGCGTTCACGCGCTGCGGGCCGGCAATGCCGCGGCGGAGCTGAGCCCGGAGCAGGAACAGGTACTCGCCAGGCTGCGCGCCCGGGCCGGACTGGACCGCATCACCTGGGCGCTGACCGCGGCTGCCCCCTGCCCGCTGGTGGTGCACGAGTTCATGCACGGCCTCGGGCTGCCGTTCGGAGAGTTCTGGGGGATGAGCGAGATCGGCGTCGCCACGATGACCGACCCCGGCATCCGCGACATCGGCACGGTCGGCCGCCCCCAGCCCGGCTACCAGCTGAAGATCGCGCCAGGTGCCTGCCCGGCCGGCGAGGTGTTGGTGCGCACCGGGCTCGGCTGCCGCGGCTACCGTGACCGCCCGCAAGAGACGGCGGCCATGTTCGCGGCTGACGGCTGGATCCACACCGGGGACCTCGGCCAGCTCGACGACCAGGGGCGGCTGCAGATCACGGGCCGCCTCACGGAGGTGATCATCACCAGCGACGGGCACAACACCGCGCCGGCGCCGATCGAGTCAGACCTCGCCGACGCCTGCCCGCTGATCGCCCAGGCATGCATCGTCGGCGACGGCGGCGCGTACCTGGCCATGCTGATCACGCTTCACGACCCCGAGCACGCCGCCGACCCCGCCACCCGCCAGACGGTCGCCGACGCTCTCGCCCGCCTCAATGAGAAGCTTGACCCGCGCGAGCGGATCCAGCGCCACGCGATCCTTCCGGGCCAGTGGCAGCCTGGCGACGAGCTGACCGACACCCTCAAGCTCCGCCGACAGCGGATCGCCGCGAAATACGCCGCGCAGATCACGTCGCTCTACGCGTAGCTGCCATGACTGACGCCAGCGCCTCCTCTTACGTGCACGCGAACGCGGCTTTCGACGACGAACTGGGCCGACTGCACCTGCTGGAGGCCCGCTACGATCCCTGTACCTTCCGCCGGCTGTCCATGTTCGGCCCGCTGGCCGGTGCCCGCTGCCTGGAGGTAGGCGCCGGAGCCGGCTCGGTGGCCCGCTGGCTGGCCGCCCGGGCCGGACCCTCGGGCCAGGTTGTAGCCACCGACACCAACCCCCGCTTCCTCGCCGACGCGAAAAAGACAGGGGTGGAGGTCCGCCGCCACGACATCCTGGCCGACCCGCTCGAACCTGGCCGATACGACCTGGCGCACTGCCGCGCCCTGCTGCTCCACCTAGCCGACCCGCAGCGAGCCGTCCGCAACATGGCGGCGGCAGTCCGGCCCGGCGGCTGGCTGCTCATCGAAGATGCCGACTACGTATCGTTGGTCGCTGCCAACCCCGCACACCCGCGAGCAGCCAGCTTCGACCAGGCCACCAGGACGCTAACGACGCTCATCACAACGTCGGGGCTTCTTGATCCCTACCTCGGTCGGCGCCTGCCGTTGCTCATCACCGCCGTCGGCCTGACCGAAACCGGATCCGAAGCGATCGTCTGCCACCGGCAGGGCGGCAGCGGGGAAGCCGAGCTGCTACGCCGCTCACTGGAACGGATGAACCCGATGATCCAAAGTAGCGGCGCGGCCGGCCGAAAGGAGCTTGATGCGGTGGCCATGGCCACAGCAGACCCCTCGTTCAGCTTCCTGGACGCGCTGAGCGTCGCCGCCTGGGGCCGAGTACCTGCAGGTAACGCAATCAGCCCTCGCTTATTCGAAGCGCAACAAAGCTCACTCCGATCAATTTAGTCAGTGTCAGACAACTGGAAGGCGTTAACTGCAATGCCGAACGACTAGATGAGTGATTCCATATGGGCTAAGTTTGGCCGCAGACGATGACCGGCGGCACTAATTGTCCAGCGGCTTACGAGGCGGAAGACCTGCTGCGGGAGGTGGCCGTTGCCGATGCGCTGCGGGCGATTTCGGCCGCCCATCGCGAGATCCTCAACGAGACCATCCTGCGTGGTCGCACCGTGAACGAAGCGGCCGCCGCCATGGGCCTCCCGGTCGGCACCGTCAAGTCGCGGGTCTATTACGCGCTGCGCGCGCTGCGCTTGGTGCTGGCCGAGCGGGCTGCGGCGGAGCCAGGCTGCCACGCGCCAGATGGGCGCGTTCGACCTGTCCATGCACGGGATCGGCGGTTCTGGACTACCCGGCCATGGTAACCAGCCAGCTCGGGCCAGGTGGCCTGGACCTAGCGCGGGCACCGGCACTCTCGGCACACGGCTGGTTCCGTACCTGACGGCGCAAGGCTATCGTCCTGGTTTCGGGCACTTCCCCGGAGCGGCGGCCCGGACGAGTCAGGACGACATTGGGCGGGGCCTCCTGAGCGACGACCGAGCCGGATCCGGCGGAGTATGCGGAGCTGCTTGAAGCCCTCGCCCGTGGCTACGGCGTCGCACCAGATAACAGGCTGGTTGCCAACGCCATCGGCAAGCGGGTCGCGGACCGTGAAGTGCCCTTGACGCCCATGGTCCTGCTGGGCCTGTTGTCGGAATCTGATATCGGCGCGCGGTTGCGGCGCGGAGATGGCCCCCGGACTCCTTCCGCAAGGAGATGACGGCATTAATCGCCATCAACGTGCACGTCCTTCCGCCTCGCCTTCCCCCGCAGAGTTCGTAGACGGAGTCGCAGAAGAAGTGAGGTCCACGCTCCTTCGGGTTTCCGGGCAAACTGACGACACCTAGCCCGCGATGTAACGTGTGTATAGAGGAAGTATCCGCCGGTCCACCGGCAGTGCTGGTCCCGCACGATGACGGTGTGCCGGATCGCGGCCGGGATGTCCTTGCTGACCCCGACGTCCAGCGGCAGGCTGGGCCCGCCCAGCCGGGCGCCGAACTGCCGGCGGCGCAGGAACGACGCGAGCCCGCCCGGGCCGGACACGAGGTCGACCGCTTTCCCGATGATCGCCTGCTCGAGCAGTTCACGGGCCTGCGCGGTCAACGGCCGCGGGCCCGCCCCGGTGCGGCGGGCCCGGCCCGCCGCACCGGGGGGGCCGGCCACCCGCACGCCCGGGCCGACCAGGGTCCTGCAGCACGCCCGGGTCGACTTCGCCCGTCACCACCGGGGTGACCACCGCGTCGCAGGCCACGCCGGGTCGGCCCGGCCTGGCCGATGCCGCCTCGGGCAGGTTCTCGCAGCCGGGGAATCTGCACGTCACGACGCTATGGGCTCGGTCATGGCCTCTCCGGGGGCTCTCGGCGGTACAGATGCTGAGCGCCGGACCGGCAGCTTCGATCTGGCCTGCGGTGAGCCCGATAGGCACGTCGTGGGTCACCTTGTCGGTGATGCAGTGCACGTGGTCTGCGTCGTGCGTGGCCTCCTCATGCGAACGTCATGCGGGTCCGCCTATCCGACGGTCACGACAAGCCCATCTGCGCACCATCGGATGACACCCGCCGCAGACCTGAGGCCGCGGCATCATCGGGTGCCTGTGTGGCCCGCTGACACCGACGCTGCGAAATCCCACGTTAGCCGCCGCGAATTCCGGAGCCCCGCAGGGCCGCGCCTTCCGGGTCGGCGTGGGCCCGGCTCAGTGGTGCGTTGTCAGCCGCCGAGGGCGTTGACCATGTTCATGATGGTGACCATCTGCGGGGCACCTTTGACGGCGTATCCGGGTCCGGGTCCTGTGTAGCCGAACCAGTCCCAGCACCCCTGGGGGTTGAGCGGCACCAGTGCGGTCTGTGCCTGCGGGTACAGGATGACGAGGTTGTTGGTGTCGGCGTACTGGTTCAGGTAGGAGTCGTTGGCGAAGGTGTCGCCGATCAGGTCCTGGCTGGTCAGGCAGCCGTGCAGTGCGACGATTAGCTTGCAGGACGCGCCGGCCGCGCAGCTGGCCGGGGTGTAGAGCAGACCGGTTGGGCCCAGTGAGATCGTTGCCGGGTCGCTGCCGCCAGGAACGTAGGCCGACTGGCTGAATTCCGACAGCGTGCCGCCGAGCGTCCCGTTGTTGGGCGGGTTGACCGAGCCGAACCAGTGAGTCAGCATCTCGCCCTCGGGATCGTTGCCGCAGTTGTTGATGAACGGCGGAAACGTCAGCGAGCACTCGACCGGGCCGAGCGGGCTGACCCAGGAGTGCCCGGCCAGTGATGTGCTGTTGTACTGCACGTTTGCACCGAAGTGCTCGTAGAACTCCGCACCTTCATCGGCGACCGGCGCGGAAACGACCTCGTCGGCAAGCCCGTGATACACGTAGATGTTGCGGTGGGCGAGGTTGCTGATCGGGTCGATCAGCCCAAGGGCGGAGAACTTAGCCGCATCTGCTTCCGACTGAGGCAGGGCCGTGGGCAACGGTACCGAGCCGCACTCCGCGGCGATCGCTGCGAGATCGCCTGAGCCGCAATAATAGGGGCCGGCCGTAAAGATGCCCGCGCCTTGGAACGCATCGGAGTAGGCAACCTGCAGCTGGGTGGCCATGTAACCGCCCGAGGAGGCGCCGGTGACGTACACGTCGGAGATATTCAGCCGGGGCAGGGCGCCCGCGGCCACCGTCGTTGCCTCCGCCTGACCGTGGGACCGGACCGCGTGATCAGCCGCGATTCGCGGGCGTGCTGCGAGGGTGGCGGACGCATCGCCCATGGTGGTGATCCCTGCATCAATCTCAGCGCAAGGCAGTGCTCCTGTCATGCGGTACTGGTTCCTTGTCGCGTAGAGCGACGATTCGGCAGCAAATCCTGGTAGGGCCATATCGTTTTCCATCTGCTCAGTTTGGTTTCATCGGCGCGAATAGTCTGACTGATATGCGGAGCGGCGCGGAAACTCGTCGCTTACGTCCACGTGCCTGAGAAAGCGTTTCGTTTCCCCTCTCTGGATCTTAGGGATTGCCCCCATGACCGAGGTGCAGTCAGAGGGAGATCCGGTCAGAAAGTCAGCTGGGAATATCAGCCCAGCGCATATCTCTGGCTCGGGCGAGTGCCGGAATTGCCGCGCGCCTCGCGATTGCACTGGCGGGTGTCCGGGGCCCCCGGGGTCGCATCACCATCTCCGTCCGGCAGTCCTCAGGCTCAGCGGTCGAAGTAAGGTGACAATTTCGTGTGCAGGAACGGGAACTCCTCGGTCACATCGACGCGGGCGAAGGCTTTTTCGGTGACGTCGGTGCTGCGATTAGTATAGGAGAAGATGACTTCGACGATCTTCCGGGGGCCGCTAAGCGCTGACGTGCGTACTTCCAGGCCAGACAGCGAGGAGTTAGCTGCGAGAGATTCCGCGGCTTTAGCGTAGATCTGCGGATACCGCAGGGCGCAGTAATTTACCGCGCGGTCTGCATCAGTCGCCCCCGCATTGTCGGCCATCTGAATCATCTTATCGAAGAGCTCTTCTGCCGTCGGCCTGAACTGCTCATCGGAAGTGTTTTCCGGGCGCGGGATGGATGTGATAAAGGAAGCCCGGTCGAATGAGTAAATCTGGTCGAAGATCACTATGGGAACCGTCAGGCCGTTACATAGATCCGGCGGGGCGATCGGGCCGCGACGCCCAATAACGACATCTATGTCCCCCGGCTGCGGGTTCACGCGGAGGCTCTCGATCAAGGTTTGCAGATCCGCCGGATCTCCCGGATACACAATGTACGTGTCGAGGCCTTCGATCGTCAGGATGTAACACAGCTGACGCGCCAGATAACGATTCTCCGGTTGCGAGAGGACGGTGTGCAGAGCCTGCCGGTCGGTGAGGCCAGCCGTTTCAGCTCGGCCGGTGGCTTGAGCATACTCCTTTTCGACCGACAGGCGCGGGAAGCGCGGCTCAATTCTCCCCAGTGCATAGACGTACGCAGCCGTGGCTGCCTGCTCACCGGGTTGGGTGAGCTGCGCTGGAACCGCGCAATTAGGGCACGGCTGGGGAGCAGGTCGGGGAGCAGGTAGGCTTGCCGAGGATGGTGAGGCTGCAGGCGAAGCCGCTTCGCTGCCGTTGCCGGATACCGCCGCAGGTAGCTCGCTCGATTGTGGTTGCTCCACGAGAATTTCCCTCCCGAAATGTAGTTTCTCTGTCACCGAGTAAAGTGCATCCAGCGGTTGAGCGCAGCTGCTCTCTTTTCACAGCCAGCACAGGGTTTAATCCCGATTGCGTATGTGGTGCGTTTAACGACGTCGCCCAGCCCGATTTCCTCGCCTGTGACGAAACCGGGCATTCGGATGCGACGAGGCTGCGGCCCGATATCACCAGCCGGGTTTTCCCCATCGCTAGCGTCCCGGCTTTTATGGTCTACTGCCGTAGCGCTCGACCGCTGGCGTCCAGGAGCGGCCGATCCGGCTCCTTCGGCGTCCGCCCACGGCGGCGTGTCCGCGCGACCGTGAAGCGGCAGGAGCCGCGTCCCGGTGTCAGCAGCCACAGGAATGCCCGGTGAGATACCCGGCTCAAACCTGGCCACGGCGCCGGCAAGCCGCACTAGGTCCCCGGGACTCAGGATGCGCGGACCCTCGAGCCGTTCGTCATTGACGAACGTTACCCCAGTTGAATTCAAGTCCCGTATCACCGCCAGCCCGGAAAGATCGACTGTAACTAGGGCCTGATACCGGCTGACGACCCTGCTGGCCAAGCGGCCTTCCAGGACCAGGCCCGCTACATCAGAGTGGCCGATCACCATCTCGGGTCGGGACAAGGAAAGGATCAGGCCGGCCTGTTCAGCCGGCTGGGTCACGACAAGCCGGGGACTGTGCATATCATCTTCGGCCATTGTGTACTTCGTCCGATCTCATCGCAATTGCTAGTATTGACTCTCCGGCCCAGGTCTCCTGTCCGTGTCGCGCGCCTCCATGCGCATAAGCCCCTAGGCTGACGTAATTCATGTAGTGGATCATTTACTTTGCGGGAGACGATACTGCGCGGTTTTTCTGTGGAGTCAGCCCAGTATTTTCCTTAATTCTGCCCTATCTACGGAATATCCTTTTGCGAGCATCAGCTTGTGACCCGACCAGGCGTCCAGCATGCCCGGTACAATTCCCGCGCGGCCAGGTCTTCGTGAACCACGCACCGCCACTAGCAGCTCAGCGGCTGGCGCGGTGGGGAATTGGGACCAGAGCAAGGCGAGCGCTCCCGCGACAAAGGGGGCGGCCACGCTCGTCCCTGCGAGGATGGCCGGATCGCCATCGGGTCCCAGACTGGCGATGTTGTCGCCCGGAGCGAGGACACCCCGCGTCCCGATCGAGCTGCCCAGGTTTGACTGGCTGAGTAGCCTCCCTTGCAGGTCACAACCTGCGACTGGAATCACCCATGGATGGCGCGTGATAACGGAGCTGCTGACAACTCCGTCGTTGCCCGCTGCTGCTACAACGATGACGGCGCGCTGCGCCGCGTAATCCAGAGCAAACTGCAGTTCGGCTTCGCCCCTAGCTGACCGATCGATCACGCCGACGCTCAGGTTGATGATACGCGCGCCAGCGTCGATCGTTTCGACCATGGCCGCAGCCAGTTCCCGGGCAGTTGCATTAGGCATGTGCCCGTTCCCAGACAACGACTCCGGAAAAATTGGCCGCACCAGCAAGATGCAACCCGGGCAGATCGCTGGGGCAGCAGACCCTCTCTTCGCCAGGAGAATCCCCGAGACAAATGTCCCGTGCTTGCAAGCAACGCTGCCCGATAGCGCGCAAGTACCTGCGAACTTCCCGGGCACCTCACGGATATTCTCAGATTCGAGATCGGGATGGTCGATGACGACGGGCCCATCTATTAGCCCGATCTTGATCTCAGGCGTGCCCCGAGTCTGCTCCATCAACGGCGCCAGACGCACCAGATGCAGGCAGTCGCTAATGCCACCTTCCACTCGCTGGGACTTGCAGACTTCCATCTGCATGAATCGCATCAGGCGACCTACCCGTTCGATGCTCGAGGGCTGGGACCGATCTGCGGGCTGCTTGAGAGCTAGAACCGATCTGCGGGCTGGCTGCATCGCCCCCCTGGCACGGGCTGTGACTATACCATATCGGCCCGGCAGGTCGCCGCGCCACTTCACCATCGCGGTAATTTGTGCGGTCCATCGCCCCACCACGCAGCGTTCGGGTCCCGCTCTCGATCCGCGCGCCGCGGGCGCTGGAGCTGAATGTGCCGCACGATCGCGGACATCGCGATGTGCGGTGGGGCGTCCTGTTAACGGCAGGCGGATCAAGACCGAGTGCATGCGCGAGGGCTCCCCGTTCCCGGCCGGGCCGCTGGCCACCCTGGCCGACCTGGAGGACGCCACCTCCGCGTGAGTGCACCGGTACAACACCGCCAGGCTCATGCACCGCCCTGGGCCTGGCCCGTGGCCGCGTCCCAGATCCTCACCGTCCCGTCGCTGCCGCCCGTGGCGAGCCACTGGCTGTCCGGCGAGATCGCCATCTGCCAGCGCCCCGCCGGCCACCGCACGCCCATGGTGGCGCCTCTGGAAACGCCGCTAGCGGCAAAGAGAGCCCGGTGCCGAAGGAAGCAACACCAGTAGGACGTTCAGCCTTCGCGGGCCGCAAGCTAGCAACGCCCTGCTCATGGACGTCACCGCACGTCAAGCGCCGATCAAGAGTGCAGTAAAAGAATCATGGTCTTAGCCGTGATCATCCGTTCAAGCGGCCCGCCAAGCCGCGGGCACGATCGCCCAGTGGGAGGCCGCGCTGCAGATCGATCTGTATGAGTTCAAGGTGCGGTCATGAACACAGCCTGGTGTCACGGCCGCATCCGTTTTTCCGGGCTGAGGCGCTCCGCGGATGGGGTCCCGCTGCGGTGGAGTGGGTCAGCTGGCCGTTTGCCCCTGGGGCCCTGGCGGCGGGACGGGGATGCGGACTCGGAGCACCGTTTTGCCTGGCCGGGAGTCGATGGTGATCGTGCCACCGTGGCGCTCCACGACGATGCGCCGTGCGATGTCGAGGCCCAGGCCTGTGCCTTGGCCGACGTCCTTGGTCGTGTAAAAGGCCTCGAACGCGCGGGCCGCCACCTGCGGCGGCATGCCCGGGCCGGTGTCGCCGACCTCGATGACGACGTCGTTGCCCTCGGCCCGGGTCGACAGCCGGAGCGTGCCCGCGCCGGCCATGGCGTCGATGGCGTTGTCGATGAGGTTGGTCCACACCTGGTTCAGCTCGCCGGGGTATGCCTGGATCCGCGGGACGTCTGCGCTGTAGTCACGCACGACCGTGACACCGTCGCGGAGCTTGTACCCGAGCATCAGCAGGGTGCTCTCAATGCCGTCGGTCACGTCAATGTCCTGCACCGACGCGCGGTCCATCTGCGAGTAGGACTTGATGGCGGCGACCAGCTCGGAAATGCGCCGGCTCGAATCCTTCAGCTCTGACAGCAGCGTGGCGGCGGACAGGGTGCTGGCTATCCACTCCAGGCCCGGTCCCAGGGCCGGTCCCTGCAGCACCAGCGCTACCCGCTCGCACCAGGCGAGTGTGACCCCGGCGGCGGCCAGCGGGGGGGCGATCATCCACTCACAGATGATGCCGTGGCGGCTCAGCCACGACGCCAGGGCCTCCTCGTGATCGGCCAGGGCTAGCGGGTCCTGGAACGCCGCCTGAGGTTCGATTTCACGGCGCAGCGCATCGAGCGCGGTGAACTGCCGGGCCGAGATCTCGCCCTGGGCGAGCTGGCCGAGGGACGAGAGCAGCACCTGGGATGCGGTCTCGAGTGCGTCGACCGCCCGGGTGGCGGCGGCTGCCGGGTTATTGATCTCATGCATGAGGCCGGCGGCGAGCGTACCCAAGGTGATGAGGGACTCGCGCTGCCGTGCTGTCGACTCGATGGAGCGTGCGGTGCGGTACACCCCCTCGATCAGGTGCCTTCCGAACGGGAACCAGGCGTTGAACCGCTCGCGCAGCACCTCGGCCGGCACCTGGAGCACCCTTCCGCCGGTCACGCCCCGGCCGGTCGCGAGATAGACGCCGTGTTCGTCCCAGGCGCGGAAGCCGCCGGCCCACCTGCCCGGCACGTCCATCTTCGCGACTACGGTGTCCTCGCGGCCGATGTGGCGCACGAGGTCGATGGCGCCGTCGATGAGCACCCACCAGAAGTCCGCGTGCTCGCCCTCGCGGAACAGGTCGGCTCCGGGCTCGACGCGAACCTCGGTACTGCCCCCGGCCAGCTCGGCTAGCTGATCGTCGGCTAGGCCGTCGAACAGGCTCAGAGCGCGAAGCTCCCCGGCGCGCATCAGACCGTGGCCAGGTAACGGTGCACCAGGTAGGTCGACATCGCTCCCTCCCCGACAGCCGACTAGACCCGCTTCATGGAGTCGAGCCGGACATCGCCAGCGGCGAACACGCCGGGCAAGCTCGTCTCGAGGGAGAAGGGCGCACGAGGCAGCGGCCAGCGCTCGGCATG
>Ga0074046_10001519_pt1 | contig 20852 bp, 23 predicted proteins | sample BogForMeECP23OM3_FD_94441 | JGI IMG/M metagenome (GOLD analysis project Ga0074046, IMG submission 94441) | Bog forest soil microbial communities from Calvert Island, British Columbia, Canada - Bog Forest MetaG ECP23OM3 | ecosystem: Environmental > Terrestrial > Soil > Wetlands ... | reverse complement strand
TTTGCTAGTCGCCATTGGCCAGCCGTATTCCCATAAACTGCCAGCGCGCATGGGGAGGAAAGAAATTTCGATACGTCCGCCGGATGTGCGACTTAGGCGTCACGCACGAACCACCGCGCAGCACCATCTGGTTACACATGAACTTGCCGTTGTACTCACCCACCGCACCGGCAGCGGGCTGAAATCCCGGATAAGGCAGGTAGGCGCTCGATGTCCACTCCCAAACATCGCCAAACACCTGCTTCAAACCCTCGTCATCGGTTACGGACTGCGGACCTAAGGCTCCGCTCTCCATAAAGTTTCCTTCGATTTCGCAGTCCTGCGACGCCACCTCCCACTCGAACTCGGTCGCTAGTCGCGCTCCGGCCCATCGCGCAAAGGCATCGGCCTCGTAATAGCTGACGTGACAGACTGGTTCCTCGCGGCGCACGGGCTGCATTCCGTCCAGCGTGTAGTGCCACCACTCGCCCTCGCGCTTTTCCCAATACAGCGGAGCGCTCCACTGGTTCGCGCACACACAATCCCAGCCATCCGACAGCCACAGCGCCGCCGTGCCGTAGCCTTGATCGCTGATGAACTCCATGTACTCGCCGTTCGTGACCAGCCGCGACGCCAGCCGAAACGGCTGAAGATACACGTTGTGCCGCGGACCTTCGTTGTCGAAAGCGAATCCCTCTCCGCCGAAGCCGATCGGGAACACGCCCCCGGGGAACGCCTCCCATCGCATCGGCGGGGCTGGCGCGAACGACTCCGCAGGCGGCATTTTTGCCTCCCGATACCTCGGACGCAGCGGGTTCGCCGCCAACCCATATTTCACGTCAGTCACAATTAGTTCCTGGTGCTGCTGCTCGTGGTTCAGCCCGAGGGAAACCAAGTCTGTCACATCGGCTGCCAGCTCTCGTGCTAACAACAGCTCCATTGCTTCGTCCACGTTCGCACGATAGGCATGCACCTCTTCCAGCGTCGGCCGCGATAAGACATGCCGCATGGCCCGCAGGGGACGGTCGCCCACCGCGTTGTAATACGAATTGAAGAGATTGCGGAACGCAGGGTTGAGCGGTTTATACCCCGGCAGGTGCTCGGCAAGAAGAAATGTCTCGAAGAACCAGGTGGTGTGCGCCAGATGCCACTTCGCCGGACTCGTATCCGGCATCGCCTGAAGGCTGTGGTCCTCTACGCGCAGTGGCTCGCAACATCGCAGCGAGGTCTGACGAATAGACCGGTATAGCTCCAACAGGCTCGCTTCGCCTGTTGTCAATGTCGCGCTCGCAGCTCCCAATGATACCGATGTGCTTTTCATGGCTGGCTGGAAATGCCGATTCTACGTCCAAAACACTTCCAGACAAGATGCCAGAAGAAGCCAGAAGCTGCAAATTTTCGTGAAATTGTTGGCGTTGGATTCCAGCCGAGCTGGAAAGTTGCAGCTGGGCACTGTCGCCGTCCGGCGTGCACAGTTTCCTACTTTGTGAATCCCACCGGAGTGGAAGGCTGCGTCGCAGACTTCTGCTCCAGACTTAAAATCGGCTCCCGGTAGCGGCCCATCAAGGCGTTCCAGCGGATCTCTAGCACTTCCAAGCCCATCCTTAATCCATCGCGAACGGGATGGATCTTCGAACGGTGATCGTGCGCCCACTCCACCGGAACCTCCGCCGTCCTCAGCTTGAATTTGTTGGCAAGAAACAGCAACTCTGGATCGAATCCCCAGCGCTCAATTCGCTGACGCGTGAACACCGTCTCAATCGCCCGCAGGTTGAAGGCCTTAAAGCCGCACTGCGTGTCGCGAAACCGCAACCCCAGCACTACTCGCAGCCCCAAATTGAACAGCCGCCCATACAATTGCCGAAGCAGTGGTTGCCGCTCGGTCTGCAGTTCGCGCTGCAGCCAGCGCGACCCAATCGCTACGTCCGCTCCTTCGCCCAGCGCCGCGAACAGCTTATCGGCTTCCGTGATCGGCGAGGAAAGATCGGCGTCGGTAAACAGCGCGACCTGTCCCCTGGCGTGCAGCATTCCATTGCGGACGCTGTATCCCTTGCCGCGATTGCCAGGGTTCTCCAGCAACACGATCATCGGATCGGCGGCCGCGAAGCGGCGCACCACCTCGGCTGTCGTGTCGGTCGAGCCGTCATTGACCACAATGACTTCTGCCGCGAAACCGCGCCCGCGAATGTATTCCATCACCTTCGGGATGGATTCGGTAAGCCGCTCGCTCTCGTTATACGCTGGAATAATAAAGCTATGAGTAGGATCCATCATCGCGGGTTTCGACGCTGGCTCATTGTATGACATGCAAGCAGAGTGGAAGGCCTGCCCTGAGCTAAGCCGAAGGGCCAGCGGGGAGCCCCCGCAAATTCCCTAGGCATCCCCTAGAATTCCGGACTCTCACCGGACTCTCAAATGTCCTGCCCCGACGTGCGCCGCCGCACTGTCCTTGGGTACTTTAGTAACTTGCGCTCCTCTAGCCCCGGGGTTACGCTGACCTCAAATGCGCTACCTACAGATTGTGTTCGCACTCTTGGCACTGGTGCTCTCCGCCTCTGCTGCCTCCAAGCCTCACGTCATGAGCCTGGGAAAACCCACGCCGGTCAAACTTCTTCTCGGTCCGTCCGAGGAAAAGTCGCTGAACATCACCGTGCGGCCGCTTTACCTTGATACTAAACTCAAGGAGTATACCACCGGCCCGGCGCATGACATCACCGACCGCGTGTTTGTCATTCGCCGCGCCTACCGCGTCAACGACTCGCTCCCCACCGAATCTTCCGCGCAATCCCGCTGGCTCTGGCAGCGTGGAGGCTGGCTCCTGGTCGATCGCAACACCGGACGCATCACGCAGATCAAGCTGCCCGACTTCGACCCTTACTACTCTGAGGTGAGCTGGTACCGAGATTACGCAGCCTACTGCGGAGTGGCTGACGACGGCGAGCGCGTTTCCGCCATCGTCGCGCAGATCACTACCAAGAAGCCGCTCTACAAAAAGCAGCTCGACAAGCTCGGCGGCGAATTTCCCGATGCCGTCTGTGAGCCTCCTCTTTGGCAGCGTAAGCCTGCGCGTGTCACCTTCACGCCGCAAGCCGGTGAGAAGCTCTCGGTTGACGTGAACGGCCGTTTTGCCGACGTGACCCCCGACACGCCGGCCGAAGAATGACGTAAACTGTCCGCACCTTGAAGTCGTTCGACGAACTTCTCCGCGACGCCGAAATAGCCCACGGACACCTGTGCGCCGGGCAGATCCTCGGCGTCCGCATGGCCATGCTCGGCCTTGAACTGCTCGGCCTTGACGATCCCTACGGCAAAGACTGCAAGCGCCTCGTTACGTTTGTCGAAATCGATCGCTGCATGACCGACGCCATCGGAGTCGTCACCGGATGCCGCCTCGGCAAACGCGCTCTCAAGTTCCGCGATTGGGGCAAGGTCGCCGCGACATTTGTTGATCTGGATACCGGCCGCGCTGTTCGCCTCGCTGCCCGAGAAAGCTCAAAAGTTCTCGCGCGCAACATGCATCCTGAAATCGAGAACAAGAACCGGCAGCAGATGCTGGCCTACCGCGAAATGCCCGCCGACGACTTGTTCGCGGTGCAGTGGGTAAAAGTAGCCGTGCCGCCGGAAGAACTTCCCGGCTACAAAAGCGAGCGCATTGTCTGCGCTCAATGTGGCGAAGGCATCAACTTCCAGCGCGAGGTTCGAAAAGATGGCACGATTCTGTGCCGCGCCTGTGCCGGAGAATGCTACTACGAACCTGAGTAAATTGGCACACCCGCCAGCGCATGCTCCACAACATGGGCGGTCCGCAACACGGTCGCCTCGTCGAAATGTCTCCCCAGGACCTGCATACCGATCGGCAAGCCTTCCTTGCTCTTTCCGCAGGGCACCGTGATTCCAGGCACACCGACAAGGTTCGCCGTCACCGTGTAAATATCCGCCAGATACATCGCCAGCGGATCGTCCACCTTCTCGCCCAGCTTGAACGCCGGCGTCGGAGTGGTCGGCGTCACAATCGCATCCACCCTGGTAAACGCCTCGTCGAAATCTCGCGCCAGCAGGCTGCGAACCTTCTGCGCTTTCCGGTAGTAGGCGTCGTAATAACCTGCGCTCAACGCATATGTACCCAGCATGATGCGTCGCTTCACTTCCGTCCCGAAACCCGCGTCACGCGTCTTGCGATACATCTCCGTCAATGTCTTCGCCTCGCATGCCCGCATTCCGTAGCGCACGCCATCAAAACGCGCCAGGTTCGACGAAGCCTCTGCCGTCGCGATGAGGTAATACGTTGGGATCGCATACTCCGTGTGCGGCAACGACTCCGGTACGATCTCGCAACCCGCTTTCGCCAGCTCCTGGATGCCCGCCTCCACCGCCGCGCGCACCTCCGGCTCGAGCCCTTCGCCGAAGTACTCCTTCGGCACTCCAATCCTCAGCCCCGTCACCGGCTGTCCAACTTGTTCCGCATAATCCGGCACCGGTATATCAGCCGACGTCGAGTCCATCGGGTCACGTCCTGCCATATGCTGCAAGATGAGTGCTACATCTTTCACCGTTTTACCGAACGGCCCAACGTGATCGAGCGACGACGCAAACGCGATCAGGCCGTAGCGAGATACGCGCCCGTATGTCGGCTTCAATCCCACGACACCACAGAACGCCGCGGGCTGACGAATTGAGCCGCCCGTGTCAGATCCCAGCGACGCCACCGCCGTTCCTGCCGCCACTACAGCCGCCGACCCTCCCGATGAACCTCCCGGCACCCGCGAATGGTCACGCGGATTCTTGACGGGATAAAACCCAGAATTTTCGTTCGACGACCCCATCGCAAACTCGTCGCAGTTTGTTTTGCCCAGCACGATGGCTCCTGCCGCTTCCAGTCGCGCCACCGCGGTTGCGTCATACGGGGCGATGAAGTTGTCCAGAATCTTCGATCCTGCCGTCGTCCGAACTCCCTTGGTCGTGAGCACATCTTTGATCGCTACCGGAACCCCGGCCAGCGCAGGCAGTGCGTCGCCCTTGTCCGCCAGCGTGTCCACTCGCTCAGCCTGGCGATGCGCGCGCTCCTTACACAGCGTCAGGTACGCGCCAATCGCCGGATCTTCCGCTTCGATCTTCTGATAGAACGCATCCACCAGCGCCGTCGAAGTTGTCTGCTTCGCCAGCACTGCCGTCCGCGCCGCATCCACTGTTAGGATTTCAACGTCCATCGCTTGTCGTCAGGCTATCAAACTTCCAGGGAGAGCTTTGAATGGGTACGGCTTTTAGCCGCGCCCTGACGTCGCCGATTTATTGATTGGCCGAGTGGACTTTAGTCCGCGAGACCGAGCCTACCGTTCAATCACCTTCGGAACCTTGAAAAACGTCCCGTCGGTTTGCGGAGCATTCTTCATGGCATCTTCATGCGGCAGCGAGGGACGCAACTCATCCGCCCGCATCGCATAAGCAAACGCCTCTCCCGCCGTCGCATCCTTCGCTGCGCCATAACGACTCGCTACCTGCGCCATCGGCTCCACTGCCATCGTATCGAGCTGATTAAGCCGCTCAACATAGGCCAGAATGGAATTCAAGTCCTTCAACATGCGCGCGCGCTCCTCGGCCGTCAATTCGAGATGCGCGAGGTCGGCGACGTAGCTTACGTCCGCTTCAGAAACCATGATTTTTCCTCTGGATTAAACACACGGTCGTGTGGCATGCGGCGCCACCACGAACGAGATGTTTTGCACTTGCTGTCCGGAAATCTGTTTCAGGCCCGCAAGGTACTGCTGATACATACTCTGCAATTGATTGCGCCACATCACATCAGGTACGGCCACCAGCAGAACGCCATCCACGAAACTGAGCGCCCGCGTCTTCTCCGCCACTGCCGCCCCGCAGACCACCGGCCAGGCCAGCAAGGGGGCCTCGTCGCCCGCCTTGCTGCAGACCGTGTCGGCGAAAATTTTCCTTAACGTCCCGCGCGCATGCTGCATGGTGTGAGACTCGATTCTAGATCATTTCATGACTTCTCCGGAGCTCGTTGCACGACTGCGTCAACCCGAGCCCTGCAACGGAAACTCACCCTTCACCAACTCCACGGCCTCTTCCCTGCTCCGAACTCTGCCTTCGAGCTGCGCGTCTTCCACCAGCGCCAACATTTCCTTGAACCGCGGTCCCGGCGCATAACCCATCTCGATGAGCTCTCGTCCGCTCAACAAAGGCTCCGGCCTGATCTCCTCAGGCGGCGTCGTGCGCAACTTCTCGCTCACGAAGTCATACAAAGAAAGGTCCCCATGGCTACTCAGGCAGTCAATCCGATGCAATTCCATGTGCTCATCGAACTGCGGTAGCCGCATAAAACGCTTCAGCGTAGCCGCCTTCATGCGCTCCGCATCGGCGAAACGCATATGATTCGCCACCAGCGCCTCGATCTGTTCCGTGTCTTCGTTGGAGAAATTCAGCCGCCGGCAAATCTCGTGCGCCATGTGCACGCCTACCTCCACATGCCCGTCGAAGCGTACGCGGTCCAGGGCCACACGAAACGTCGGAGGCTTGCCCACATCATGCAGCAGCGCTCCCCACGCCAGCGTGCGCGAACAGTTCGGCGGCAATTGGTCCAGCAACATCATTGTGTGGATCCAGACATCGCCCTCAGGATGAAATTGCGGCGGCTGCTCCACTCCGTGCATACGGTCGATCTCCGGCAGCACTTCTTTCAACAACCCCGCGCTATCGAGCAGCTGGAACGCACGCCGCGCATGGCCCTCCGTGAGCATTTTCGTCAACTCGTCGCGCACCCGTTCGCGGCTCACCTGATGAATCCCGGGCGCCAGCTTTTGAATTGCCGCGAACGTCGCTGGATCGATCTGATAGCCAAACCGCGCCGCAAACCTCACGGCCCGTAACATGCGCAGCTTATCTTCCAGGAAGCGCCGTTTCGGATCGCCGATCGCGCGCACGATCCCCGCCGCCAAATCCGCCCGCCCCCCGACGAAATCCAGCACCCGATCGCCGTCCAGCGGGTCCATCAACAGCCCGTTGATGGTGAAGTCGCGCCGCTGCACATCCTCTTCTGGCGATTTCGAGTACTGCACCTGGTCGGGATGCCGCCCGTCTGAGTAGATGCCATCGCTGCGAAACGTCGCCACTTCGATCGGATGCGGACGCTCGTTCGAGCCTTCTTCACGCCCTTCCTTCGGAACTGGAATCAGCACCACGCCAAACTGCGCGCCCACCGCGTAGGTCTCCGGAAAAATACGCATCACGTCGTCCGGCGTTGCGTCAGTGGTGACGTCGTAATCCGTCGGTTCGGTGCCCAGCAACATGTCGCGCACACATCCTCCCGCCAGGTAGGCCTGAAAGCCGTGCCCGCGCAGCGTCCACACTATTTCGAAGGCATACTCGCGGGGCGTCATGAGGAAATTTTATGCTACCCATCGCTTACGCCTTGTTCTTCGTTGACACGCCGTTACCAGCTTGCTAGTTTTAGCCAACTCATTGGGGGTGAACATGAACGGCGCCGCGCCCTCGGATCCTTCCTTAGTCGTCATCGGACTGGTCTTTCTGGCACTCTACATCGCCAGCCTGATTGCGTTTGGTATCTTCGTTATTCGAGAAGAAGGTACGACCAAGTCAAAAGTCTTTGTTGTTCTTCTGATCGTTGTGGGGATTCTCGTCGTCTTCTTGAATCGCATCATCGGAGGCGGGGTAATGGTGGCTGCCTGCTTTTACGTCGCTGACCGCAAGAACCGCAGCCGCATGTGGGCGCTGCCCGGTCTGTTGTTAGGGCCGCTGATCTTGTTGTTGCTTGTGTGCCTGCCGAAACTGGAAGACGCATCATCCGGCCTTCACTTGTCCTCCTGAGCGGCGCTCCCGCCGCGGTCGCGCGATGGCATACCATATGGAATATGCCTCAGCCGATTGACATTCTCGGCATCGAATCTTCCTGCGACGAAACCGCCGCAGCCATCGTCCGCTCCGGCGAAGAACTCATTTCCAACGTCGTCTATTCGCAGATTGCGACCCACCATCCTTACGGAGGCGTCGTCCCCGAGCTGGCTTCGCGCGAGCATCTGCGCGCCATTGTGCCCGTCGTGCGCAAGGCGCTTGAGGATGCCGGCAAGACCTACGAGTCCATCGACGCCATCGCTGTCACGCAAGGTCCGGGACTCGCCGGATCGTTACTCGTCGGACTGAGCTACGCCAAGGGACTTGCCTTTGCGCTCGAAAAGCCTTTGATCGCGGTGAACCATCTCGAAGGACACATTCACGCCGTACTGCTGGAAGAACGCCAGAACGGAAACAGCGATCTGCAGTTTCCCGTGCTTGCCCTTGTCGTTAGCGGTGGCCACACGCACCTCTACCTTGCTGAGCGCCAGGAAAGCGGTTGGACCTACCGCAACATAGGCCACACTCGCGACGACGCCGCCGGAGAGGCCTTCGACAAGGTCGCCAAGTTGCTGGAGCTCGGCTATCCCGGCGGACCTGTCATCGACTTCCTCGCGCAGCACGGCAATCCCAGCGCGGTAAAGTTCCCTTTCGCCCTGATCAAGCATCGCGACCGCAATCCGCAAAATCGCCATGCTGCCGACGCGCGACGCACCGACTTCTCATACAGCGGAATCAAGACAGCCGTGCTTCGATACGTCGAAGTCCACGACATGGCTGCGAGTATTCAGAAACGTCGCGAGTCGATGAGAAGCATCTCGAAGCCCACGTCGCAGAACTACCTCGCCGCCAGCGATCGCCAGACTCTCGACCTCATCGCCTCATTTCAGCGCGCGGTCGTTGACGATCTCGTCAGCAAAACTCTCACAGCCGCGATTGAATACGGCGTTGCAACTCTGCTCGTCACTGGCGGAGTCGCCGCCAACAGCGAATTGCGCAGCACCTTCGAAGCCCGCGCCGCCGAAGAAGGAATCCCCGTTCTCTTCCCCTCACGCCAACTCTCCACCGACAATGCTGCGATGATCGCCGCCGCCGCCTATCCACGATTTCTGGCTCGCGAGTTCGCGAGTGCCGATTTGTCGTCCGACCCCGCGCTAAGACTGGGTTAGTCATGCCGCGCATCTCAGCGAAAAGCGAATAGCGAATAGCGGACTCAGACACACCTCCGCCCTCTCGTCCAAGGTTCAATTTGTTCGACAGGAGTGACCTATTCTTCTTCGGTGGGAATCTTCGCTTCGATGTCCATGTCGCGGAACTCGCTCGACTCAAAAATCTCGCGGCATTCGAGGCATTCCACGAATTCCGCATCTTCGTCGCGCGAAACGACCTGGACACGAGGATGAAGACACTTCTTCTCCATGGCCTCGCTCTGGGGGTGGCTGAGTGGTGTAACTGCCGGCTGGATGAAGTTCATAAAGGCGTCGCCCGAACCTGTCGGGCAGATGCGAATTGAGCGGTATTTTAGACCGGGCGTCGGCGTTGTCAAGCATTTCCGCACCGTGAATGTAAAAATCTGATCGTCGCAGTGTGGGTTGCCCTCTGCGTAACCACATCTGGAAACTGGAGCTAGATGGCATGCGCGCCGAGATTTCCTGATTGCCCTGCGCTCGACCATTTAGCTTCGAGTTCTCTTGCACAACCTGCACTTCACTGAACCGATTCTCTTCCGATCGATATTTCTCTTCGGAGTCCCCACAATCCTTCAATGCCCAGCCCGCCTCCGCGTCCCAGAAAGCGCCATCAGGTCTCAAATCCGACTTTTGCCGAAGCGACACTCAGTGCCGGTTCGACTTCGTCCTGCGATCCCGCTGCGCAGCCCGCATCACTGGAATTGTCGATATACGTGCCACCTTCGTCGTATATTTCACCATGCCTTTTCATAGATATCCGACGATATTTATCGCCAATCAGCAACCCACTTATACTCTGCTACTTACCATTCAATGCAAATCCTTTCCGTTGCCTGTAGGGGCTTGCATTTCACCTCTTGCCATGGGTAAAATCAAATTGCGACTAAATCAGTCGGCAATTCGTCTAACGCACCGGGAGTGACTTTGCTCAAGCTGACCAAGAAAGCGGATTACGGCCTGATCGCTATGCGGCATCTGGCCGAGCATGCCGACTTGGGCGCCTGCAGTGCTAAGGACTTGGCCGACATGTACAGCATCCCGCAGGAAGCTCTAGCCAAGATCCTGCAGCGACTGACGAAGGCCGGGCTGCTGACCTCGCAGTACGGCACGAATGGGGGCTATACGCTCTCGCGCGATCCGCGGACCATTACCGCTTACGAGGTGATCCGGACGATCGAGGGGCCGCTGTTCATGACATCGTGCAGTATGGCGACCACCGACTGCGAGCAAAGCGACCGATGCACTGTGCGCGAGCCCTTAAGGAAAGTCAGCCGCACGATTGAAGAGGTTCTAAACAAATTAACCATTTGGGAGATGACGGATCCCGAGCAGGAACCGACGCCCGAGCTGGTTACACTCGGTTGGCAGTCGGGCAAAGCTGAAGAAGCCTAGGAGATATCGGCAATTATGAGCACTGACGTCGTCGCGGGAAATGGACATAAAGAAGTGAAGCTGCCCATCTACATGGACAACCATGCCACCACGCGCGTCGATCCGCGCGTGCTGGAAGAGATGCTGCCGTATTTCACCGAGAACTTCGGCAACGCCGCCAGCCGTAACCACGAGTTCGGCTGGGTGGCCGAGCAGGCCGTCGAGCAGTCGCGCGAGCGCATCGCCAAGCTGATCGGCGCGACCTCGAAGGAAATCATCTTTACCTCCGGCGCGACCGAGAGCAACAACCTCGCCATCAAGGGTGTTGCCGAGATGTATCGCGAGAAGGGCAACCACATCATTACCCAGGCGATCGAGCACAAGGCCGTGCTCGACACCTGCAAGCGGCTCGAGAAGCACGGCTTCCGCGTGACGTATCTGCCGGTGCAGAAGGACGGCCGCATTGATCTCGACGACTTGAAGCGTGCCATGGATGACAAGACCATCCTGGTCACCATCATGACCGCCAACAACGAGATCGGCTCTCTGCAGCCCATTCGCGAGATTGGCGCGCTCTGTCACGAGCGCGGCGTGCTGTTCCACACCGACGCGGTGCAGGCCATCGGCAAGGTGCCGTTCAACGTGATTCAAGATAACGTTGACCTGGCTTCGATCACTGCCCACAAGCTCTATGGTCCCAAGGGAGTCGGTGCGCTTTATGTTCGCCGCAAGAATCCGCGCGTGCAACTCGTCGCACAGATCGACGGCGGCGGCCACGAGCGCGGTATGCGTTCCGGCACGCTCAACGTCCCCGGCATCGTGGGACTCGGCAAGGCCTGCGAGATCGCTAACCTGGGAATGGCCGAAGAAGCCAAGAAGCTCAGCGGCCTGCGCGATCGGCTGAAAGAAGCGATTATGGGCCAGCTCGACGAGGTGTACATCAACGGTTCGGTGGAGCATCGTTTGCCCAACAATCTCAACATCAGCTTCGCGTACGTCGAAGGCGAGTCGTTGTTGATGGGCATCAATGACATCGCGGTGTCGAGCGGTTCAGCCTGCACCTCTGCGACCTTGGAGCCGTCTTATGTATTGAAGGCGCTGGGGGCGGGCGACGACCTGGCGCATAGCTCGATTCGCTTCGGTATCGGACGCTTCAACACGGAAGCGGAAGTGGATTACGTCGCGCAGCGCGTCGTCGAGACTGTAAACCGCTTGCGCGAACTGTCGCCGCTCTACGAGATGGCGAAGGAAGGCATTGACTTGACCAAGGTCCAGTGGGCCGCGGAGCCGACGCACTAACCGACGACGGTAGTGCGGCCTTTAGGCCAGCGCTCCGGGCGGCATAAATATCAAGAGGGGCTTCAGCCCCGCGAACGATTTAGGAGACACAATGGCATACAGCGACAAGGTACTCGATCATTACAGCAATCCCCGCAACGTGGGATCGCTCGACAAGAACAGCTCCGAAGTCGGGACCGGCCTGGTCGGAGCGCCCGAGTGCGGGGACGTCATGAAGCTGCAGATCAAGGTCAATCCTGAAACCAGCATCATTGAAGATGCGAAGTTCAAGACCTTCGGCTGCGGCTCCGCAATCGCGTCGTCCTCGCTCGCCACCGAGTGGGTCAAGGGCAAGACCGTGGACGAAGCCCTGCAGATCAAGAACACCGAGATTGTTAAGGAGCTTTCGCTGCCTCCGGTGAAGATTCACTGCTCGGTACTGGCGGAAGACGCGATTCGCGCCGCCATTGGCGACTGGAAGAAGAAGCAGGGCCAGAACAAAGCCCAGCCGGTCGCGGTCGCCCAGCAGGCGTAAACTGGACTCGGAGAGCGGTGTGCTGCGCCCGATGGCGCGGCGCACCGAATGACAATGAATACGGTCAACATCGAAAATCCGGTTCAGGCTCCGGCAGTGCCCGCGAAGGGCATCCAGGTGACAGACAAAGCGCTGGCGCGCATTCGCGCCGCCATGTCCAAGGAGAATATTTCTCCGACGGAAGGTGGCCTGCGTCTCGGCGTGCAGGGCGGAGGGTGCTCGGGACTGAGCTACAACATCCGATTCGATACGCAGCCGCGCGAGCGCGACCGCGTCTTCCAGTTCGAAGATGTTCGCGTGTTTGTCGATCCGAAGTCGTTTATCTATCTGCACGGCATGATTCTCGATTACGAGGAGACCCTGATGCACCAGGGCTTTGCGTTCAAGAATCCAAATGCGAAGAAATCCTGTGGCTGCGGAAGTTCTTTTTCCTGATGCAAGTCTCCGCCTCGTCGTGTCCTCCCGGCGGAATCTCCGATCACATCTTGGCAGTGTGCGGGATCGGTGACGCGCCGGTCGAGGCTGACCGTAGCCGCGAAGCGGTGGAATGATGTGAGCCCGTCGCGTAAGCAGCGGGTACGAAAACAGAATTAATTGAGGTAGAGCCGCGGAGCGGCGGCACAAACAGAATTATGGCGCCGGCAAACAATCTCGACAAATCTGGAGTACTGGTCTCCACACCGTCGAAGCCCGTCACCACCGAGTGCTGGTCGTGCGGCGCCATGCGCGCTGCTCATTATTGTCAGGAGTGCGGCAAGGTACAGCCCCCTGTACCCGTGGACTATTTCGCCTTCTTTGGCCTGCCGTACAAGCTGAACCTCGACGCTGCTCAGCTTGAGCGTGATTTTTACGCGCTGAGTCGCAAGTTGCATCCCGACATCAATGCCCGGGCCGACGGTCACGAACAGGAATGGAGCCTGGAGAAGACCTCGCAACTCAACGACGCGTATCGCACCCTGAAAGATCCCATATCGCGCACCGAGTATTTGCTCCGTCTGCAGGGCGTGCAGTTGGAAGAGCAGTCCAAGGCCGCGACCGAAGAGGCCCGCAAGACGGGCACAGCCAAGAAACAGGTTGTCCCGCCCGACCTCTTGGAAGAAGTTTTCGAGTTAAACATGCAGCTCGAAGAATTGCGCATGAATAAGAAACTGGACGAGGACGATCCCACGCTCACGCAAGACATACGCAAGGCCAAGGATCACCTCATCGCCAAGCAAAACGAAATGCTGACGGAATTACAGGCTTCGTGGGCCCAATGGGACACGCTCGTTGACCGCGCGGCAGCCGGCGAATCCGTCGCCGAAAGCGAACGCGCCGCCGCCCGCGACAAGATGGTCGCGATTCTAAACCGCCGTTCGTACCTGCGAAACCTTTTGCGCGAAATCGACGAGGTTCTGGAGAGCTAGACGATTTGCAGTTGCGGAATATTGCCGGCGGTAAGGACCGTTCGGTTTGTGATTGTTCATGGGACTACGTCGCGTCAGCCCGCCGAGGACGTTGGGGTTGCGATTGACGCACACTACGCAGCTATGCAGCCCGGAGGGGCGAAAGATCTTAGCCCAGCGCTTCAGCGCTGGGGAGGAACGCGATAGGAAGCAAGAGTCCCGGAAGGGACGGCAGATGGAACGAGGGGCTTCAGCCCCGCCAAATCCGAATGGTATTTGAACGCATCATCGGCATCGACCTCGGCACCACCAACTCGCTGGTGGCCTATATGGAGAACGACCGTCCCATCGTCATCCCCGGCGAGGACGGATCGAATCTCGTGCCTTCGGTTGTCGCCCTCGACGAACGCGACCAGATCATCGTCGGTAATCCCGCCCGCAAGTATCTCATCGAGACGCCCGAACGTGCCGTGTACAGCGTCAAGCGCCTTATGGGCCGCGGCGTCGAAGACATCCAGGACGAGCTCAAACTCTTCCCTTTCCGCCTGGCCGATGATCTCGCAGCAGGCGAAGTGCTTCGCATCAAGCTGGGCAACAAGACCTACACGCCGCCCGAGATTTCGGCCTTCATCCTTCGCCAGCTCAAGCGCAACGCCGAGCGTTATTTCGGTGCGCCGGTAAGCAAGGTCGTCATCACCGTACCTGCTTACTTCAACGATGCACAGCGCCAGGCCACCAAAGACGCAGGCCGCATCGCCGGACTTGAAGTACTGCGGCTTGTCAACGAACCGACCGCAGCATCACTCGCTTATGGTCTGGACAAGAAGGAAACGGCTACTGTCGCCGTGTACGACCTCGGCGGCGGGACCTTTGACATTTCGATCCTCAAATTGCACGAGGGAATCTTTGAGGTCATCGCCACCAACGGCGACACCCATCTCGGCGGCGACGACATCGACAACTTGCTGATCGCCATCGCGCTCGACGACAGCCAAGGCGATCTCGGCATGGATGTCCGCCGCAGCGGCGAAGCCGTGCAGACTATTCGTAAGTCCGTCATCGACGCGAAAATCGCACTTTCGTCGCAGGATGAGACCATACTCGACGTCGAACTCCCGGGTCGCAAGCGCTATTGCCGCAAGATCACCCGCGGACAGTTCGAGCAACTCATTCGTCCGGTAATCGACCGCACCGTCGGGCCCGTCCGCCAGGCGATGAAAGACGCGGGCCTCACGGCCAAGCAGATCGACGAAGCTGTTTTAGTTGGAGGTTCCACGCGTATCCCGTTAGTGCGCGGGGTTGTCGAGAAGTTATTCGAGCGCACACCTCACTCCGACCTGAACCCCGACGAAGTGGTTGCGCTCGGCGCAGCGGTACAGGCCAACATCCTTGGGGGCGGTTCCGAAGCAACCAAAGAAATGCTCCTGCTCGACGTCACGCCGCTCTCGCTGGGAATCGAGTCGCTCGGCGGCGGCGTGGTGAGAATCATTCATCGTAATTCCACCATTCCGGAATCGGCGACCGAGCATTTCACCACCGGAGTCGAAGGACAGACCAACGTTGCGATTCACGTGGTCCAAGGTGAGCGTGAACTGGCAAAAGACTGCCGCTCCTTGGCGCGATTCGACCTCAAAGGCATTCCTCCCATGCCGGCAGGGCTGCCGCGCATTGAAGTGAAGTTCCTACTTGACGCCAACGGCATCCTGCATGTCTCGGCGCGCGAAGCGCGCAGCGGCAAGGAAGCCGAGATCGAAGTGCAGCCCAGCTACGGCCTAACCGACGAGCAGGTTGAGAGCATGATTCTGGAATCCTTCGACTACGCCGAAGAGGATTTCCAAAGGCGCCAGGTAATCGAGGCACGCAATGAAGCAGCCACCATTTTGGCTGCGCTTGAGAAAGGCCGTAAAGGACCTGCGTGGGACCAGCTCACCTCGCGCGAGCGCGACGACATCGCCAAGCTCGAAAATGGATTGAAAGCGGTCATGCCGCACGACGACTATCAAGCGATTCGCACCGCGATCGATGCGCTCAACCAGGCCACCATGCACTTGGCCGAGCTGATGATGGACAGCGCCGTCAGCACTGCGCTGAAAGGCAAGACGATGGAAACCGCAGATGTCGGAGAAGGCCCGGCTTCCCCGCATCCCATCGCCAAAGCGGAGATCGAGAGTTAGCAAACGGTAGAGCGGGCCTTCAGGCTGCGGCTGCCAGTGTTCTTGAACATTGGATAGTGCGGCGCTTCAGCGGCGGCCGCCGGAGTCTCTTTGACACGGGGCTTAGCCTTGCAGGTGGAAGCGCTGGCCTTTGGGCCGGCGAAGAGAGCGGCTTGATTGTTCTGGGGGCTTTAGCCCCGGATAGCGGCTTCCCCTCGAAACGCGACGATACAGCCCCGGAAGGGGCGACCGATCTTAGCCCAGCGCTTCAGCGCTGGGTAGGCTTGGAAAATTATCCCGAGTCCCGGCAGGGACGACAGATGGACAAAGGGGCTTCAGCCCCGCCTTAAGAGAAGGAATTTATGCCAGACGACAAGACCCAAGGCAGTGGAACAGCCACCATCGAAGCTCCCTCGACCAATACGGTGCGAGTCACTTTTCTGCCCGAAAACAAGACCTTCGAGTTCGAGCACGGTAAGCTTCCCTATCAGGAGCATGGCAAGCCGCAATCGCTCCTCGATGTCGCCATGAACTTCGGCTTCCACCTCGAGCACGCCTGCGGAGGCAATTGCGCCTGCACCACCTGCCACGTTGTGGTGAAAAAAGGCAAGGAACTGCTAAGCCCCATGGAAGACGACGAAGCCGACAAGCTTGACATGGCCGCCGACCTGCAACTCGAGTCGCGCCTCGGCTGTCAGTCCGTCATCGAAAAGCCGGGCGAAGTCGTTGTCGAAATCCCGGCATGGAACCGGAATTATGTTTCGGAAGGAGCCGGACACTAACATGCCTGCTGATCTTACCTGGGACAGCACCGAAGACATCGCACTCGAACTGGCCGACAAATTCCCTGACCAGAATCCGCTCGAAGTCCGTTTCACGGATCTGCACCGCTACGTCGCGGAACTGCCGAATTTCAGCGCCGATCCGAAAGCCTCAAGCGAATCCAAACTCGAAGCTATCCAGATGGCCTGGTACGAGGAGTTTCAGGACCGCCAGGAATAAATCACTTCGCCGGATGCAGAAAGCCTGGCTCTCCGCAAGGCTATTTTCATTCCGCATTCAAATTCAATCATCACGCGACGGTCACAGGCTGCGCTGCTCTTACCCTCGCCTCCCGCAAATACTGCGCCGCCTCTTCCGGTGGAGTCGGATTCTGGTAGAAACCTGTTCCCCACTCAAAGCCCGCAATTTTCGTCAATCGCGGCATAAACTCCACATGCCAGTGATAGTGCTCCATCGGGCCTTCCTGCACGGGAGCAGTATGGATCACCATGTTGTACGCCGGATTGTCCAGCACCAGGTCGGCGCGCTGCAGCAAGTTCTTCAGCGCTCGCGCCAGCGCCTCATACGTCTGTGACGATGCATTCTCGAACGCCGACTCATGCTTCTTCGGCAACACCCACGTCTCAAACGGAAAGCGCGGCGCATACGGAGCGAGCGTCAGAAATCCTTCGTTCTCGCTCACCACGCGCACGCCGGCATCCGTTTCCTGGCGGATGACGTCACAGAATACGCAGCGTTCTTTGTACTTGTAATACTCCTTCGCTCCCTCGAGCTCCTCCAGCACATGTTTCGGCACGATGGGCAGCGCGATCAATTGGCCGTGCGCATGTTCCAGTGTCGCTCCTGCCGCCGCACCGTGGTTCTTGAAGATCATGATGTATTTGAACCGCTTGTCCTTCTTCAGGTCGAGGATGCGGTCGCGGAAAGCCCATAGCACGTCTTCAATCCGCTTCTCCGGCAGCGTGGCCAGCGTGGCGTTGTGCTCGGGCGTCTCGATGATGACCTCGTGCGCCCCGAGGCCCGCCATCTTGTCGAACATGCCTTCGGCCGATCGGTTCAGACTTCCTTCGATGCCGAGCGCGGGAAACTTGTTGGGAACGACGCGCACCGTCCAGCCCTGCGCGTCGCGGCCTGTGCCGTTGGGCCGGTACGCCAGCACTTCCGAAGGCGTCTTGCCTTCATTACCGGGACAAAAGGGGCAAAAGCCGCCCTTCATTTTGACGGACTCGCGCACAAAATCGGTTGGGCGCTTTGAGCGATCAGTAGATATGATGACCCATCGTCCAACGATGGGATCTTTGCGCAATTCGGGCACTGCGGATTTGTCTCCTGGGACGCCTCGGATATATTACGCCTTCGCTGCAATCCGAAGAAGCTGCCCGATCATAAATTCAGCTAATACATCTCAAAATCAGAGTAATCCTGTATCCGGATTGGGGGAATCTCCGATTTTCGTGCCGGGTGCCCACCCTTATCGCCCGCACGGGTGCCCCACACAAGCCGCCTTTGCTTGTGTCGGTCTTTTGATTTTCAATCGACAGGAAAATGGATGTCCCATCCTCTCCCCTCTTTTGGGAAAGGGTGGGACCTACGGACTCGTGGGACCTACGGACTCCGACCCGCGTTGGAGTTACGGACTCTTATCAAGACCGGTGCTCTTTCCCCACGATCCCGATGCACTCCTCCAGAACATCCAGCGCAATGTCAGCCTGCTCTTTACTGACCACCAGCGGCGGAGCCAGCCGAATCGAATTCGGACCGCAGCCGAGGAACAACACGCCGCGTTCGAACGCCAGCTCGACGATGCGATCGCGCTCGGCAGCTCCCGGCGTCCGCGCCTGCTTATCGGTAACGATCTCTACTCCGATCATCAACCCGCGTCCACGCACATCACCCACGAAATCCATGGTGCGTGGCCACTCGGCAATCCGCTCCATGATGTGGTTACCCACGACCTCGGCGTTCTTCACGCCCCCGCGTTCCAGCACGTCGAGTGTCGCCAGCGCTGCCGCAACCGCCACTGGATTGCCGCCAAACGTCGAGGCATGCGAGCCCGGAACCCAGTCCATGATCTCGGCCTTCGTCATGGTCACGCCCAGCGGCATGCCGCTGGCAATTCCCTTCGCGATGCAAACGATGTCGGGCTCCACGCCGGTGTGCTCAATCGCCCACCATTTGCCCGTGCGCCCCACTCCCGACTGCACCTCATCAGCGACCAGCAGAATGCCGTGCCGGTCGCAAATCCTTCGCAGCTCCTGCATGAACACCGTCGGAGCCACCACGTACCCGCCTTCGCCCTGGATCGGCTCGACGAAGATCGCCGCCACCTCTTCCGGCGGCAGGACGGTCTTGAACAGCTTTTCTTCGATGTATCGCGCGCAGCCCAGCGCGAACGCGTCTGCTTCCTGTGCACCGCCCACGCAGCCGCGATAAACATCCGGATAGCGCACATGCGTCACGCCGGGAACCATGGGCGCAAAGCGCCGCTTCTGCTGCGGCTTCGACGCCGTCAACGACAGCGCTCCCATCGTCCGCCCGTGGAACGCGCCCAGGAACGCAATCACGTTCTGCCGCTTGGTGTGGTAACGCGCCAGCTTCAGCGCGGCTTCCACCGCCTCGGCGCCCGAGTTGCCGTAGTAAATCTTGTGCGGCCCCTTCATCGGCGCAATCTTCGACAGCCGCTCCGCCAGCGTCACCATGCTCTCGTAATAGAAATCGGTGCCCGACATGTGGATCAGCTCGCCCGCCTGCTTCTGAATGGCGGCGACCACCTCCGGATGGCAGTGCCCGGTCGAAGTCACAGCAATGCCGGCCGAGAAGTCCAGGAACTCGTTGCCATCCACGTCTTCCACGATCACGCCTCGTCCGCGCTTCGCCACCAGCGGATACGACCGTGTGTACGACGGCGAAATAAAGTGGTGGTCACCTTCAAGGACTCGCTTGGCGTTCGGCCCGGGCAGCGCGGTCCTGATCCTGGGCCCGGCAACTGGAATCAAAGTATTGGTAGTCATGGTCTTCTCCTGCGAAATGACTGAGGGCACGGCGGACGTGCCGAATTTCTGCTTGCCTGGAACTGATGTCCTACATTGTGGAACTCAACCCCAAGCGCTGAGGGCAGAGGATGGCTGGAACTAGTCGCCAGAAAAGAGATTGGGACGTGCCATGCAGGGGGCCAGCTTGGAGTCGGCACGCGAGGAGATGGGCCGGGACCACGCCGTACGTACGCCGGCATCACACGCCGGATGAGCTCCGGCAAGGACAACACGACACGGAATGCGATAGCGGCTGGTCATGCTACTAATCCTTACTTGAATTATATCCGCCTTCTTTGCGCCTCGTAACCCCCTAATATCACCGCTGGAAACCATGCCCCCTCTCGCCCTAAAATAGAGGCACGCGAACGTGAAGGTATCGCCATACCAACTCCGTTTAAGACCCGGTATGTTTCACCCAACCAACCCCGGTTTTCGCCAACTCCCGGCAAAAAGCACCTGGCTGATAGCAGCAGCCATTCTTGTTGCGCTCTCCATGAATTCCGGGTGCACGCGTTCCAATGCTTCGGCCAGTGCGCCCCAAGCTGCCGCAGGGCACACTTCGCGGCCTGCGCAATCGCTGCCGCCTGAGACGCCGGCAACGCCGCCGCAAACCGTACCATCGCCGGCCGGTCTCAGTGCAGAAGTTGCGGACTTATTTCGCGAAGCGCAGTCAGGCAGCCCTCAGGCCATGGCCAAGCTCGCGAATGCCTACGAAACCGGGGAAGGCGCGCCCCAGGACTTCCCGCGAGCCATCGCCTGGTTCAGCAAAGCCGCCGAAGCAGGAGACAGCTACGCCATGTACCGCCTCGGCCGCATCTACGCCGCCGGAACCGGCGTGCCAAAGGACTATAAAGAAGCCCTTCGCTGGTATCAGAAGGCGGCTGCCGCCGGCAATCCCGATGCGATGTACAGCCTCGGCCGCTCCTACGAGACCGGGGAAGGCGTCCGCGAAGACGTGCAACAGGCGGTCCGCTGGTACGACGACGCTGCCTTGCGCGGAAATCAAGAAGCGAAGGCCGCCTTGAGTCGTCTCGGCGAAAGCATCGAGGACCATTAACGTCAGCGCGGCCACAACTGTGGTGCCGGACGCATTGCCGGGCCTGAGTTGTCGAGGGGGCACTTTGATGGAAGAAAAGTCCTGCAGTTTGGCAAAATTATTTTGGATGAATATCAAGCTTGAACAGGCGAACGAAAGGCGATAGTATATCGCTTATGAAGAAATCTAGTCCGTTGAAACGAAAATCCATCATGACGGTGAGCGAATTCCGCTCCCGCTTTGG
>Ga0074046_10001518_pt1 | contig 20859 bp, 11 predicted proteins | sample BogForMeECP23OM3_FD_94441 | JGI IMG/M metagenome (GOLD analysis project Ga0074046, IMG submission 94441) | Bog forest soil microbial communities from Calvert Island, British Columbia, Canada - Bog Forest MetaG ECP23OM3 | ecosystem: Environmental > Terrestrial > Soil > Wetlands ... | reverse complement strand
TGATGGATTTTCCTCGATGAAAGGAGCAAATATATTCCGCCCAGTGCTTACCTTCCCATCCCCTGCGCCACCGCAAATTTCTGCTGGCATTCGCGCGCCGCTTGCACAATCTGCCGGAACTCCACATCCTGGCGCCCGCCCGCCAGCAGCGGATCCGATTGCAACGCCTGGTACGCGCAATAATTCTCGGCCACCGCCTTGCGCAGAAACAAGTAAGCGATCTGCTTCTCCCCACAAGCTGCCAGCACCGTCCCTTGGTAGTACTTCAACTCTGAATCCTGCTCGGGCAATAGCTCGTTCTGCGCCACCTCCGCCAGTCGATGGACCTCGGTCGCTGGAGCCTTGTTCAGGCAAGCCTGCACAAATGCGCGCATCCAAATCGAATTCTCCGTCATCTGCTGCGCCGCCTGCCCGGCTTCCGTCATCTTCCTTTCGCGCATGAGCACCGAAACTCGCACCGCGTTCGACCATTCCGAGCCTGCATCCACGTTCAAATACTGGATCGCGCGCGCCGCCTTGCCCTGCTCAAAGAAAGCAAACGCGCACGAACGCCAGTTGTAATTCCCCGAATCAAGCGCCAGCGCCATGTCGCACTCGCTCTGCGCCTCATCCAGCAGCCCGGCATAGCGCGATACGTAAGCCAGCGAATAATGCGCGAAGGCATTATCTGGCCGCCTCTGCACCAGCGCCCGCGCGTCACTATAGGCCTTGTCCAGGTTCCCCGCCTCGACTTCGTTCGTCGCCAGAAATCCAGCCGCACTCACCCTTCCCGGTTCCAGCGAAAGCGCCCGCTGGTACGCCGCATTCGAGCGCTGGTATCCCGCTGCTCCCCCGTTCGAATAAATCGCGTCGAAGTAATAGCGCCGTCCCAGCGCATCCCACGCCGGCGCATAATTCGGATCCAGCGCCACCGACCGCTCCAGTATCACGATCGCTTCCTTGTTCGCAGCCTCATCGTGCGATACGGCTTTGCTGCGCAGATATTCATCATAGGCTTCGCGATTTGTCGGAGTGCTGCTCCGTTCGACCGCTCCTCGCGCCATGCCCAGCGCGGGCACCAGTTCCTGCCGCACCTTTTTCCCCATCTGGTTCTGCAACGCGATCAGGTTATCCGCCGGCGAACTGAGCGTGCCGGTCCAAACCAGCCGGTTGTCTTTCACTGCCACGGCTTCGAGCGTCACCTGCACCGTGTTGTCCTGACGCAGAAAGTGTCCCGCCACCACCGTACCCACGCCCAACTCGCGCCCGGCCTTTGCCGGGTCCGCTTCCCCATTGGCGTATTTCTGAGTCGACGTCGAGGGCCGGACTTCCAGCGAATGCGCATAGGTCAGCGCATTGGCGATCTCGTCCGCCAGCGCAAATCGCAGGAACTCGCTCTCCGCATCGTTGTTAATGTTCTCCAGTGGCAGCACCGCGATCGTCCGGGTACTCGCCTGCACGGTTGACGTCCGATGCTTGAGCACCCACGTCCCCACCGCCACCACCACCGTGAGCAGGACTGCCGCTAATCCGAAGACCACCCACTTCAGCTTCGAGCTCGAGCTCTGGAACGTCTTCGTCGCCGCGTGCAGCCCAGCCGACTGACGAAGCCCGCTCCGCAGTGTCGGCTCCGTTACTTTCTTCAGCTTCGCCAGATCGGCTTTCATCTCGGTCGCGTTCTTGTAGCGCTGGTTGCGATCCTTCTCCATCGCTTTTCCAATGATGGCTTCGAGTTCCGGCGGTACCGCGGGATTGATCGACCGCGGCGATGCGGGCTTCGAATTCATGACCGCATGCAGGGTCATCACCACGTTCGTTCCGGTGAACGGCTTCTTGCCGGTGGCCATTTCGAACAACACCACGCCAAACGAAAATATGTCGCTGCGCGCGTCCAGATCTTCCGACCGCGCCTGCTCCGGCGACATATACACCGCCGTCCCCGGAATCACTCCCACCTGGGTTAGCGATTCCTCAACCGACGAGTCCGTTGTCGTGCCCAGGCTCCCGTCCTTGGCCAGTTTCGCCAGACCAAAGTCGAGAATCTTTACTTGCCCATTCGGAGTCAGAAAAATATTTGCGGGCTTGATGTCGCGGTGCACAATTCCCTTGGCATGCGATGCCGCCAGCGCGTCCGCTATCTGCACCGCAATGTCCAGCAGGTCTTCAAGGTCGAGAGCCTTGCCGTGGATGCGCTGCTTCAGGCTCTCGCCTTCCAGTTTCTCCATGACGATGAAGGGATGCCCGCCGTTGTCGTCAATGTCGTGGATGGTGCAGATGTTGGGGTGGTTGAGCTGTGATGCGGCGCGCGCCTCCCGCGTAAACCGCTCCAGGGAGCGTTGATCCTTCGCCAGGTGTTCGGGAATAAATTTCAGCGCGACCCGACGGCCTAGGCGGATGTCCTCCGCCTCGTAAACCACTCCCATCCCGCCGCCGCCCAGCTTCGACAGCACGCGGTAATGGGACACCGTCTGCCCAACGATTTCCATGGTCGTGTAGGGCGGGCACTCCTGTCCGCCGCTCTTGCCCTTGATTCTACCGGCAGGGCTGACGGCCCTCGCCCGCGAAGGCGTAATGGTAGGCTGTCATCGCGGTCGGGTCAACCAAGTTTGGGGGAGATAAATCTATAAGCAGGAAATTTGCGGCAGGCTGAAAATCCGACCAACCATCCACTGACCACTAGCCACTGTCTTACTGCTGCGGCGGCATCGCCCTCGGATTGATCCCAAAATGTTTCAGTTTCGATTGCAGCGTTGTCCGCTTCAATCCCAACCGCATGGCTGCCCCTCGGAGGCCACCAATCTGTCCGTGGCTCTCCCGCAAAGCGCGCAGAATGTGCTCGCGTTCCGCCGCTTCCAGAGTTTCATCCACGTTTTTCTCGTCCGTGGAAATGGGCCCCAGTTCGCCTAACGGCGACACCAGCACCGAACCTTGCGTCAGAATCACCGAGCGCTCAATGAAATTCTCCAACTCCCGCACATTCCCCGGCCATTCCCACCCCAGCAGCGCATCCATGGTCCTCTTGGGAATGCTCGTGATCGTTTTGTTCATCCGCCGGGCGCACTTCCGCACAAAATGTTCCACCAGCAACCGGATGTCCTCGCGCCGTTCCCGTAACGGTGGCAAGCGGACCGGGAACACGTTCAGCCGGTAATACAGATCGCTGCGAAACTCGTTCTCCCGCACCAGATCAGCCAAATCGCGGTTCGTTGCTGCTATCAACCGGAAATCCACCTTCAAGGTTCGCGTTCCGCCCAGCCGTTCGAACTCCTGATCCTGCAAAACCCGCAGCAGCTTCGGTTGCAGAGCCAGCGGAATCTCCCCAATCTCGTCGAGGAACAGCGTGCCCTTGTCTGCCAGTTCGAGGCGTCCAATTTTCTTGCTTACCGCTCCAGTGAACGCACCTTTCTCATTGCCGAACAACTCGCTCTCCAGCAGCCCCGACGGAATCGCCGCGCAATTCATCTTGATGAAACTCTTGTTGGCGCGGTGGCTCTGCTGGTGGATGGCTCGCGCCACCAGTTCCTTGCCGGTTCCCGTTTCGCCCAGCAGCAGCACGGTGGCGTCGCTGGCCGCCACTTTCGCCACCTGCTCCATCATGGTTTGCAAGGCCTTGCTCTCCCCGATGATTTCCCCGAGGCCCAGTTCCGCATCGATTTCCTGCTCCAGATAAAGCTTCTCTTCCGTGAGCTTTTTCTTGGCTTCGCGCAGCGCTTCGCTTGCTTCCCGGAGTTCGGTGACGTCCATGCTGGCGCCGATGAGTCCAATCACCGCGCCCGCCGAGTCCAAAACCGGTTCGATCGTTAAATCGAAGTAGTGCTTCCTGCCGTCGTACGTGAGTTGCATTTCATCACGCACTCCCACCCCGGTTTCCAGCACCCGCCGCCGGACTTCCGTAGTGCGCGCAGCCTCCTCAGGTTCGAAGAGCTCGCCTACCGTCTTTCCCAGCTTTTCGCTTGCCGGCAACGGAAGCTGCGAATTGTAACTCCACGTGTAGCGCAAATCCCGGTCCTGGCTGAACACCGCAATCGGAGAATGCTTCAGTGCCACCCGGAACCGTTCCTCGCTTAGCCGCAAGGCCTCCTCGGTGCGCTTGCGTTCGATCTCCGCCGCCGTTCGCGTCGCGAACAGTTGCAGAATCGCCTCCGCAAATTTTGCATTCGCGAGCGGACGAGTGTAGAGCGTCACCATGACGCCAATCGCACGCCCTTGCGAATCGCGCAAAGGCATCCCGGCATATCCCTCTATATTCATCTGCTTGAGCCAAAGGTCTTTCGGGAACATCTCGGCCACACCGGCAGCGTAAGAGCAGGCGCCTTGCCGCATGACCGCTTCGGAGGGAGTATGAGCCAGATCGTAAGTGAAGTTCTCCGCGATCACGCCGTGATCACAGACACCAATCGTTCTCACCTTGCATTCTTCGCCTTCGATGAGTTCTCCAATAAACGTATAGTTGGCCTCCAGGCACTTGGCGAGCTGACCGGCCATCGAGTGAAAAAAGTTCTCGCTGCTGTCGGCTCGCACCTGCACCAGGGTGGCGATCGCCTCCTCCGCCTGCCTCCGTTCGGTGATGTCCTCCACCAGACCCATGTGCCATCGGCGCGTCTCTCCTTTGCCCCACATCGGCACCGCCAGAATCCTCGCCCAGCGCACCGATCCGTCCGGGCGAACATACCTTTTCTCCGTCTCGTGACTCGCCACCTTTTCCTCGGCCAGTTGCTGCAGGTATTCGCTGGTTTGCCCAACATCATCGGGGTGGGTAATGCTCCTTGCGTCGATCCCCAGCAGCTCTTCTTCGCTGCGTCCGGCGATTTCGCAGCACTTCGGATTGACTTGCAGAATTTGACCGCTGCGCGAATCCACCAGGCAAATGCCCACCGGAGACCGCTCATACACCGTCCGGAATCGCAGTTCGCTCTCCCGCAACGTCTCCTCGCTTTGCCTCCGTTCGGTGGCGTCCTCCACCAAAGCCATGTTCAATCGGTGCGTCTCTCCTTTGCCCCACATCGGCACCACCAGAACCCTCACCCAGCGCGCCGATCCATCCGGGCGAACATATCTTTTGTCCATCTCGAAACTGGTCAGCTTTTCCTCGGCCAACTGGCGCCGGTAGTCACTCCCCTGCGCAATATCATCGGGGTGGGTAATGCTCTCTACGTCGCTTCGCAGCAGTTCTTCTTCACTGCGCCCGGTAATCTCGCAGAACTTCGGATTGACTTGCAGGTATTGCCCGCTGCGCGAATCCACCAAAGAAATACCCACCGGAGACCGCTCAAACACCGCCCGGAAGCGCATTTCACTTTCCCGCAACGCCTTCTGCGCCCGCACCCGTTCCGTTACATCGTGGGCCATCCCTCGCACAATCGGCCGCGCCACTCCCTCGGTGTGCAGGGTGTTGTGATACTCCCAGATCCGCCGCTCTCCCGATCGCGTCACCACCGCCATCAGCCCGCGAGACTTCCCGGTGCGCTCGATCTCGCGCAGGTAGGCATCGACCTGTTCGCGGAATTGCGGATCGATAATATCCCGCAATCGCTTCTCCAGAATCTCTTCTATGCTGTAGCCCAGCAGACGAGCGGAAACGGGATTGACCGACAGGAATCGGCCTTCCAGCTCGTGAACGCACAACAGGTCTTGGCTGTGCTCAAACAGATCGCGATACCAGTCTTCGTTTTCTTCCAGGTCCCGCCGGATCGGGCCCCACTCGGCTGGCAATTCTTCCGGAAAGTGGCGCTTCTGTTCCCCAGGGTGCAATGCCATGGCTCACCCCGTATGCGAACCGCTGGAGTTTTACAACGTATGGTGGCCAGATGATTTCCGGCGGTTGCCCAATTTTTAGTCCTAGAGGCTCTGCGGTGGCCGCAGCGACGAAAATGTCCCTCTTCGGTTGCGCGGGCCACAAACCTGCCCTTCGTACGTTGGGAAGTCTACCAGATTTCATTCTTGTAGGGGCCCTTGTCCGTCCCTCGGCCTGTCCCCCCTTAGTTTGAGATGGACCGCCCCTGCACATAGAAATCGCCTTCCACGCAATTTTTTTCTTGACACCCCCAATTTGGTAGAGGTAACTTCGCACAATTTTAGTAATGTTACGGCTTGTTAATCCCAGTACAAAAAGGTGACGCAATGACCGCAAGCCACTGGCATTCCTCTGTTCGTCCGCTTATGTCCGCCATGCCGCCACGTTCCTGGCAGGGCCTGCTGGCGGCCATGTGGCTGGCAGGGATCGCGCTGTTGGTGAGCGTCCCTGCCTGGAGCCAGGCGAGCACATCGCTGCGCGGGACCATCACTGACCCGAGCGGCAGCGCGGTGGCCGGGGCCACAGTCGTCCTTGCCAACGCCGAATCCAAGACCGAAAGAACGGCCACGACCGGCGAACAAGGGGGGTACCAGTTCCTGTTCATACCCCCTGGCACCTACTCGCTCACGGTCACGGCGACCGGGTTTCGACTCTACAAGCTCGCGGGCGTGCAATTGCTTGTCAACACACCCGCTACCATCAATGCCCAGCTCAAGGTAGGAGCCGCCGGCGAGGTGGTCGAGGTCACCTCCGAAGCGCCAGCATTGAATCTGGTGGACGCCTCCCTGGGCAATTCCTTCAACGAAACCCTAGTGCAGGATATTCCTCTGGAGGGCCGGAATGTTCCCGACCTGCTGAGCCTGCAAGCCGGAGTTGCATACACGGGCAATCGCATTGGGGACAAGGACCAGGACACGCGCAATGGCGCTGTGAATGGAGCACGAAGCGATCAGAGCAACGTCACACTCGACAACGTCGACGTGAACGATCAGTCGAATGGATATGCCTTTACGTCGGTGCTCCCCGTAACCCAGGATTCGGTTCAGGAGTTCCGCGTAACCACGACGAATTATGGGGCAGACCAGGGGCAGGGTTCGGGCGCACAAGTCGCGCTGGTGACCAAGAGCGGCACCAACGGGTTTCACGGAGCGCTCTATGAAGACATGCGGAATACAATCACCAGCGCCAATGACTATCTCGTCAAGCAATCACAACTGAATATAGGGTTGCCGAATAAGCCTCTGCAGCTCAATCGCAATATTTTTGGCGCAGCGGTCGGGGGGCCGATTCAGAAAGACCGGCTGTTCTTCTTTGCCAACTATGAGGGCACCCGCGAGCGGGAGGAGCAACGCGCCGAACGAGTGATTCCTACGCCGCAGCTGTGCCAGGGCAAGTTTCGATATGTCTATGACAATGCCGGCGACATAACAACGTTTTACCCTAACGATCTTTTTAATCTCGACCCCAAAGGTATCGGGATTGATCCGCACATGCTCGACCTTGTCGGTCACACCGGCTATCTCGACCGGACTTTCTGTACCGGTCAAACACCGACCAACGACCTTTCGGCGGGAGACGGGCTGAATTATGCCGGGTACGTTTTCCGCGCACCCACCAAACTGGACAACGACGTGTTCATTGCGCGTCTCGATTACCACCTCACCGCGGACGGCAAGCACAGCCTGTTTTGGCGCGGCAATGTGAATGATTTGCGCAATCCCGGAGCGGCGTTCCTGCCAGGAAAGTACCAGCCCCTGCCTGGCGAATTAAATCCGAGTGCTCCCATGCAAACCACTGTCGATCACAGCAAAGGTTTCGCTTTGGGATACACGGTCGTGCTCAACCCGGCAATGGTCAACTCCTTCCACTGGGGGTTCACGCGGCAAAGCTTTGGGATTATCGGCAACACCGACCAGCAATGGAACGAGTTCCTGGGCTTGGATCAGGGGATCAACTTCAGTCACAATTTCCAATTGCCGCTGCACAACTTCGTCGACGATTTTACGTGGACCAAGGGGACGCACTCGTTCCAGTTCGGAACTTCAATCAAGATCGCGCGGAACCCACGTACCAGCTACCTGCACTCCAATACCATCGCGCTTGGGACAACAAACTGGACCTCTCCAATCGGTTTTGCGGGAACGACGAGCACGCTCGATCCAACCAACGTTGCAGCGCACCCCCTCATCAATGCTCCTGAGCCTGTGACGGCAACCCAGTACGACCGGCCTTTGCTTTCGCTCTACGGGATGATCTCGGACGTTGTTGCTAATTACAACCTGGATCGCAGCGGCAATGTGGTGCCGGGAGTTTCGTGTCCTGGCGGAACTTGTGGCGCCCCCGTTAACCGGCGCTATGGCCTCGATTCGTACGAGTTTTACGGCCAGGATACTTGGCGCATTAAACCGAATCTCACGCTGACTTACGGACTGCGCTGGTCGTTCTTTCCTGCGCCGTGGGAAACCAACGGATTCCAAGCGTCTACTTCATTTGGCCTAGGAACGCAGTTCGCGCAAAACGTCAAAAACATGAACCAGGGGATTGGCTACTACACCGGGATGCCGTCGATTACTTTCAGTCCGAGTGGTCCGGAGAATAACGGTCCCGGGTTCTACCCCCTGGAAAAGACGGACTGGTCGCCGCGAGTCTCAATCGCTTACTCGCCCCGAGCCGATTCCGGATTCTTTAGGGAGCTCTTTGGAGACAGCGACAAGACGGTCATTCGCGCCGGCTTCAGCCGCGTGTACGACCGCGCGGGATTCGCGCTCATCAACAGCTTCGATCAGATCGGCGCCGCCGGCTACTCCATCACGCTCCAGAACGCTTGCTGCACGTATGGTGTCACGAGCGCCGAAGACCTGCCTCGAATCACCGGCATCAACGCGATTCCGGCAAATAACATCAATGGCTATCCGTTCCTGCAGCCGCCGCTTCCGGCGGGCTTTCCGCAAGTAATCCCGTTCAACTCGGAGGCCAACCTGTGGGGAACCGACAACACGCTCAAGACGCCCCATGCCTACACGGCAGATTTTTCCCTTGGACGCGAACTGCCCCATCGGTTCTCATTGCAGGTATCGTATGTAGGCCGTTTCGGACGCGACCTGCTCACGCAGCGCGATCTGACTCAGCCACTGAATATTAAGGATCCGATTTCGGGAATCGACTACTACACGGCGGCATCGGCCTTGTCCAACATGGCGAGGAAGTTTGCGCTGGCAAACAACGGCGGGCAGCCAACGAACTATTACCAGGCCGTCATCACTCCGGCGCAGATTAGCAACCTCAAGGCCTCAGACCTCGGTCCCACGGCCCAATACTGGGTCGACATGCTGCCTAAACTGCCGGCGGGCGCAACTCATTATACGGACACGTTTGGAACCGGCATTGTCCCCTCGAACAACCCCACGGATAGTCTGATTCAGGAAGTATTTAATCTCTATTACAACCCGAGTCTGTCGGTGATCGGCGACGAGATCGTGGGACTGGCGGATGTTGACGTGTATGAGGGACTGGGAGATAACCTGGGCAACTACTATACGTTTTGCGCCAAGCCCGGATGCACGGCGACGGGAGCCGGAACCTTAGCATCACCCTTTGGGGGAGGGATCGGCGATTACCTGAACAACCAGGCTTTTTCCACGTACGGATGGAGTTCGATTGGCAGTTCCAGCTACCACGCGCTGCAAATGAACCTGAGAAAGCAGGTGAGCCACGGATTCCAGTTTGACTTCAACTACACCTGGTCGAAGTCCATTGACATCACGTCGGCGGCGTCGCGTGTTGGATTCTCGGTGTATGGCTACCAGAACGTCGGCCTGGTTGGAACGCGCCTCGCCAATGCGTTTTCTCCGAATCTGGCCCGCGCTGTCTCCGACTTTGATACAACCCATCAGTTCAACCTCAACTGGGTTGCCGAGCTGCCGGTGGGCAAAGGCCGCGCTTATGCCGGAAGCGCTCATGGGTTGCTGGACGCTTTCATCGGCGGCTGGTCGACTTCCGGAGTCGCTCGCTACACCAGCGGATTCCCCTTCAGCGTGGATGGTGGCCAGCGCTGGCCGACAGACTGGTTCCTCACGGGGATCGGGCAGATGACGGCGAAGCCTAAGACCGGCACCTTCAAGAAAGCCGGAAGCGTCAACCTTTTTGCCGATCCCGCCGCGGCACAGCAGGACTTCACCTTGCCGCTTCCGGGGCAGGTGGGCTCGCGCAACGTACTGCGTGGGAATGGCTACGCTGACTGGGATATGAGCTTATATAAGAGCTGGAAAATGCCGTACCGCGAAACTCACAGCCTGCAATTCCGCTGGGACGTGTTCAACGTGCCCAATCTCACGCGCTTCAATGCTCAGTCGGTGGGATCGTCGGCTCTGCTGACGTCGCTGACGCAGTCACCGAACAATTTCGGAGCCTACACGAGCCTGCTGACGCAGCCGCGCGTCATGCAGTTCGCATTGCGCTACGAGTTCTGAGGCGGACTGGGAGGCTCAAAGAATGTATGCTGAGGGTACACCGCGTCTCGCGCATTGCGAGACGCGGCATCTGGGATACTTCTAGGCGGTGATCAGGTTTTCCAAAGCAATGCGGCTGGGGATTACAAGCGTAGAGCCGCTTTGCTGGATGAGACGTTGCTTCTTGAAGCCCGCGAAGAGCCGGCTTACCGTCTCCCGCGAGGTGCCAATCATCTGCCCGATTTCTTCGTGAGTCAACGCCAGTTTCATTTGGCTTGGATTTCGCGCTTCGGTGTTCTGGTCGAGCCATCCTACCAGCAGCCGCGCCAGTTTTTCGCTGGCCGAGTCAGAAAGGATCAGGTCGCGGATATCGCGGCAAGTGGAGGCGTAATCCTGGGCGATGTGCTGGGTTACCCACAGGGCAAGTTCGCCGTGCAGGCGCATAAGGCGCAACAAATCGCTGTGTCGCAGGAAGCTGATCTCGCACGGCTCTTGGGTCTCGGCCGTCGCTTCATACTTGTATCCGGAAACTACAGCGGCCACTCCCAAGGGGCAACCGGCCTCGGCAATTCGCAGAATCAGCGTCCGGCCGTCACTGCCACAAACCGAGAGCTTTACCCGGCCTCGACGCACGACAAACACTCCTCGTGGAGTCTGCCCTTCCGCAAACAAAACCGCTCCTGTGGGATAACTGGTGGTGAGGGCTTCCTGTTCTAAGGCATCGGCTACGGCTGGAGAAAGATCGCAAAAGGTCTTGTCTGCTGGCGCAGGTTTCTGGGCATGATTTAGGACTTGTGTGGCCATGATTGCCTCCGTTCACCTCTACACAGGCAAGGCCTTGGCCATTCCTCGCGAGTTCTGCAAGGCTTCAGTGGGAGGTCTCTAAGTGAAACAAAAGACAATATTTACTTTGATATGATGGGATGGGGTCAAACCCGCTGCCTGCCCAAGTTATCCTTGAAAGTGAGTGGTTTCACACAGCGATGTGTGATCTCCATCACCAACCCTTGGGTTATGTGACCAAAGAATACAACCTGGCCCGGGGTCACCCTAACGCCGAATGCAGCGTATTCAGCAGAGCGGTTCGGGTAAAAGGCTTCTCCAGGAGAGTGATACCGCGTTTCAACACTTCTCGTTCCGCCATCAGTTCACCCGTGTAGCCCGACATGTAGACGACTTTCAGGTTGGGGTGAGACGCGCTCAAGCGGTCAACTAATTCAGGACCGCTCATGCGGCGCATCACTACGTCGGTCAGCAACAGATCAACGGAACCCGGATGAGACTGCGCCCAATCCAGCGCGGACTTGCCGTCATCCGCCTCGACTACGCTGTAGCCGTGCTCCTCGAGGACTTGCCGCGTCAAGCCGCGCATGATTTCGTCGTCTTCCACGAGCAGGATCGAAGCCCCATCCCGTTTCGGGCTGACGGTCTCCGCTTCCGCCTTGGATTCGATCCCGATTTTGTGATCGGCGCTGGGGAAATAAATCTTGAACGTCGTTCCGTGTCCCAATTCACTGTAGACCAGGATGTGTCCCGCGCTCTGCTTGACAATGCCATATACTGTAGCCAGGCCCAAGCCGGTCCCTTTGCCCATTTCTTTGGTGGTGAAGAAGGGCTCGAAGATGCGCGAGACCGTAGCTCCGTCCATGCCGCTGCCGGTATCACTGACGGCGAGCAGGACGTATTTCCCTGGTGCCATGGATTGATGCTGTTCCGCGAAGGCCTCGTCAAATCTCGCGGTGGTGGTTTCGAGAATGAACTTGCCACCGCGAGGCATCGCATCGCGCGCATTCACCGCGAGATTCACCACGATCTGGTCCAGTTGGCCAGGATCTGCCTCTACCACGGCCGCAGGTGATCTGGATACCACCAGAATTTCGACATCGTCTCCCATCAGCGGACGCAGGAGCTTGCTCACATCCTTTAAGCGCTCGTTCAGATCGAGAACACGAGGTTGAATGGCGGAAGACCGGCTGAAGGCAAGAAGTTGGCGAGTTAAAGACGAGCCGCGCTCGATTGCTTTCTTGATGTTCTCCACGTAGACCGATGACTCCGCGGCAGAATCAATCCGGTCGCGAAGAAACTCGGTGCAAGCCCGGATGATGCCGAGAATGTTGTTAAAGTCGTGCGCGACTCCTCCCGCCAGCCGGCCGATCGCTTCCATCTTCTGCGATTGGTGAAGCTGGCTCTCCGCCCGTTTCTGGGCGGTGATGTCGCGCGCAATCGCGGAGGCTCCGATGACCTCGCCTTTGGTATCGCGCAAAGGAGATACGGAAATGGAGACGTCCAGTCGGCGTCCGTCCTTGGTGACCCGCACCGATTCCCAATGCTCAATGCTCTCCCCGCGCGCGATCTTCCCTAGAATCTCAGGAATTTCGTTGGGACGGTCGTTGGGAACTAGAAAGGATATGTGCTTTCCGATGGCTTCTTCCGGCGTGTATCCATAGATGCGCTCGGCCCCCTTATTCCAGCTGGTGATGATGCCGTCCAAGCCTTTCGCAATGATGGCGTCCTCGGAGGAATCAATAATCAGGGCCAGCCTCGACCGGTATTCTCCCAGTTGTTCGGCCGTTCTGCGATGCAGTTCTTCATTCGCTCGGCGCAGTTCTTCCGCAATTCTCTTGCGTTCGCTGATATCGCGGATGGCGCTCAGCACGAACATGCCATTCTCGGTAGTGACCGGACTGAGACTGATTTCCACCGGAAATTCCGAGCCGTTGCGCCGCCTGCCGGAGAGATCGAGATTCGCTCCCATGCGGCGCGTCTTCGGCGCTTCCGCGAAGCCCTGACGATGATGATGATGTTGGCGGCGATAGCTCTCAGGTATCAGTATTTCGATTTTCTGGCCAATCAATTCGTCGCGGGTATAGCCAAATAGCGCTTGCGTCTGTGAATTGATCTGAACAATAGTTCCATCGCGATCAACGGCGACGATGGCATCGGGAAGCGTCTCCAGGAGATCACTGGAAAAAAGGACCTCCGCCATGGTTCTGGTTGAAAGGGACGACCCGAACTGCTGGTGGTCAGAGAAAGGACGTGCCATTTTTCGACGCCGAGTATAGCTCTTGTTCTTAAATCTATGCGGAACTTGCTTCCCTGTAAAGACGAGGAGCGCAAGTCATTGAATTGAAACGAAATACTCATTTCGCTACGGGCAAATGTGACGAACATCACAAAACGATGTCCAGTAATCACAGCGTCTCCAGAGTGCCTTTGGTGTCTGCATCATTGCTTCCCTGCGATGTGAACGAGTACAGCGGGGCCCAGTGTTCAAGCCGTGAACCGGCGAAGGAATTCGGCCCACAGCTTAAGCTGTGGGTTCTGACCAAAACCAATCCCGCCCGTCAATATACAATGATGTGCGTATTAAGTTTGCGGGAGCCTGTTCTCATGAAACGTGCCGTCCAACGGACGCGGTTGTCGCTTCTTTTGATCCCTCTGACGGCTGTTCTCGTCCTACCTGGGTGCGGAGACAAAAATCAAGTTCAGGCAGGTGCTTCCGGGGGACGTCCACCTGCGCCGGTGGTCGTGGCTAGCGTCGAGCAGAAAGACATTCCGGTTCAGATCAGCGCCATCGGCAACGTCGAGGCGTACCAGACGGTGCAGATCAGGTCCCAGGTGAACGGTCAGATCCAGAAAATCTTCTTCAAGGAAGGAGAAGATGTACGCGAAGGCCAACCGCTGTTTCAGCTCGACAAACGGCCCTTCCAGGCAGACCTGGAAAAAGCCATTGGTCAGATGAAGCACGACCAGGCGCAGGCGGAGAATTCGCGCATCCAAGCCGAGCGCTACTCCGGCCTGGAGAAACAAGGGATTGTCTCCCATGAACAGGCCGAACAGTTGCGTGCCCAGGCCAAAGCCGATTCGTCCGCAGTGGAGGCGGACAAGGCTGCGGTCGACGCCGCCCGCGTGCAGTTGCAGTACACCGATATCGTGGCTCCTATCAACGCCCGCACCGGAGTGTTGATGATCAATCTGGGCAATCTGGTGAAGGCGAACGATACGCCTTATCTGCTGCAGTTGAACCAGGTCACTCCTATCTACGTCACCTTCTCTGTGCCCGAAGCGAATCTCGATCGCGTGCGGCACCGCTTCTCCTCGGGACAGCTCAAAGTTCTCGCCTTCCCCAAAGGGCAATCGGAAAATCCGGCCGAGGGACGCCTGACCTTCATTGACAACGGAGTCGACACAACGACCGGCATGTTCAAGCTCAAAGGCACGTTTCAAAACCAGGACCGGCGTCTGTGGCCGGGAGAGTTTGTCGATGTTGCGCTGGAGCTCTCGACCCAGAAGAATGCCGTCGTCGTCCCGACAAGAGCGGTTCAAACCGGACAGCAAGGCGAATACGTATATGTCGTCAGAGGCGACAGCACGGCGGAATCGCGTCCGGTCAAGACCGCAGGGACATACCAGAATTTAACGCTGATTGCGGACGGACTGAAGCCCGGTGAGCAAGTAATAGTGAACGGCCAGTTGCGCGTGGCTCCCAACGCCAAAGTGATCGTGCAAAGCCCCCAGCCCGGAACTCCGACGAAGCCTGCCGGAGGCGGACAGTGAGTCTCTCCGAACTTTTCATCCATCGGCCCATCATGACCACCTTGGTCATGGCCGCGATTCTCGTCTTTGGTATTTTCGCGTATCAACTGCTGCCCGTCAGCGACCTGCCGAATGTGGACTTTCCCACGATTTTAGTGAGCGCATCTCTCCCGGGCGCGAGTCCGGACACGATGGCTTCTTCCGTTGCTACCCCGATGGAAAAGCAATTCTCGACCATCGCCGGCATTGACTCGATGACGTCCACGAATTCTCTTGGGCAGACGAGCATTACCATCCAGTTCAACCTCAACCGCAGCCTCATGGCGCTGCCTTGGACGTCCAGGCGGCGATCACCGCCGCTGGAGGCCAACTGCCTCCGCAGATGCCGACGCCTCCGACTTTCCAGAAAGTGAATCCCGCCGATTCGCCCATCCTCTATCTGGCATTGAGTTCGCCGACCATGAAGCTGTCCGACGTCGACGAGGCGGCGGAGACCACCATCGCCCAGAACGTCTCCATGGTCAGCGGCGTGGCGCAAGTGCAAGTGTATGGAGCGCAGAAGTACGCCATGCGGGCGCAGCTCGATCCCAGTGCTCTGGCTTCACGCCAGATTGGGATCGACGAAGTCACCGCCGCCCTGCAATCGGGAAACACCAACCTTCCCACCGGCACGCTCTATGGCCAGAACCACACCTTCACGATTCTCTCCAACGGGCAGCGGATGAATGCTGCGCAGTTCGGGCCCATGGCGATCGCCTATCGCAATGGTTCCCCGGTTCGCCTCAACGAACTTGGCCGCGTCACCGACAGCGTGCTGAACGACAAAACCGCGAGTTGGTTCAACGGAGTCCGCGCCATTGTGCTGGCCATTCAAAAACAGCCGGGAACCAACACCGTTGCCGTCGTGGACAACATCAGGAAGCTGCTCCCCAGGCTGGAAGAGCATATTCCTGCCGCTGTCCGAGTCGATACCCTTTATGACCGCTCGGTCTCCATTCGTGCGTCGGTGAACGACGTGAAGTTCACTTTGTTGCTGACCATTGCTCTGGTCATCATGGTGATCTTCGTCTTCCTGCGAAACGTTTCCGCCACCATCATTCCTTCGCTAGCGTTGCCCATGTCGATCATCGGGACTTTTTCGGTGATGTATCTGCTGGGCTATAGCCTCGACAATCTTTCCCTGATGGCGCTCACGTTGTCCGTCGGATTCGTTGTGGACGACGCCATCGTCATGTTGGAAAACATCGTCCGCCACATGGAGGGGGGCAAACGGCCGCTACAGGCCGCCATGGATGGCGCCAGTGAAATTGGTTTCACCATTCTCTCCATGACGCTGTCGCTGGCCGCCGTTTTCATTCCGCTGCTGTTCATGGGTGGGATCATCGGACGTTTGTTGCATGAATTCGCGGTGACCATCGGTGCCGCTATCCTGGTATCGGGATTCGTATCCCTGACCCTGACTCCCATGCTCTGCAGCCGGTTCCTCCGGCATCAGGAACGCTCGGGTCACGGACGCCTCTTCAATTTCGGCGAGCGCGTTTTCGATGGCTGGTTGCGTGGTTACAATCGCAGCCTGAAGGCAGTCCTGCGCCACAAGTTTGCGACATTCATGGCTTCTGTTGTGATTTTCGGGCTGACATTTTATCTGTACACCATCTCCAAGACGGGATTTATTCCCGACGAAGATCAGGGTCTGGTCTTCGCCTTTACCGAAGCGCAACAGGGAATCGCTTTTCAGGACATGATGCAGTTGCAGCAGAAAGTGGCCGATGTGGTGCGCTTTGATCCCAGCGTCATGAACACTATGTCTTCGATCGGCAGTCCCATCAATCAGGGGCGCATTTTCTTCCGGCTGAAGGACAAGAAAGATCGCGTCAACCACATGAGCGCGATGGAGGTGATTCAGGAACTTCGTCCCAAGGTATCGCAGATTCCGGGACTGAATGTGTTCCTGCAAATTCCGCCGACCATCCGCATCGGCGGATCTCTGACCAAGTCACAATATCAGTACACGCTGCAAACGCCCGACACCACCGAGCTTTACCAGGATGCACCCAAGCTCGAAAATGCTCTCCGCGCCCTTCCGCAATTGCAGGATGTTACCAGCGACCTGCAGGTGAAGAACCCGCAGCTTACCGTGGAAGTCGACCACGATAAAGCCTACGCACTGGGACTGACCCCGGCTCAGGTTTCCGATGCGCTTTATTCCGCCTACGGTACCCGCCAGATCAGTACGATCTACGCGCCCAACAATGAGTACTACGTGATCGTAGAGTTGCTGCCGGAATTCCAGGACAATCCTGACAAGCTCTCCTTTTTATACGTCCGCTCCAACGCCGGCAAACTGGTTCCGCTCGACACCGTAGCGAAGCTGGTACCTTCCGTGGGCCCTCTGATGGTGAATCACCTGGGCCAGTTGCCGGCGGCAACTATCAGCTTCAACCTGAAGCCCGGAGTCGCGCTCGGGGATGCGACAAAACTGGTCGAACGCGAGGCACTTCGAGTGCTCCCCGGAGACATCCAAGGCACGTTCCAGGGAACTGCTCAAGCTTTCCAAAATTCATTCACCGGTATGGGCTTGTTGCTGCTGGCGGCGATTCTGGTGATTTACATCATTCTCGGAATTCTCTATGAAAGCTTCATTCACCCCCTGACGATTCTCTCCGGCTTACCTTCCGCCGGCGTGGGAGCGCTCCTGACTCTTCACCTCTTCCACCAGGAACTGAATCTCTACTCGTTCGTGGGGATCATCATGCTGATCGGTATCGTAAAAAAGAATGCCATCATGATGATTGATTTCGCGCTCGAAGCACAGCGCACAGAAGGAAAGAGCCCGGAGGAATCCATCTACGAAGGCGCGCTTGTCCGCTTCCGTCCCATCATGATGACCACCATGGCGGCCCTGATGGGAACGCTGCCTATCGCGATTGGCTTTGGTGCGGGCGCCGACTCGCGGCGAGGCTTGGGCTTGGCGGTCGTAGGCGGTCTCCTCTTTTCGCAGGTCATAACCCTCTACATCACGCCGGTTTACTACGTGTACCTGGACAAGGTACAGGCATGGTTCCGGAAGCGGCCCGGTAGACAAAAGTCTGAGACCCATCCGGAGGGCAGGCTCAACGACGTCGATTTGGTCGGACAAAACCGCTAGAGTTCGGATCTTGTCTTCTGGGGTGAGGTCGTGCGTTCGATTATGAAACCAATTTTTGTTCTTCTAGCCGGCTTGATTCTATCGGCCGCAGCGACGGGGCAGCAGGCGCCCGATCCTTGTGCGTCTCTCAAGGAAGACAACTCAGCAATGGAGTTGACCTTACGCGACTGGCCCAACCTGGCCAAGTATCGCGACGACGATGCCAAGCTCGGTCCACCGGCAAAGGGAGAGTCGAGAGTTGTATTTCTGGGCGATTCCATCACGGAATTCTGGTCGCTGCCCGACTCCTTCCCCGGCAAGCCCTATGTGAATCGTGGACTCAGCGGGCAAACCACGCCGCAGATCCTGCTTCGCTTTCGCCAAGACGTCATCGCCCTGCAGCCCAAAGTAGTGGTGATCCTCGCGGGCACCAACGATATCGCAGAAAACACCGGCCCCATCACGCTCGCAGCCATCGAAGACAATCTGACGTCCATGGCGGACCTTGCGCAGCGCAACGGAATTCGCGTGGTTCTTTCTTCCCTCGTTCCGGCTTTGCAATATCCGTGGAGGCCGGACTTGGCGCCGGTGGAAAAGATTCGCGCTTTGAATGACTGGATGAAAGACTACGCGGCCAAGGAAGGCTTGGTTTTCCTCGACTACCACTCCGCCATGGCGAATGACAAGCGCGGGCTGAAGGCGGAACTGTCCGAGGACGGAGTCCACCCGAACAAGGCTGGCTATGCGGTAATGGCGGCGCTGGCCGAGAAGGCAATCGCCGCGGCGCTGGGCAAGAACTGAGAGTCGGAATGCGACCTCTTTGCAGCATCCGACGTTCATTCCCGGGCAGGTGTCGAAGGCCAGGCAGTTCATTTACAATCCTCGGGCACACATGCACCGTGAATATCACACGCAGTATAGCCACGAATTGGGGCGCGACATGGAGTCGCTGGTGTTTGGGCATGCCGGGCAACCGGTCCTCGTTTTTCCGACCTCCATGGGGCGTTTTTTCCAGTATGAAGACTCGGGAATGATCCGCGCGCTGGCCGGGAAACTGGAAGCGGGAGCGCTTCAATTGTTCTGCGTGGACAGCGTCGACAGCGAGAGCTGGTACAACAAGAGCGTGCCTCCGGGAGCACGCATCTCGCGGCATGTGCAGTACGAGCGTTACGTCACCAACGAGTTTCTGCCGTACTTGAAGGGGAAGAACCAGGCTCCGCAGATTGCCGTTACCGGATGCAGTTTTGGCGGCTATCACGCGCTGAATTTTTCCCTGCGCCATCCGGATCTGGTTTCGGCGTGCGTTACCATGAGCGGATCGTTCGACATCAAGAGCTTCCTTGACGGCTACTATGATGACAATGTCTATTTCAACAACCCTCCGGACTATATGTCGAACCTGAGCGACGAGAAGTTCCTGAGCCAAATCCGGCAGATGAGAATTGTGCTGGGATCGTCGGACTGGGATTTCTGCCTGGACGCCAACGTGAAGATGGCGGCGATTCTACAGGGCAAGGGAATTTCCCACTGGCTGGATATCTATAGGGACAACAGCACGCATGATTGGCCGCTGTGGCAGCGGATGGCGGGGAAGTATTTTTAGTGGAGAGACGGGCGCCTCGCCCGTCTGATCTTAGCGAAGTCTAAGCGTCCAGCCGGGCGGGGACGCCCGGCGCTCCACTAACGAGATTGAGAAGGGGAATTATGGCTGACCAGAAAATCGGAGTTCTTTTTGGGATGGAGAATACTTTTCCTCCGGCGCTGGTCGAAAAGATCAACGGCATGAGGGCCGAGGCCGTCACCGCGGAGTTTGTGAAGATTGGCGGCATCCGGATGGATCAACCGAAGAAATATGACGTGATCATTGACCGGATTTCGCAGGATATTCCTTTCTACCGCGCCTTTTTGAAGAACGCCATGCTGCACGGGACGATTGTGATTAACAATCCGTTCTGGTGGACGGCGGACGACAAGTTTTTCAATTATGCGCTGGCGCACAAGATGGGCGTGGCAATTCCGCCTACGGTGATTCTGCCGCATCACACCCATCCGCCGGATACTACCGACAAATCCATGCGGAATTTGATCTATCCGCTGAATTGGGAAGAGATCTTTGCCTATGTTGGATTTCCAGCGTTCCTGAAACCTTACTCCGGCGGCGGCTGGAAACATGTTTATAAAGTGCACTCTCCGGACGAGTTCTTCCAGTACTACAACCAGACGGGCGACCTCTGTATGACGCTGCAGCATGGCGTCGAGTTTGAGGACTACTACCGCTGTTATGTGGTGGGGCAGGAAAAAGTCCACATCATGAAGTACGATCCGAAGGCGCCGCATCATGAGCGCTATGTCAAGGGAAACCCGCAACCGGGAACTGCCTTGAAGCAACGTATCGAGAAAGATGCTTTGGCATTGTGCCGCGCGCTGGGCTACGACCTGAACACAGTGGAATTCGCCGTGGAGGGCGGCGTTCCGTACGCGATTGACTTCATGAATCCGGCCCCGGATGCGGAGATTACATCGGTGGGGCAAGAGAATTTCGACTGGGTAGTGGACGCGGTGGCGGAGATGGCGGTGAAGAAGGCGCTGAGCGGGGAGAATCCGGTCGAAGAGTTGCGCTGGGCGCAGCTTTTGAATGACCCGAGATGGGTGGATATCAGAACGCCGAAGGTGAGGAAGAAGGCATAGGTGTTGTGGTGGCGGGGCTCTGCCCCGCAGGACGGGGTCCTTCGGCTCCGCTCAGGGCAGGCTCCGCCCCGTCACCACACATGTCCCTTGGTATACTAATTGGACTTTCTGCCAGTTCCCTCCTCCTGGCAGCTCTGGATGCCGCGATGAAGCCTACATTCACGCTGGGAATCGAAGAAGAATATCAGACCGTCGATCCTGAGACTCGGGATCTGCGCTCGCATATTCACGCCGAGATCATCGAGAAGGGCAAATTGATCCTGCAGGAACGGGTCAAGACGGAGATG
>Ga0074046_10001516_pt1 | contig 20876 bp, 19 predicted proteins | sample BogForMeECP23OM3_FD_94441 | JGI IMG/M metagenome (GOLD analysis project Ga0074046, IMG submission 94441) | Bog forest soil microbial communities from Calvert Island, British Columbia, Canada - Bog Forest MetaG ECP23OM3 | ecosystem: Environmental > Terrestrial > Soil > Wetlands ... | reverse complement strand
TGAGCCTTCAAGACGTAACGAAACCTGATGTAAGGGTACGCGTGTCTTGAGAAGCCGCCTCGTTCACGAGGTGGAGTATGTCACAGTCGAGAGCCAGCACCGCGGGCCGTTCATGGGGGGGCTTATGCGCCGTATGTGGTCGAGCGATGGACGAAAATGCGAGGTTCCGAACTGAGCATCTACTACACGCTGCCGACCTGGAATCCTTACGTGGTCATCCTGGTGAAGACCCAACTGAAAATCGGGGGGCGCTTGGAACCCGACAGTTTGCCTACCGCGCATCCGCAATAGAGCTGCCAGAAAAACCCACAACCTCTCGCCAACAATGTTGGCCTTTTCCGCTGACCCGCTCAGGGGGTTGTCTTACTCAGAGTTATTTTCACCGGCTGTGACTTCCCGACACGTTGCTACACCTGCTGCAACTGCGCGTACCGCTCAATAAACTTCTTCGTTCCGCGCCCTGGGAAGCTCACCGACAATCGTCGGTCATCGTCTTCGCCCTCGACACCAACGACGGTGCCAATTCCATAGTCTGCGTGCCGTACCTTTTGCCCCAACAATGGATCCGCCTTTGCGACCCGCTTAATCGTCGAAAAGCTCGAACTCGACGCGCGATCGGAAGATGGGCGTCCCGGGGGTCCCTGTCTCAGCGCAGCCGACTTCCCTCGCACTCTCTTTAAAAACTCGTCCGCCGAATACGAATATTCCGGATCGGGTTCATATCGACGCGATTCGCCAAACTCCGACATTGATCCGCGCACCGTCTCCACCAATTCGCTTGGAATCTGCGCCAAAAATCGCGAAGGAAGGGAAGCGCGCATTTGCTGCTCATTTCCAAAAACTCGCCGGTACACTGCGCGCGAGAGCGTCAATGAGTTTCGCGCACGCGTCATTCCCACGTACACCAGCCGCCTTTCTTCCTCGATCCCTTTTTCCTCGTTTAGCGAGCGGCTGTGCGGCACGATTCCATCTTCCAAGCCCGTCAAAAACACGTGATCGAATTCCAGCCCCTTGGTGCTGTGCAAAGTAATCAGGGTCACGCCGGGTTTGCCTTCGAATGAATCCGCGTCACTTACCAGCGCTGCCGCATCCAAAAAATCTGTGAACGATTCGCCCTTATCGATGCTCTCGGCCACCGCGCGCACCAATTCTTCGAGGTTTTCCATCCGCGCCACATCCTCCGGCGTGTTGCGGTCACGGAGCATGGGCATGTAGCCGGTCTCTTCCAGCAAATAGCGCATAAATTCCGGCGGCTCTTTCGTGTCGTAGCTTTCCTGTAACCGCAAAACCAATTCGCGAAACGTCCGCACCGGAGCCGTTGCACGGCTTGCCGCAGGGCTGGTCATCAGCGATTCCATCGCATCCCAGAAGGAAAGCCCTTCGCGCGCCGTAATCTCCCGCAGTGTGTCTACGCTCGTCGTTCCAATCCCGCGCGCGGGCACATTCAAAATGCGCAACAGCGAAATATCATCCTCGGGGTGCAGCGTCACCCGCACGTACGCCAGCGCGTCCTTCACCTCTGCCCGGTTGTAAAAGCTAAATCCGCCAACCAGCTTGTACCGCAGTCCTCGCCGCCGAAACACTTCTTCAAATGATCGCGATTGAAAGTTCGTCCGGTATTCCACCGCACAGGTCTGATCTGAATCCTCCCGCAGAATTCGTTCCAGTTCGCCCGCGACAAACTCCGCCTCCGCATGCGCATCGCGCGCCTCAAAATAGTGGAGGTTCCCGCCTTCTTCTTTCTCCGCGCGGAGTTTCTTTCCCAAGCGGCCCGGATTATGCGAAACCATGCCGCCGGCCGCATCCAGAATCTTCTGCGTCGACCGGTAATTGCGCTCCAGCCGGATCACCTTCTCGGTCGGAAAATCATGCGAAAACCTAAGCAAGATCGAAACATCCGCTCCGCGCCAGCGATAAATCGACTGGTCCTCGTCGCCCACCACGCAAATATTTTGCTTTTCTGTGGTCAACAATCGCAGCAAGTCGTATTGCACGCGGTTAGTGTCCTGATATTCGTCCACATGAATATATCGGAAACGCCGACGCCACCGCTCCCCAACTTCCGGCGAATCACGAAGCAAGCGCGCCACGCGGAGCAGCAAATCATCGAAGTCCACAGCATTGCACTGCTTTAAAAGCCCATCGTAACCCGCGTAAATTTCCGCCACACGCCGCTCGTCCGACGCAGTGGCCTCCCCGCGCATTTGCTCGGGAGTCTGCCCATGATTTTTTGCGTAGCTGATCCGGCTTAGTACATTACGCGGCGTCAAACTTTCATCTTCGATCCGCAACTTTGCCATCACCAGCTTTACGGCTGCCACCTGATCATCGTCATCGTAAATCGCAAAGTCCCTTGGCAGTCCGGCATTGACCGCTTCACGTCGCAGTATCCGCGCGCACAAAGAGTGAAAGGTGGAAATCCATGGCCGGTCGGCGTGAATCCCGGAACGCAGCAGTAGATCTGACACGCGCCCCAGCATTTCTTCGGCTGCTTTGTTTGTGAAGGTCACTGCAAGAATGGCGTCGGCGGGTGTGCCGTTCGCCACGATGTTCGCCATCCGGTAGGTAATTGCGCGCGTCTTTCCAGTCCCGGCTCCCGCCAATATCAATAGGGGTCCTTCCGTGGTTTCCGCAGCTAGTCGCTGTTCCGGGTTCAATTCGTCTAGAAATTTGAGCATGGGTCTGTGGAGGAAAGAATTCTTGTCACACTCAATATTAGCCGACGCGTTGACTGAGGGCAAACTGTCCGCCTAAGGCGCTTTGGCGTCGTAGCTTCAGCGCACACTCATCCCGAGTGAAGAGCTGCGAAGGACCCAGCCCATCCGCCCACCGTGGCGCAGTCTTGACTGCGCTCTTCGGATCTGCGGTTTCCTGGTAAGGCCGCCTATTAGGGGGCGAAGGATTCATCCCGCCCTCTGCAACTGCCTACCAACTGCTTCCCCTAATTCTCCACCCCATGGCCCAAATCGATCTCAAAATACGACAGCGGCGTATTCGTTCCCATCGTCACCAGATTGGGCACATACAATTTTGCGTTCTGCAACAGGTCCCATTCACTGCGCAAATCAAAATAAACCAAGCCATTGATCGAACTATGTGCCGCAACGACCGCCGACGGTATACTCGCGTTCTGGCAATCATTCCTTAAGTCTGTCCAATTTTTGTCGCGCGAAGGATTGGGCTTTCCAACCGGCATCGGCAGAGGGTTGCGCCGCTGAGTCGGATCTTTCCCGCCTTTCAGCAGGACGGCGTCCGCCACATCGTCGGCCGAAAGCGGTATCAACTCCTGGCGGTTCTCCTCGCCCAGTATGAGCAGCAACCGAATCCGTTGCAAATCCACCTTCACGCTTTCATCGCCGTTGTTCTTGATTGTTAGATGCAGCCCGACTACTCCGCCGGTAAACGGCGACTTCTTTGGGAATTTTTCTTTGTAATTGGAAGCATGGATCCATGGCTCAACACTGATGGTGATCCCTTCATGGGAATCAGACGCCACATTTTTTGCCGCCTGAGCCGATGCTTGTTGCCCCGCAGCAAGGACGCCCAAACTTAATCTCAGGAAAATGGTTAGAACTCGAGCAAGGTGATTTCGCATGTGGATATAATAGACTGATTACACCTTGTGGCCTTCGATTCCTGGGGAAGTGGCGGGGTTGCCTGTTTTCCCGTACGGGAATTCGCACTTTGTGAATCAGACCGGAGTTGCATCGAGTGTATTTCCTCTACAGTTTCTTGATGGCACTTGCTGCCCTGGTGACTGCACCATACTGGATTGTACAGGGTTCGCGTTACCGAAAATATTTCTCAAATCTTGCACAACGTCTCGGTTTCGCCGCTCCAGCGCTCGATAACCTGCCTGCCGAGCGTCCGCGAGCCATCTGGATTCACGCTGTTTCTGTAGGTGAAGCCCTCGCAGGCGCAACGCTCGCCAAGCGTCTGAAAGTCGCGTACCCCGAGCGCCCTCTCATCATTTCGACCACCACCGTCACAGGCCAAGCCCTCGCCAAAGAGCGATTCCCGTTTGCCGATGCCACCATCTATTTTCCGTTGGACTGGGCCTTTTGCTGCAAACGAGTCATGGAGCGGGTGAAACCCGCAATCGTCGTCGTCCTTGAAACGGAGATCTGGCCGAATTTTCTTCGCGTTGCCAAGGAACAGAAAGTTCCGGTGGTCTTCCTCAGTGGGCGCATCTCGGACAGGTCTTTCGCGCGCTACCAGAAATTCTTCGGCTGGTTCGGTTTCTATCTAAAGCCGTTCTTGAAATCGGTTCTTTCAGACGCTGCTGCCTTCCTGATGCAAACGCAACTGGACGCCGATCGCCTCAAAGTTTTGGGCGCTCCGAGTGAAGCAGTATTGGTCAGTGGCAACTTGAAATACGACATGGAATTGCCAAAGCCCACTCCGTTTTCCGTCTGGCTCGAAGCCGAATGCAAGCGCCTTGGTCGCGCCCCGGTCATCGTCGCAGGCAGTGTAGTCGCCGCCGAAGAACCCCTCGCTCTTATCGCCTTTGGAGTTGCCCAGGGCGATTTCCAGAACTCCTTGCTTGTGCTCGCCCCGCGTAAGCCGGAGCGTTTTGCCGCCTCTGCCGCCTTCATCGATGAATCTCACCGGAAATTTATTCGGCGCTCGGAGCTAGCAGTTCCCGGGCCGGGAAATTGCGGTGATTCCGGCCTGCGAGAAATTCCCGCCGACGTCACGGTCCTCCTTCTAGACAGCATCGGCGAACTAGCCTCTCTCTATAAATTTGCCGACGGTGTATTCGTCGGCGGCTCTCTCGTTCCCTCCGGCGGTCACAATATTCTCGAGCCCGCGGCATTTGGGAGAGTCCCGGTTTTCGGCGATTCCATGGAAAATTTCGCGGAAATTGCCGCGCGGTTCATCGAGGCAGGTGCGGCCATCCAGGTTGGCAGTCCCGAAGATGCCGGAGTTGAATTGATTCACCTGCTGAAGGATCGCGACAAGATGCAGCGCATGGGCGATACCGCGCGTCGATTGGTAGAGAACAGCCGCGGCGCTTTGGATCGTTCGCTCGCTGAAATCGAGAAATATCTAGGTGGCGCCGCGCCATGAATTTTGCTGCTGTAGCGCGCTTTGTTTTATGGCCTTTCACCGTGCTCTATGGAAGCATCGTGTGCTTCCGCGCGTGGCTCTATGAAGTTGGCGTCTGCAAGCAGCAGCATCTTAGGAAGCCTGTAATCAGCGTCGGCAATCTGACTCTGGGTGGCACCGGCAAAACTCCGATGGTCATTTGGCTGGCCGAAAAATTATTGCAGGAAGGGAAGCGCGTGGGGATTTTAAGCCGCGGTTATCGAGGCAACGGTCGCACCAGCGACGAAATCGAGCTCATGAAGTATCGCCTCAAAGGTCGCGCGCAATTCGGTGTCGGCAAGGATCGTTTGGTAGAGGGCCGGCGCCTCGAAAATGCCGTTGATATTTTCCTTTTGGACGACGGCTACCAGAATCTCGGCCTGGCCCGCGATGTGAACATTCTCCTGATGGATTCGGTTCGTCCTCTGGGTGGCGAACGCTTGCTCCCCGCGGGTCGCCTGCGCGAACCCATTTCCGCAATGGATCGCGCCGACATCTTGGTTATCACCCGAACCGGTACCGCACCCGAGACCGAAGCGGCCCTCGCCAAACTGCAGGAATTCCCCGTCTTCGCCGCAAAGACCAAGCTTCTTGGTTTCCACAAAATGTGGGGGGACGCCAATGCGCCAACGCTTTCCGCTGAAGAACTTGGCGAAGGCCCGTTTTTCACTTTTTGTGGCATAGGCAATCCCGGGGCTTTCCTTCTCGATTTGCAAAAGTGGAACCTCCCCATCGCGGGAAAAGAAGCATTTGCCGATCATCATCATTACAGCGACGGCGAAATCCACGAACTCCTTGATGCGGCCCGAGAAGCAGGATCTCGCGCCCTGATCACCACAGAAAAAGATGCTCAGAACATGGCCGATGTCGATCCCGTGGAAATGCCCATCTACGTCGCAGTCATTGAAATGGATTTCCCGCTGGAAGCGGCCTTTCTCGATGCGGTTCACCAGCGCATTCCTGTTCGGCGGGGTGCTTGATGAAAATCATGGTGCGTGCCACGAACTGGGTCGGTGATGCCATCATGACGCTGCCCGCTCTTTGTGCCATCAAAACTAGATATCCTAAAGCAGCGATCTCCATCGTCGCCCGACCCTACGTCGCCGACATCTACCGCGGCCAAGGCATCTGCGACGAGCTCATTGCCTATGACCCCGGCAGCATGCACAAAGGTTGGCGCGGTCACGAACAGCTTGCCGAGCAACTGCGCGCCCGCAAGTTCGATGTCGCCCTTCTGTTGCAAAACGCATTCGACGCCGCCTGGCTGGCCTGGCGCGCCGCAGTTCCGGAGCGCATCGGCTACGCCCGCGATGCTCGCAGCTTGTTGCTCACAAAACGCATTGCGGTTCCGCGGCCCGGCGAAATTCCTAGCCACGAGACGTTTTACTACCTCGAGTTACTCCGCCGCGCCGGCTGGATCGATTCGCTACCCAAGATCGACGAAATCTCACTCGGAGTGTCGGAAACGCAGAAGCGTGTCGCGGAAGAAGCGCTCCTGGCCACGGGGGCAAGGTCCAATGCCTTTCGCCTCGCCATCGGTGCCGGGGCATCGTACGGTTCCGCGAAATGCTGGCCCCCAGATCGCTTCGCCGAGTTTGCCAATCGCTTCCTATCGGAGCGGGATGCCGACGTAATCCTTTTCGGCACTCCCGCCGAGTTCGCCGTCTCGGACGCCATTGTCGCAGGCATGAAGCGCAAGCCCATCAATCTCACCGGCAAAACCGCCATTAGCGATCTACCCGCGCTCCTTTGCCAATGCCATCTTTTCGTTGGCAACGATTCTGGGGCCATGCACATTGCCGCCGCGGTCGGCCTACCGGTCGTCGCTGTTTTCGGCCCCACCGATCCTGCCGGCACTGCTCCGGTCACTCCGCGCCACGCCATCGTTCAGCAGAAACCCTACTGCAGCCCGTGTTTTCTGAAGCGTTGCCCCACCGATCATCGTTGTATGACCGCGATCACCCCATCAATGGTACAAATGGCTGTTACACCGTGGGTAGCAGCGAAAACAACCTGAGGCCGATAATGAAGCGCGCAGCGAACAAACCGCCCCAATCCAAAGCCGTCGACCTGCTCGTTCTCGGCGAATACGTCGAACGATTCGCGACGCGCACCGTCGTCGTTCTCGGTGATTTCGTTGCTGACTCCTTTCAGTTCGGCGAAATCAGCCGCGTCTCGCGCGAAGCTCCGGTCCTAATCCTTCGCCATCGCGAGACCGAAATCGTTCCCGGCGGAGGCGCAAACGCCGCCAACAACTTCTCCTCCTTAGGCGCAAAAGTCCTTCCGATCGCGGCAGTCGGTGACGACGCCGCAGGTGCGCAACTCATCGAATCCTTCCGCAAGAAAAGGGTCGATGTTTCCGGCATCATCCGTGTTTCCGGCTGGACCACTCCCACAAAAACCCGTTTCCTCGCCGGTTGGGCTCACACCGTTGGCCATCAAGTCCTTCGCGTCGATTACGAGCCTGCCGTTCCACTTCCGGAAGCCGTCAGAGTAAAACTTCACCGCATCCTCCTGGCAAAACTCAAAAAAGCCCACGCGCTGGCGGTCTCCGACTACGGCTTCGGTGTAGTGTCGCCGACCGAACTGCGCGAGGCCCGCGCTCGTGGGCCCAAAGATCTTCCCATCACTCTGGATTCGCGCTACAGCCTTGCCGATTACCGCCTGGCAGGCATCACCGCGGCCACTCCCAACGAAGCCGAACTCGAAGCCCTGCATCACACCTCCATCGGCAAAAATTTAGCCGAACTCTGCCGCTGCGGCGAAGCCACTCGCGCGCACATGAAATTGCCTTCGCTCCTGGTCACGCGCGGCCGTGATGGGATGGCCCTATTTCAAGCCGACGAATCGCCTACCTTCATTGCCGTACACGGCAGCGATCAAGCCGTCGACGTCACCGGCGCAGGCGACACCGTCCTCGCCACCTACACCCTTGCGCTCGCTTCCGGCGCATCTCCTCTCGAAGCTGCCCACCTTGCCAATATCGCAGGCGGTTTGGTCGTCATGAAGCGCGGTACTGCCACCGTCTCGTGCGACGAACTTTCCGAAGCCATTCACAAATCCGCATCGGAGAACTCCTGAGACATGCGTACGGCCGCGGCCAAAATTCTCACGCTCGAGCATCTCCACACCCGCATTGCCGATGCCAAGGCAAAAGGCAAGCGCGTTGCCTTCGCCAACGGCTGTTTTGATACGCTTCATGTCGGCCATATTCGTTACCTCGAGGGCGCAAAAGAGCAAGGCGATATTCTCGTTGTCGGCATAAATTCCGATGACAGCGTCCGCCGCCTTAAAGGTCCTGGTCGTCCGGTTCTCGATGAGCAAGCCCGCGCGCAACTTGTCGCCGCTCTTCGCTCTGTCGACTATGTAACTATCTTTTCCGATGGGAACGTCGAGCGCTTACTAGAATCGCTGCGCCCCGACGTCCACGCAAAGGGAACTGACTACACGACCGAAAGCGTTCCCGAGCGGGCGGTCGCCGAGCGCCTCGGCATTCGCGTCGCGATCGTTGGCGATCCCAAGGATCATTCGACACGCACGCTCCTTGAAACCATCCGCAAGGATGCGCATGACTGAAATGCGTTTCGCCGTCGTCCGCCTCAGTTCGCTTGGCGATATTGTCCACACATTTCCGGCGGTCTCCGCTTTGCGCGAATCGTTTCCGGCCGCGCAAATTATCTGGTTGACACATCCTCGTTGGGTCGGCCTTGTCGCGAGCAGCAAACTCCCCACGGAAATCTGGCCGCTCGATTCGCGGGATTTCTCCTCTGTCCGCTCGACCGCGGGCAAACTCCGTGCCATTCATGCTGACGCGATCATCGACTATCAAGGTCTATGGAAATCCGCGCTTCCCGGTTTTCTCGCGGGAATTCGCCGCCGCATCGGATTTTCTTCCGAAACGATTCGCGAGTATGGCGTGCCCATTCTCTACACCGATCGCGTGAGGTGCGGCACCACCCACATCGTCGATCAAAATGGCGAACTCAGCCTGCAGGCCGGCGCGGCTCGAGGCGTCGGCAATGTGGATCTAAGCATCTCCGCAACCGAGGAAAGTTTCGTCCAATCTCAACTGCAAAAAGAGGGAATTACTTCCTACATTGTTCTCAGCCCGGGTGGTGGTTGGCGTTCCAAATGTTGGCCGCACGATCGATTCGGCGCGCTCTGCCAATCCATTCGCAACGAACTCGGCCTCCGCTGCGTCATTAACTGCGGCCCGGCCGAGGAAAATCTCCTCGCCGCCGTCCTATCCTCCAGCGGAAGTTCCCAGCCGCTTGGATGGAACGGAGGATTGGGCCAACTGATGGCCTTGCTGAAAAACGCCCGCTGCGTTGTCGGCGGAGACACTGGTCCGCTTCACCTCGCCCTAGCTCTCCGCACTCCCGTAGTCGCGCTTTTCGGCCCGACCGATCCCGCGCGCAACGGTCCGTACGGTCCTGACGGAATTGTTCTGCGCAGCCCCGACGCTGCCACCACCTACCGCCGCGGTGATATTGCCGATCCATCGTTGCTTGAGCTCTCGATCGACCGGGTATTCACTGCTGTCAAAGAACGTCTTGAGGCCAACTTGTGACCGCCGCCGACTTCTTTGCCCGCTGGCGTGTGCGTTTAGGCTACTTTCTCGCGCCGATCGTGCTCGTCCTCGCACGCCCTAGCCCACAATCAATCGTCATCGGTGGGCTGGTGGGCCTAGTCGGCCTGGCCATCCGCGCCTGCGCCGCAGGCTATCTCCACAAGAAGGAAATCCTCACGACGACCGGCCCCTATGCCCACACTCGCAATCCTCTCTACTTTGGCAGCAGTTTTCTCGCTCTGGGCGCAGCCATCGCCATGCGCTCCCTGATAGGCGGCGCATTGCTCCTGCTCTATTTCGCATTGGTCTACAGTTTTGTCATGCGCCGCGAGGAGCGCGAACTCCGCGCCAAGCACCCAAATTCGTTCGACGCCTACGCCGGGACAGTCCCACTCTTTTTCCCCCGCCTCAATCCGCAGTCCCATCCTAGAGAATCGCCGGGCGCCTTCTCCTGGACTCAATACAAAAAAAATCACGAATACCAAGCCACTATCGGGCTTCTCTTCTTCCTCCTTGCCCTAGTCCTGATTTGGCTTCTGCGTTCCCGCTAGTTCGCGATCCATGGAACTCCAAATCGCGACGCGCCATTTGCGTCTATGCCGCCATCAAACGCCTTGGCAATTGCAGCGTTCATCAGACCTTACGCAGTCTCACTAGTGTTTCGATGTGGAATGTTTGAGGGAACAAATCAAACACCTGTAGTTCCGTAATCTCGTATTGATGGGCAGGGGTCAATTCCGTCTTGGTCCCCGATCTCGTCAGCACAGCCAAATCCCGCGCCAGCGTCGCCGGGTCGCACGACAAGTACGCAATCTCGGGCGCTCCTAAATTCGCCAACCGCGCCGCCGTCTCCGCTCCCAATCCGGCCCGTGGTGGATCGAGCATCACAAAGTCGGGAGTCTCCTGTTCCTTCTGCAAAAACTCCTCGGCATGTTCCACGTGCGTTACGACTTCAACATTAGCTTCTTCGGTGTTTGTCTTCATGTCCCGTGTAGCAGCCAAATTCGCGTCCACGCTCACCACTTTTCCGAATGCCTTGGCCAGCGGCAAGGTAAAAAATCCTACGCCCGCATACAAATCAAGTGCATAACTGCCCTTCGCTCCATGAAGCACCGTAGTCAACAGATCCTCAACCAAGAACCGGTTCACCTGAAAAAACGACAAATGGCTCACGCGGAATGTGAAGTCTCGAACTTTGTGTGTCAGGTACCCTGTCCCGGTTAGATCGAAGCGATTCTTGCTCCGATCGAGCAGCAGCAGACTCTCCAGATCTGGCAAGGCCGCCTTAAATTCGGCCGCCAAATCCTTCGCGGGTTTTGGAAACCGCTCAAACGCAATATTCAGCGCTAACTTCATATCATCGGAATCGACAAACGCTTCAACCTCCAGGATCCCCGGCGACAGGGAATTGGCCCGGGCCAATTCCTGCAGTTGCCCAAACGCCCGCGCCAAACAGGGCGAGAGTACCGGGCAAGCATCGATCGGCAGAATATGCGCGCTCTCGGGCAGAAAATATCCGAACGCCCTCGGCAGCGCATCGCGAAACGCCCACTGCGCCCTGTTCCGATACCCGTATGGCTCGCTCGTATGCTGCTGTATTTCCCCATCCCATTTCACGCCACCAAGCCGCGACAGCGTTTCCCGCAAAATATCTTTCTTGAACTTCACTTGCTCCACAAAATCGATATGCTGGTAATGGCAGCCGCCGCACACCCCAAAATGGGAACACTTCACCACAATCCGCGACGCCGAAGCCTGCTTCACCTCCGCCAGTTTGGCATGCACCAGTTTCTTTTTTCGCGTGCGCACGGTTGCGGATACTTGCTCCCCCGGTAAAACGTAAGGCACGAACACGGTGCTATCGTCCGTGTGCGCCAATCCATCCCCACCGTACACCAGCTTCTCAATCGATAATAGAAGCTCATCAGCCATAGTCATCCAGTCCTCTGTATTTCCCTGTCTTGCGATTTACTGCTTGCGACCCTAAAGCCTCGCCGTTCAGGGCGGGAAGGTCGCTCTTCGTTCTTTTTTCTTCGGGATTCCCACTCTCCTTGTCCAAAAGACCGATGGCGGGACTCGCCAAAAGCTAAGCCTCTTCGTTTCGCTCCGCTGCTGTAAAGCAACTCTGGGAGGAACCCACCGAAGCAGACCGGACTAAAATCCGGCTCCGTAGGAATCCTCGCACCCTTAGGTCGAGGAGGATGTCAAGTAAGGTAGAACAGGCTCAGTCGTGGTAACTGGTATTCGTCTAGCAATCGTTTCTGCAGATATTGTTTTTCCACTAGCGCCAGTTGCTCTGCTTTCATTTTGCGCCGATAGGCCGCCAGTTGCGAGTCCACTTCGCGACGGATCTTCAGCATCAACTCATCACTCGCGTGGCTCAAGAGTGCTGCGTGCAGCTTATCATCAAGAATCGTCAACCGCCGCTCCATATCTTCCAAATCGAGGTTCCCCGGCGCATCCAGCAGTACGGCAGAAGATTCGAGGGACGTAGCAACTTCCTGAATCAGTGTGGCCAGTTCAGGCGCGGTCCTTTTCACGCGCTCTGCTGCTTTCGCCAGTTGCCGCCCGTTTTTCTGAAAATAATTCAGCAAATCACCCTTGCTAAATGATTCCTTCTCCGCGCCTTTTTCTCGAACAGCACCAGTAGCAGCTTCGTTCGCTTCCTCGGCTGCTTCCAGAACCGCATCCGTGCAGTACGCCAGACTCTTCAGCGGCTTGTTCGCCCCGCGCCGCGACCTCGCGTAGCTCGCAAACGCGCTATCGATCCCCTTCAGCGCGGCCTCGAGCGGCACTCCCGCCTTCTGCCACGTCTCCATAATCGCCCAATCCAGTGGCGACACCAGAAGATGTGCACCGCGCTTCCTCCAGAAGTATTCCTCTATTTCCGTAAAATAATTAAAGTAATTCCAATTTTCCATTTTCAAAAGTGTTCCGATCTTGATTGCCGAGGCGTGAGCCCGTGTCGAGCGGTCCGCCGAATAAGTGCCGCCTCTCTTGCCAGCGCATAGTCCTTGAAGGGATTGTAGTTTCTCTTTGTCACGCCGCCTGCCAGGCGGCGAGTCAACCAGGCCTCGCCGGTGCTCTGGGGTTACTCTCTGACCTTCTCTCTGTTCGTCAGGGTCTCCCGGTGAATCTATTTTTCTTTGTGCTTGCTTCTACCTCTGCCCCTTCTTGACGACCGCATCGCTGGTTTTCCTCGCCAACCGATCCCCCAGCTCATACTGTTCATCCACATGCTGATTCTTATGCCAGATTATTCGCAATCCATTCAACGTCAAAAACTCATCGGTATGCTGGATATGTTTCGAGCCTTTGGCCACCAACCTGGCCTCTCCTCCGGTCGCCACCACCACAACATCCATTCCCAATTCCCGCTTTATCCGCGTGAGCATCCCATCCACCATATCCACCGCGCCGTAATACAACCCCGCCTGCATATGGGTCACGGTATTGGTCCCAATCACCTTTCCCGGATCTTTGATCTCGATGCGCGGAAGCCGTGCCGTTCGCGAAAACAGCGCTTCGGACGAAATCCCGAGGCCCGGTGCAATCACCCCGCCCAGGTATTCGCATTTCGCAGAAATCACGTCGAATGTGATCGCCGTCCCAAAATCCACCACAATGCATGGGCCGCCATACTGATGAAACGCTGCTACTCCATTTACAATCCGGTCGGCACCCACTTCCGAAGGATTATCCACCAGCACCGCCATCCCCGTTTTCACTCCGGGTTCGACGAACAGCGCCGTTTTGTCAAAATAAATTCGCGCCATCTCCGCAAGCGTCCAGTTCACAGGCGGCACAACAGAGCTTACCATCACGCCGGTAATCTTTTCTTGATCCAATCTGGCCAGCGAGAACAAGCTACGTGTGAGTACGCCATACTCATCGACAGTCTGTGAATGCTCTGTGCTTAACCGCCAGTTCGCGATCAATTCCTCGCCGTGAAACACGCCCAGCACGGTATTTGAGTTGCCCACGTCAATTGTCAGAAGCATCTATCGAACCTCTTTTACGTCGCCCGCAATCACTGCAATTACTTGCCCGTCGGCCCGCTTCACCTGCAACAATCCGTCGGCAGTCAGTCCTGCCGTCGTTCCGACATAGGTCTCTCGTCCCGTATCGACATGCACTTTCTTGCCATTCGCGAATTGCGAAACCTCGCCAAACCGTCCCAGTACATACGCTGGCCCTTCGTGCAGGAACCGATTGTAGTCGTTCTCGAATTCCCGTAGCAAACGCACCAGCACTTCGAGCCGCGATTGCGGTCGACCGCTCTCCATCCGCAACGATGTCGCTATCGACGACAATTCTGTAGGAAATTTCTCCTGGTTCACATTTACGCCGATACCCACGATCACAAACCGTACCTGGGTTGGTTCCGCATGCATCTCCGTCAGAATTCCACCCAATTTCTTTCCGTCCATCAAAATGTCGTTAGGCCACTTCACCTCTGTATGCAACCCGGTCTGCGCCAAAATTACCGAATGCAGCGAAATTCCAGCCAGTATGGTCAGCAATGGTGCCTGCACGGGTGAAAGTCGCGGCCGCAACAGCAGCGTCACGTAGATCCCGCTGCCCACCTCCGAATGCCACTTCCGACCGGCGCGCCCGCGTCCTTCCGTCTGCTCTTCCGCCAGAATGACGGCACCCTCTTCTTCGCCCGCAAACGCCAACTCCATGGCCACGCGATTGGTCGAATCGATCTTAAAAAAATGGTAGAAACGCTTCCCGAATAATTTCCCATTTACCCGCTTACGCAATAAATCCGGCAGCAGAATGTCCGGCACCTCCTCTAGGAAATATCCGGAGGCCGTTTGCCCCTTCACCTTCACGCCCAATTCCCGTAGCCGCTGTACCCATGTCCAAACCATCGATCGCGACACACCGATCTCGCGTGCGATCCTTTCGCCACTGATGACAATCGTGGCGTTTTCCGCTAGCAATGTCAGCAGGGAAGCAAGCCTTCGGTCAGTCGTTCCAGGTAAAGTCGGTGTCACTGCCATTGTTGTTCCTGCTTCTTCTAAATTTGGTCGTCAACTCGCCGCACCGTCACTCCTGTGCTCCTGGCTCTTCACGCCGCAATACTATCCACCAACAAACTCATATCCGCCGACCGCGCCGAATGTGTCAGCGCGCCCGAGGAAAGATAATCCGCCCCCGTCAACGCATACGCCCGCGCATTCTCCAAGGTAATCCCTCCTGACACTTCCACCACGCAGTCCTTCCGAATGCCTCTCACAATCTCCACGCATTTGCGCGCCAGCTCCGGAGTCATATTGTCCAGCAAAACGGATTCCGCCCCCGCCGCCAGCGCCTCGCGCAACTCCGCCTCATTCCGCACTTCAATCTGAATGCTCAATCCTCCCGCATCGGCAATCGCCATCCCCACGGCTTCATACGCGGTCATCGCCCGAGGATCGATCCTCATCGACGCAAAGGCATGGGCCTGATCGAGCGCTGCCTTCACTCCACCTGCCAGCGCGATGTGATTTTCCTTGAGCAAAAGCGCATCATACAGTCCGATTCGGTGATTCGTCCCGCCTCCCATTTTCACCGCGTACTTCTCGAGCAGTCGCAGCCCTGGCGTAGTCTTTCGGGTATCGCGAAGCTTTGCATTGGTTCCCTCCAGCTCGCCCACAAACCTATGCGCCAAGGTCGCAATGCCACTCAAATGTCCCAAAAAGTTTAGCGCCGTTCGTTCGCCGGTCAGGATCGCCGCGGCATTTCCCGACAGGTGCAGAATATTCTGGCCCTTCTTCACCAACTCGCCATCGTGCGCACGAAATTCCACGTCCATCTCGGCATCAAGTCGACAGAAGACTTTCTCGGCCAGCGGCAATCCGGCGCACACCAATTCCTGCCGTGCCACGATGTGTGCCATGCCCTCAGCCCCTGCCGGCATCGTAGCCGCAACGGTAACATCGCCAGCCCCCACATCCTCTGCCAGCGCCCTCTCAATCACTCCCGCAACATATTCCGAATTCCAATCCATGGTTATTCTTCTCGACGTATCTCTGCGCGCCCTCCGCGCCCTTGCGGTGTCGTTCGCAGTTCTCTTGCTTTTCTCTCGGCCTCCGTGGTCCGAGGACCTCAGGGGTGTTAAATTCCCCGCTCTTGCTTTATTTTCGCAACTCCTTGACCCTTTCCAAAGACTTCGCCAACTCCACTCGACGCTCCGCCAGCGTCGCCTGCAACCCCTCGATAATCTTCTCAGGCGCCCGGTTCCGAAATGTCTCATTCCCCAACTGCGCTTCTTTCCCCGCAATATCCTTCGTCAATCTCTCAATCTCTTTCCCTAACCTCACCAGCTCCGCCTCCACCTCAATCGCTTCCGTCACGTACGGAATCCGCAAATCAAACTGTGCTGTAGACTTCTTCCCGCCTCCACCCTCGGCCAATTTTCCGTCCGAAACATGCAACTCGTACAGCAGTCCGAGGCGCACAATACCATCTAAATTCTCTTCGACCGTGGTCCTTGTCCTGAGATCCCCGCTCGCAAATTCCGCCGCGACCTTCTTCTTGTCGAGTTTCATCTCTGCCCGCAAAGTCCGCAGCGCTTGAATGGCCTCTTGTACCAACCCAAATTCCGCCAATGCTGCCGGCTCCTTCCAGTGGGCACGCGCCTCCGGATAAGCTCCAAGCGCAATCGATTTTGTCCCACTCTTTTGCGGTAACTGGTGCCACAACTCCTCGGTCAAAAATGGCATGAACGGATGCAGCAGCCGCAGCGCCCCTTCAAACCCCGCAAACAAATTCTTCCAAGCGACCAGCGATCTCCCCCGGTCCTCACTCAACAAATCCGGCTTCACCCACTCAATGTACCAGTCGCAAAAATCGCCCCAGAAAAATTGATACACCGCCTGCGCGCCTTCATGAAATCGATAATTCGAGAGCGCATCGTTCACCGTCTCGACCGTCTCCGCCATTCTTGCGAAAAACCACCGATCGATAAGTGGAACCTGCTCGTCTTGCCCATACGGAGCCTTCTCGCGCACTCCTGGTGCTGCGATTTCTTCAATCGAGACGCCGCTCTGCTCAAATTTATCCAGATTTACAAACAGGAACCGCGCTGCATTCCATATCTTGTTTGCAAACGACCGCGCTCCGAGTAGGCGGTCATCCGACAAGATAATGTCCGTTCCCGGCGCCGCCATCGACGCCAGGCAAAACCGCACGGCGTCCGTTCCGTATTCCCTATTGAGCGAGACTGGATCGAGCCCCGTCCCTTTGGACTTCGACATCTTCTCTCCGCCAGACGTCCTCACCAAGGAATGCAAATACACGACGAAAAAGGGAACTTGCTTGGTAAAGTGAAGACCCAGCATGATCATCCGTGCTACCCAGAAAAATAAGATGTCGTATCCGGTAATTAGCAGGCTCGTTGGGTAATATTTTTTATAATCCACCGTTTCATTCGGCCATCCCAACGTCGAAAACGGCCACAATGCGGAGCTGAACCACGTATCGAGCACATCCGGATCCTGCCGTAATTTTGAAGAACCGCACTTCGGGCACATCGTCGGGTCCACCCGCGCAACAATCACTTCCTTGCAATCCTCGCAATACCAGGCCGGAATCCGCTGGCCCCACCACAATTGTCGAGAAAGGGTCCAATCGCGAATATTCCTCATCCAATTTAGATATTCCGTCCTTCGGTTCTCCGGAATGATAGTGATCGCGCCGCGTTCTACCGCCTCAATCGCGGGGTCCGCCAGCGGTTTCATGGTGCAGAACCATTGCGTCGACGACCTCGGCTCCACAATCGTATGGCTACGTTCGCACAATCCAATCACGCTGACGTGATCGGTAATCTTTTCGAGCAGACCCAGCTTCTTCAAATCCTCAACAATTTTCTTCCGTGCCACAAAGCGGTCGAGCCCCTGGTACGCGCCTGCGAGCTCGTTCATGTGCCCGTCGTCGGTCATCACATCGATTTGCGCCAGATTGTGTCGCCGTCCCACCTCAAAATCGTTCGGGTCATGTGCTGGAGTGATCTTAACCGCGCCGGTTCCAAATTCCAGGTCCACCATCGTATCGCCAATGATCGGGATCTCCCGATTCAGCAGCGGCAGCAAAACAGTTTTCCCAATCAGATGCTCATAGCGCTCATCTTCGGGGTGCACGGCGACTGCCGTATCGCCCAGCATCGTTTCCGGCCGGGTCGTCGCCACGGTCAGAAATTCGACGCTGCTTCCCGCCACCGGATACTTGATATGCCACAGATGTCCCGGACGATCCTCATGCACTACTTCGAGATCGCTCAGAACCGTCAAACACACCGGGCACCAGTTCAGCAGCCGTTTCGCCCGGTAGATCAATCCTTCTTCATACAAGCGCACAAAAACTTCACGCACCACCGATGATAATTCTGGCGATAAAGTGAATTTCTCGCGGCTCCAGTCGCATGATTCGCCAATCTGCTTCATCTGCCGCTGAATGGTTCCGCCGCTCTCTTCTTTCCATTGCCAAACGCGTTTTAGAAATTCCTCGCGCCCCAAATCGCGGTAATTGATCTTCTTCTCCGCCAGTTGCCGGACTACCACGCGCTGGGTCGAAATGCTGGCGTGGTCGGTTCCCGGCAAATACAACGTGTTGTACCCACGCATGCGGTGCCAGCGCGTCAAAATATCAATCTGCGTGTGATTCAGCATGTGCCCGATGTGCAAGGATCCCGTCACGTTCGGTGGCGGAATCACGATCGAAAATACCGGTCCCGGGGCAGTGGGGTCGGCCTTGAACAGTTCCTCCTTCACCCAATATTCGGCCCAGCTTGGTTCAATCAGTTGTGGACAGTACGCTTTCGCGATTTCTCGAGACATCCGGCAGCAATCTCCTATACCGCTTGCTCTATACCCATCTACCGCGTCACGCGGGTTCTAATTGTCTCTGGGTAATCTCTGAATATACGGGCAGCCCGCGCGCCCCGTCAATCAGGCCCGTGACCTTGACTACTGTTTTAGCTGAAAAACCGGAGCGTATACACCTTCCAGCTGCACGCTCCCACCGGGCAATTGGGCGATTCAGGTGTGACTTCTTCTTGCTGTAAGCCGATTCTTCCTGCGGGCGGGCTTCACAGTGGAAAGAAAAGTGTCTTCGTCCTTCTAGTGAGTTAAACTACCCTTCATAGAAAGCCATTGTTACTTGCAAGTTTTTTCGCTCCGCACAGCTCGTCACACGGGAATGCCATGAATTCCATCGGAAACGCGCCCAATACTCGTTTTTCTTTGTTGGCGGTCCTGCTGCTCGTCTCTATGGCCATGTTGGCGGGCGGCGCCGCGCTGCGCGAATCGGTCACCATCGACGAAATCGCTCACATCGCCTCCGGCGTGACCTACATCCAAAAACTCGATCTCCGGTTCAACGAAGAACATCCTCCGCTTCCCAAGGTTTTGGCCGCGCTGCCGTTGGTCTTGCGTGGCGCGCACGCCGACTATTCCCACATCTCATGGACCGCCAGCGCTGAGTTTTTCACTGCGTATATGGGCCAATGGGTTTTCGGCGAATGGTTTCTGAACAAATGGAATGATCCCGTGCGGACCTTGGCGTACGCGCGTCTTCCTATGCTGCTCCTCACGCTCGTCCTTGGCTGGACGATCTTTTTTTATGCATGCCGGCTCGGCGGCGACTGGGCTGGGCTACTCTGCCTCACGGTCTATATTTCCAGCTCGACCTTCCTCACGTTTGGTCCGCTGGTCCATACCGATATTGCCGTTACGCTATTTTCTTTGCTTACGCTGTGGCGTTTTGCGGAAGTTTGGCAATTGCCGAGTGCGAAAAATGTTTTGCTCTTCGCTCTCTGTTTTGCTGGCGCACTTCTTTCAAAATTCACCGCAGGAATTCTGCTGTTCGCCTTCTTGGGCTTTGTGCTGAGCCTTCGGTGGCGAGCCGTTCACGGCCAGCCTGCCGACAAATCTGAATTTAAGAACTGGAGCCGCTTGCGCAGGCACGCCAGCTTCCGAGGAATTCTTTACGCCTCGATCTTTGTCTATCTCTTCTATTTTATTTTTTCTCTGCATCAATCTACCGAAGCGCTCAGTGCGCTCGGCCACGGCCCGCTGACGGAGCCTCTTCGTCGCTTATTGATGCCAGTTTGGCTCTATCTTCGTGGTGTTTTGGTGGTTCTTTTTACCAGTAGCCGAGCAACATACATCCTGGGACGCGGCTATACGCACGGTGTCTGGTTCTATTTCCCTGTTCTCTTCCTTTTGAAATCGTCCTTTGGCTTCTTGGGCCTATTGCTTGTGACACTAGCTTTAGCCTTTGCGCAGCGCGAGACACCTAAACGTGCAATTAGACCCGAAGTCATCCCAGAAACCGTTGTGTTTCAGTGGCGCGTCTTGTGGATTTCGCTGCTCGTCTTCACCGCATTCTGTCTGGTAAGTCGACTAGATCTCAGCATCCGGCATTTCAGCATTCCCCTGGTCCTACTCATTCTTCTATTGTCCGCGCTGCCTTCGCGTATCCGTGCACTAAAAGCCTATTCGCTCGCTGCATTCCGACTGACCCTAGCGTGCACCACCTTGCTGGCGCTCTCCTGTCTCTACACCGCGATCCATTCCTATCCGTTCTTTATGCCCTACCTGAACCCGTTTTGTTTTGGTCGGCCCGCATACACGCTCGTCAATGATTCCAATCTCGATTGGAACCAAGCTCTCCCCGAGGTGAGCAAGTTCGCGGCCGAACATCATCTTGAAAAGATTAACGTCGATCCTTACAGCATGAGCGATCCTGCTTTTGTCGTGCCGCAGGCAAACTTGTGGAATTGCCAGCAGCCCACACCCGCTGATGCTGGCCAATGGGTGGTAGTTTCCGCGAGCATGATTGTCGATGGCCACAACTGCGTCTGGCTCATGAACTACCCGCACGAGTCGCTGGCCGCCGGCGGCATGTACGCGATCCATCTACCAGAGGTGATCCCGCAGCCTGGCGATCCTGGTGGTCCTCCGATTCCTTCTGCCTACCGAAATTTTGGAGGATTTCCCATCGACCCGCGCGGCATGTTCGTCGAACTCACTCGCCATCCGGAGAACCTGCCAAAGGTAATGCAGGAGATGCAAGCCAGCTTTGCGGCGGCCAGAAAAGCAGCTTCGACTAATTCGCCTCCACACAAGGGGAATTGAAGCGCCTGCCTCACGCGTTTGCCTGAGCAGCGTCAATGGCTTGTCTATGAAATTGTTTCCAACTAACTGCGCGGGTGTTTTACTGCTTCTTT
>Ga0074046_10001515_pt1 | contig 20880 bp, 17 predicted proteins | sample BogForMeECP23OM3_FD_94441 | JGI IMG/M metagenome (GOLD analysis project Ga0074046, IMG submission 94441) | Bog forest soil microbial communities from Calvert Island, British Columbia, Canada - Bog Forest MetaG ECP23OM3 | ecosystem: Environmental > Terrestrial > Soil > Wetlands ... | reverse complement strand
TATGATGCGCCTTCGGAGGGTAGCCTTCCTGCTGCCGTCGGCGTTGAGCAAGAGCCTGGACAGTTCCCAGTCTCCGTACTCGGCGTGGTCGGTCAGGATCCGCCGCGCGGCGTCGCGAGCGTCGCGAGACGTGCCGCGTGGCAGGTACACGACCAGGTAGGCGTACTCGGCCATCGGTCCTATTGTGCTCAAGTTCACCGGCCATTCAACCTGCGGTAGAAAAATCTGCGGCGTATTCCGGCGAACCTGAGGGAACACACCGAACTGGGCCGATGGTTGCAGCTGCAGGGCGGCGTGTGACCACGGGTACCGTGAGACGGTCACAGCGCGGATGCAAGGACGGGAAGAGCGTGCCAGCAAGGACAGACACGGCGAAGACGAAGGCGGCAGCCACCGCCTCGAAGGTCTCGAAGGCCAAGGGCGGCGGGGGCAGCCAGGCCGGGACCACCAGGGCCAGGGCCGCGGCCAGCGACGGCCATGGCACCAAGCTGGTCATCGTCGAATCGCCGTCCAAGGCCCGGACCATCGCCGGGTACCTCGGCGAGGGCTACGTGGTCGAGTCCAGCGTCGGCCACATCCGCGACATGCCCGACAGCGCGGCGGAGATCCCGGCCAAGTACCGGGGCGAGCCGTGGGCCAGGCTCGGCGTCGACGTCGACCACAACTTCGAGCCGCTGTTCGTCGTGCACAGCGACAAGCGGCAGCAGGTCTCCAAGCTCAAGAGCCTGCTCAAGGACGCCGACGAGCTCCTGCTCGCGACGGATGAGGACCGCGAGGGCGAGGCCATCGCCTGGCACCTGCTCGAGGAGCTCAAGCCCAAGGTGCCGACCAGCCGGATGGTCTTCCACGAGATCACCCCGGAGGCGATCGCCCGCGCCATCGCCAACCCGCGCCAGGTGGACGACGGCCTGGTCGACGCGTACCAGGCGCGCCGCGTGCTGGACCGGCTGTACGGGTACGAGGTCTCGCCCGTGCTGTGGAAGAAGGTCATGCCCAAGCTGTCCGCCGGGCGGGTGCAGTCGGTCGCCACCCGGCTGGTCGTCGACCGGGAGCGCGAGCGGATCGCGTTCCGCGCGGCCACCTACTCCGACCTCGAGGCCGAGTTCGCGACAAGGGTGGGCTCGCGGGATGAGAGCAGAGCGCACGGGAAGCCCGACCTCGACGAGCCCACCTCGTTCACCGCGAACCTGGTCACCGTGGACGGGCGTCGGGTCGCCCAGGGCCGCGACTTCACCTCGACCGGTGAACTGCGTACCGCCGACGTCCTGCACCTGGACGCCGCCGCCGCGACCGCCCTGGCCGAGCGGCTCGACGGGGCGAGCTTCTCGGTCGCCAGCGTGGAGCGCAAGCCCTACCGGCGCTCGCCGTACGCGCCGTTCCGCACCACTACGCTGCAGCAGGAGGCCTCGCGCAAGCTCGGCTTCTCCGCCAAGCACACGATGTCCGTCGCGCAGCGGCTGTACGAGAACGGCTACATCACCTATATGCGCACCGACTCCGTGACGTTGTCGCAGACCGCGATCACCGCGGCCCGCAAGCAGGCGGCGGAGCTTTACGGCGCCAACTACGTCCCGGACGCCCCGCGCACCTACGCCAGCAAGGTGAAGAACGCGCAGGAGGCGCACGAGGCCATCCGGCCGGCCGGGGACAGCTTCCGCACCCCGGCCCAGGTCGCCCGCGATCACCTGTCCTCCGACGAGCGCCGCCTGTACGAGCTGATCTGGCAGCGCACTGTCGCCTCGCAGATGAAGGACGCCACCGGCGAGTCGGTTTCGGTCCGGGTGGCGGGCACCTCCACCGCGGGTGAGCGCGCCGAGTTCGGCGCGACCGGCAAGGTCATCAACTTCTACGGGTTCCTCAAGGCCTACGTCGAGGACGCCGACGACCCCACCGCCGACCGCGACGACCGGGAGCGCCGGCTGCCGACGCTGGCCGAGCACGACCCGCTCGACGTGCTGCGGCTCGCCCCCGCCGAGCACTCCACCCGGCCGCCGGCCCGCTACACCGAGGCGTCGCTGGTCAAGGAACTCGAAGACCGGGAGATCGGGCGGCCGTCGACCTACGCGACCATCATCGGCACCATCTTGGACCGCGGCTACGTGTTCAAGAAGGGCACCGCGCTGGTGCCCTCGTTCCTCGCCTTCGCCGTCGTCACCCTGCTGGAACGGCACTTCGGCCAGCTGGTCGACTACGAGTTCACCGCGCGGATGGAGGACGTCCTCGACGAGATCGCCCGCGGTGAGGCCGAACGGGTGCCGTGGCTGCGCCGGTTCTACTTCGGCGCCGGCGACGATCCGGGCCTGAAGTCGCTGGTCGGCGACATCAGCGACATCGACGCGCGGGATGTCAGCTCGTTCCCGCTGGCCGGCACCGACATCGTGGTCCGGGTCGGCCGGTACGGCCCCTACCTGGAGCGGGACGGGCAGCGGGTGAACGTCCCCGACGACATCGCGCCGGACGAGCTGACCGTGGAAAAAGCTGAAGAGCTTTTCAATCAGCCGAACGGGGATGTGCTTCTCGGCACCGACCCTGACACCGGCCGCGAGGTGGTCGCCAAGGCCGGCCGGTTCGGCCCGTACGTGACCGAGCTGCTGCCCGAGGCTGTGCCAGCTTCTGGGCCGGCCTCGGCCAAGCCCCGGACCGCCTCGCTGCTGAAGTCCATGGCGCTGGACACGGTGACGCTGGATGACGCGCTGAAGCTGCTGAGCCTGCCCCGGGTGCTCGGCGAGCTGGACGGCGAGCCGGTCACCGTGCAGAACGGCCGGTATGGGCCGTACGTGAAGAAGGGCACCGACAGCCGGTCGCTGGAGTCGGAGGAGCAGCTGTTCACCCTGACTCTGGCCGAGGCCAAGGAGCTGTTCGCCCAGCCCAAGCCCCGCGGCCGCCGCACCGGCGCGGCCGCCCCGCCGCTGCGCGAGCTCGGCGAGGATCCGGCCACCGGCAAGCCGATGGTGATCAAGGACGGCAGGTTCGGCCCCTACGTGACCGACGGCGAGACCAACGCGTCGCTGCGCAAGGGCGATGAGGTCGCCTCGGTTTCCGTCCAGCGGGCGGCCGAGTTGCTGGCCGACCGGCGTGCCGCAGCGCCCGCGACCCGCCGCCGGAGCGCGCCTGCGAAGAAGAAGGCTGCCACCCCGGCCCGTTCGGCATCAAAAAGATCTTGATCTTCTGGTGCCCCCCGAGCCGGTCGCGCCTATAGACAGAGCCTAAAATCACGATCAAGGACTAACCCGTTATGCGGCTAGCAGTGCCGATACTCTTACGCCGTGAACTTCCGCGCCGCACCGAATAGGGACGGCGCCGCCGACCGGGGGGAGCTCCGACGCGGCGCCGTGTGGCGCAACCATGCCCGCCAGCCGGGCGTTCTTTCCATCAAGCCGTTCCGCAGGCTGTGGATCGCGCTGTCCCTGTCCAGCCTCGGTGACTGGCTCAGCATCGTCGCGCTCACCGCGCTGGCGCCCTCGCTCGCGTCCGGCGGCGCGGTGGTTAAGAGTTCGGCCGTCGGCGGGGTGTGGCTGGCCACACTGCTGCCGGCACTGCTGTTCGGGCCGCTGGCCGGGGCGGTGGCGGACCGCCTGGATCGCCGGATGACGATGATCGTCGGCGACGTGATCCGCGGCCTGCTGTTCGTGTCGATCCCCCTGTTCCCGAACCTGACCTGGATCTACGTCGCCAAGTTCCTGGCCGGCGTGGCCAGCCAGTTCTGGAACCCGGCCACCGCCGCGTCCATACCCAACCTGGTGCCCAAGGACAAGCTGGAACGGGCGAACCAGCTCAGCCTGCTCACCACGTACGGCACCGCGCCGCTCGCGGCCGGCTTGTTCAGCGTGCTGGCCCTGGTCAGCGAGGGCGTGAGCCGGGTCACGCCGCTGTTCCACGCCAGCAACGTGGACCTGGCCCTGTACTTCAACGCCGCCTCGTACTTCATCTCCGCGCTCACCGTCTACTTCATCCGGGAGATACCCAAGCGGAACGCCTGCGATAAGATCTCCGCTCCTTCGACGCTGCGGTCCATCTGGGAAGGCTGGCGGTTCATCAGGAATACCCCGGTGGTGCGTGGCCTGGCGACCGGGATGGTGGGCGCGTTCGTCGGGGCCGGCGTGGTCGTCGGCCTGGGCTACACCTACATCACCTACACGCTGCACGGCGGCAGCGCCGGCTGGGGGCTGGTCTTCGCCGCGATCTTCGTCGGCATGGCGCTCGGCATGGCGCTCGGCACGAAGGTGCTTGGCAGCTTCAGCCGCCGCCGGCTGTTCGGCCTCACGATCGCGGCCGGCGCGGTGCCGCTCGCGCTCATCGGCCTGGTGCCGGTGCTGGGCGTGGTCGTCCTGTTCGTGGTGCTGCTCGGCGCGCTGTCCGGGATCGCGTACGCGACCGGCTTCACCATCGTCGGGCTCGAGGTGGACGACGATATCCGCGGCCGGGTCTTCGCCTTCTTCCAGTCCTCCATCCAGGTCATCCTGCTCACCGTCATCGCCGTCGTGCTGTTCCTGTCGGCCGCCCTGACCAGGGTGATCGCGTCGCTGAACGGGACGGGGAACGTCAAGATCGGCAACATCACCTACGCCTCGGCCGGGCAGAATGTGGTGATCCTGCTGGCCGCCGTGGTGGCGTTCCTGCTCGGGATGCGAGCCTACCGGCAGATGGACGACCGCAAGGGCGTGCCGCTACGCGACGACCTGCTGGCGGCGATCCGGGGGGAGCCGGGCCCTTCGGTCCTCGACGAGCCCGTGCACCTGAACGGGAGCAGCCCGCCCGCGGCGCCGCCTGGCCTGCTGATCGCGTTCGAGGGCGGCGAGGGCTCGGGCAAGACCACGCAAGCCCGGCTAATCGCCATCTGGCTGCGCGAGCTCGGCTTCGACGTGGAGACCACGCACGAGCCCGGCGGGACGAAGGTCGGGATGCGGCTGCGCGCGCTGCTGCTCGACACCGCGCACACCGGCATGTCGCCGCACGCCGAGGCGCTGATGTACGCCGCCGACCGCGCCGAGCACGTCGCCTCGGTCATCGCGCCCGCGCTGGCCCGGGGCGCGATCGTCATCACCGACCGGTACGTCGACTCCTCCCTCGCCTACCAGGGGGCCGGCCGGAACCTGCCGGTCGACGAGATCGCCCGGTTCAACTGGTGGGCGACCGGCGGGCGCGTCCCGGACCTCACCATCCTGCTCGACATGGACCCGATGGCCGGGCTGAGCCGCCGCGCCCGTTCGGCGGACCGGCTCGAAGCCGAACCCGCCGAGTTCCACCTGCGGGTCCGGGCCGGCTTCCTCGCGCTGGCCCGCGCCGAACCGGAGCGCTACCTGGTGCTCGACGCCGACCGGCCGCCTGAGGAGATCACCCGCGACATCCAGGACCGGATCCGTAACCTGCTGCCGGACCCGGTGCCCTCGGTCGCCGAGGCGTCGACCGGGGATTTCCCCGCGATCAGGGAAGAGGTCCTGACCCCCACCTCCCAGCCCGGTAACCGGCGCACCGGCGGAGCCTCGTGACCGCGGTGTTCAACGACCTGCCGGGGCAGGAGACGGTGGTCGCGCAGCTTCGCCGGGCGGCCGCGGCGGCTTCGGACGTGCTGGCCGGCCAGCGGCCCGAACCTGGCGCGATGACGCACGCCTGGCTGTTCACCGGGCCGCCCGGGTCGGGCCGGTCGGTGGCGGCGCGGGCGTTCGCGGCTGCCTTGCTGTGCCCGTCCGGTGGCTGCGGGCAGTGCGCTTCCTGCCATCAGGTTTTGGCGGGAACCCATGCTGACCTGCTGCTGATCCGGCCCGAGGGACTCTCTTACGGGGTGAAGCAGACCAGGGACCTGGTGCTGCGCGCCGCGGGCAAGCCCACCGGGGGGCGCTGGCAGGTCGTCCTGTTCGAAGACGCCGACCGGTGCACCGAACAGGCCGCGAACGCGCTGCTGAAGGCGATCGAGGAGCCGGCCCCCCAGACCGTCTGGCTGCTGTGCGCGCCCTCGGCCGAGGATCTGGTGCCCACGATCAGATCGCGGTGCCGGGTTGTCACGCTTGTCGTGCCGGCGTCGTCGGCAGTCGCTAAGGTACTGATCGAGCGGGACGGCATCGCGCCCGCGAGAGCGCTGGCCGCGGCCCGTGCGGCGCAGGGACACGTGGGCCGCGCCCGGCGTCTCGCTGTTGATGCCTCCGCCGCCAAGCGGCGGGCCGACGTGCTGAAGGTGCCGCTTTCCGTGACGTCACTGGGGCCTGCGTTGGCGGCGGCCGCCGCCCTGGTGCGCACCGCCGAGGAGGAAGCCAAGGCGGTCACCGAGGAACTCGACGAGCCGGAGCGGGACTCGCTGCGGCGGGCGTTCGGCGAGGGATCCACGGGTAAGGGCGTGGCCAAGGCGATGCGCGGCATGGCCGGCGCCATGAAGGACCTGGAGGACCGGCAGAAGTCACGGGCCACCCGGGTGAAGCGGGACACGCTCGACCAGGCGCTGCTCGAGCTGGCCCTGTTCTACCGGGACGTCCTGATGGTGCAGCTCGGCGCCGCTGTGGAGCTCGCGAACTCCGACGCTGACCTGCGCAAAGTCGCTTCTTTGTCGTCGCCGGAGGGGACCCTGCGGCGCATCCAGGCCATCATGCGCTGCCGCGAGCGGCTGACGTTGAACGTGGCCCCCCTGCTGGCCGTGGAGGAGATGACCCTCTCCCTGGTCCAGGGCTAGCCCCACCCCTTGCCCCCTTCCACCCCACCCCCTGCCCCCTCCACCCCACCCCCTGCCCCCTCCACCCCACCCGGTCCCGCGTGGAATGCCACGCGAAACCAATGGGTGTGACACTCTATTGGCTCTTTCGGGTAGAGAGTCACACTCATTGGTTTGCGGAGGTGCAGGGGACGGTGCGGATGGGGAGAGGGGGACGATTGTGGCCACTTTCTAGGGCGTCTCTAATGCGCTTTATGACCGTGGCGGGGGTGGTGCGGATGTCGTGGGGGGAGAAGTGCAGAGGATAGATGCCGATCGTGGCCATCAGGGTATGACGGCGCCTGGTGCGGTCCCAGTGCTCGGGGGACAAGTGCCATTCGCGGGAATCCACTTCCGCAGCGACGCCGGCGTCAGGCCACCAGGCGTCGGGTTTGGCCAGGAACGTGTCGCCGAGGTACAACGACGGGTTGAACAGCGGCATCGGCAGCCGGGCGGTCCTGATCAGGTCGCGCAGGTCGCCCTCGGCGGTAGACCTGATGCCGTCGGCTACTTCGGCAAGGACCGAGCGGAACATCGCGGAGTCCTTCATGGGTCCGTTCGTAAGCTCGTCGGCCAGCTGGCTGATCGTGCAACGACCTAGCTGCACGGCGTCGGCGACCACGGCGCGGACGTCCCGGAGGCTGGTGAGCTGGCGCGCGGTGTCGGCCACGGCGCGGGGCACCTGGGCCACGCGCACCGGGCCGCTCGAGGAGATCCGGGTCGGCATCCGTTTCGTCCCGTGCAGCCGGGCAAAGCCGGCGTTAAGCCGGGCGGCTGACCACGGAGAGCTGATGGTCCAGGAGCTCGCCCAGGCCGTCTAGTCGTGCTGTGCGCGGCATGTCCAGAGCATGACACCGGGGTCCGACAAATTCGGCGGGCAACCGAACGGCCGCTGGTTCGTGCATGAGGTATGGGACATACTTCGGTTCCTGAGCCGGCCGCCGGATGGGCGTGCCCGTGGATCGGCCGGGGAGCACTGCACGCCCTCCCGGCCCACGGAACTACGGCGGCCTGGTGAGCCGACCGCCTGGGGTTCGGGTGCCGGACAACGTAGTCTGGCCCTGTGGGCATGATGATGGCGGTGAGCTTCGAACGGTACGGGCGGCTCTATTACCTGGACCCGGGGGCTTACTCGCCGGCCATCGGCGACAAGGTGCTGGTGCCCACGGACTCCGGGCCCGAGGTGGCCCAGTGCGTATGGGCGCCGCAATGGGTGCCCGAGGACATCGGCGGGCTGCCGGTGTGCGAGGGCCCGGCCAGCGAGGACGACCTGGCCCGGGATGAGGAGAACCGCCGTCGGCGGGCCGAGGGGCGGCTGGCCGCGAGCAGGCTGATCAGGGAACACGAACTGCCGATGAAGATCACCGCGGTGGACTTCATCGGTTCGGAGAACGTGTTCGTGGTGTACTTCAGCGCGCCGCACCGGGTGGACTTCCGCGCGCTGGTCCGCGACCTGGGCGGGCGGCTGCGGGCCCGGGTGGAGCTGCGGCAGATCGGCCCCCGGGACGAGGCCCGGCTGCAGGGCGGGATCGGGCCGTGCGGGCGCGACCTGTGCTGCGCTACCTTCCTGAAGGACTTCGAGCCGGTGTCGGTCCGGATGGCCAAGGACCAGGAACTGCCGGTGAACCCGCTGCGGATCGCGGGGGCGTGCGGGCGGCTGATGTGCTGCCTGAAGTACGAGCACCCGCTGTACCAGGACTTCCGCAAGGACGCCCCGCCGGTCGGCGCCGCCGTCACCTCGCCCGCCGGGCCGGGCACGGTCGTCGGCCACAACGTTCCCTCGGACACCGTGGTGGTGAAGCTGGCCGCGGACGGCCGGGCCTGCGCGTGCCCGAAGGCCAGCGTCTGCGGGTCCCGGCAGGCGTATGAGTCCATGCACGGCAAGTCGAAGTCCTCCGGTCGCGGGAAGGCGGCGCGGGAGGACGGGTGAACGCGGGCGCCGCGGCCCGTCGGCTAGTTGGGGGAGCCAGCGGGCGCCGGCTGGTCGCGGGCGCCGGGCGACGCCGGGGCAGACGGCCTGCCTGGATAGCGGCGGTGGTGGCGCTGGCCCTGCTCGCCGCCGGGTGTTCCGGCAGCGCGGCCGGGTCGGCTGCGGCTCCCGCCCCGGCCACGCTGGCCGGGTACTACGCGCAACGGCTGGACTGGCAGCCGTGCGACAACGGATTCGAGTGCGCCCGGCTGCTCGTGCCCTTCGACTACGCCCGGCCCTCCGGGCGGCGGTTCTCGCTGCCGGTGATCAGGCTGCCCGCGGCCGCCCCCTCCCGAAGGATCGGCGCGCTGGTGATCAACCCGGGTGGGCCCGGCGGTTCCGGCGTCCAGTACGCGCTCGGGGCGCGCCGCGAGTTCCCGTCCGCCGTGCTGGCCCGGTTCGACATCGTGGGTTTCGACCCCCGCGGCGTCGCCGCCAGCCAGCCCGCCCTGACCTGTATGACCGGCCCGCAGCTCGACACGTACCTGGCCACCGACGACATGCCGGCCAACGCCGCGCAGCTGGCCGAAGTCATCGCGCAGAGCAAGCTGTACGCGGCGCGGTGCGCGCAGAACTCGGCCGCCCTGCTGCCGTACGTGGGCACCCAGAACGCGGCCCGCGACATGGACGTGCTCCGGGCCGCGCTCGGCGAGTCACGGCTCAGCTTCCTCGGTAAGTCATACGGAACGTACCTCGGCACGTGGTACGCGCAGCTCTTCCCGCATCGGGTGCGGGCGCTCGTCCTCGACGGCGCGGTGGATCCGGACACACCGTCGCTGCAGGACGACATCACCCAGGCGGAGGGGTTCCAGGTCGCGCTCCGGTCGTTCGCGGCGTGGTGCCTGACCACGACCGGCTGCCCGCTCCGCGGCGGCTCCGGTGGCTCTAGCACCCCTGGCCCAGGCGACGGCGCCCGGTCGGTGGATGCTGCGGTGGCGAGGCTGCAGGGCCTGATCGTTCGGGCCAATTCCGTGCCGCTGGCCAACCAGCTCGGGGACGGCCAGGTGGCGGACGGGGCGATGCTGCTGAACGGGGTGGCCTCCGCGCTGTATAGCAAGTCCTTCTGGACGGACCTGAAAGTCGGCCTAGCCGACGCGTTCGCGGGGAACGGCACGGTGCTCGTGGAGCTGGCCAACCTGCTGATGGAACGCAACCCCAACGGGACCTACGCCAACCTGGCGGACGCCGACACCTCGATCAGCTGCCTGGACCGGCCCTGGCCGCGGTCGCTGGCGGCGTGGCAGGCGGCGGCCTCGGCGGCCTCGCGGGCGGCCCCGTTGTTCGGCGCGCCCCTCGTGTGGGGCAGCCTGACCTGCGCGTACTGGCCGGTGCCGTCCTATCCGCTGCCCCGGGTCCGGGCCGCGGGCGCGCCGCCGATCCTGGTGGTGGGGACGCTGCGGGACCCGGCCACGCCGTACCGGTGGGCCCAGGCGCTGGCCGCCGACCTGTCGTCTGGCGTGCTGCTCGGCTGGAACGGCGACGGCCACACCGCCTACGGCGAGGGCAGCGCCTGCGTGGACACGATCGTGAACGACTACCTGATCAGCCTGTCGGTACCGCGCAGCGGGATGGTCTGCTCCTGACGAGCCGTGCCTGCCCTTAAAACGGCCAGCGCTGTAACGCACGGGCTCCTGGGGGGACTGAGAGAGGCATGCCAACCCCCGCGTGAGGAGAAAGATGAGAATCTCGAACCGCCCCGGCGGTACCCGCAACAAGCTGGCCGGGCCGGCCAGCGCAATGCGCTTTCTGACACGCACGAGGCCGGGCCTGATATTGCTCGGCCTCGTGGCGGCGGCCGCTACGGCGGCTGTCCCCACATCCGCGTCCGCCTCGACCGTTTCGTCCCCGGTGGTCGGTTACACCTACGTCGACGGCAACACCGCCCCGGCCAACACCATCGACGGGTTCGCCCGGCACGCCGACGGCTCGCTCACCCCGCTGGCTGGCTCTCCGTTCAGCGCGGGCGGCGCGGGCCTAGGCTCGGGCCTGGCCTCCCAGGGCGCGATCCAGGTAACCCCAGACGGCCGGTACCTGCTGGCGGTCGACGCTGGCAGCAACCAGATCTCGGTGCTGCGCATCACCGCGAACGGCGTGCCGGTGCTTGTCGGCCAGCCGGTATCCTCGGGCGGGATCAGGCCGGTGAGCGTCGCGGTCTCCCCGTTCGGCCTGGTCTACGTGGCGAACCAGGGCAATGGCGGCAGCGGCTACTCCGGCTTCCGCCTGCATCGCGACGGCAGCCTGACCCTGATCGCAGGCTCGACGGTCACCGTCCCTGACGGCTCTGGCGTGGGCGATGTGTTCTTCAACGCCTTCGGGAACCACCTCATCGGCACCCGCACCGGCACCTCGCTGAACGACAGCTTCGTGGTGCTGCCCGGCGGCCGCCTGCTGGCCGCTAAGGGTTCCCCGTTCACCGGGCAGGGCCTCGGCCAGCTCGGCGCCGAGTTCTCGCCGGCGAACCCCTCGCTGCTGTTCGTCAGCAACGCGCACAACGGCACCGGTCTCGGTACGGTGTCTGCCTACCGGGACGGCTTGTTCGGTCAGCTCAGCTCGATCGGATCCTCGCCCTTCGCTGACGGGCAGACCGCTCCGTGCTGGGTGGAGATAAGCCACGACGGCAAGTACCTGTTCACCGTCAACACCGGCTCCGGCACCATCTCCAGCTACGCCATCAACCGGGACGGCTCCCTCGTCCTGGTCGGCAGCTTTGCCATCAAGGGCGGCGGAGCCGACATCGACGCCCGCCTGTCCCCGGACGGCAAGTACCTGCTAGTCGACGGTTCTGGCATGCATTTCGTGTCCGTGTTCGCCGTCAACGGCGGAACCCTCACCGAACTGCCCAGCTCACCGACCCCGCTGCCCGCCGGGGCCACCTCGTCCTCCGGCATCGTCAACACCTAAGGATCGTGGCCTTCTGAGGTAACGATCGAGCGAAGTTAGCGGAAACCTGGATGAGCCGGCCGTGGCCCTGGCTTGGGAGACGGCCGGCTCGCCCTATTCTGTCCATGATGGAATCCGACCGGGAACTGCTGCTCCGGCTGCGTTCGGGCGATGAGCGGGCATTCGTCAGCCTGGTCGAGTGCTACCACGAACCGATGCTGCACCTGGCGGCGTCGTTCGTGCCGAGCCGCGCAGTCGCCGAGGAGGTGGTCCAGGACACCTGGCTGGCCCTGCTGCGCGGCCTGGAAGGTTTCGAGGGCCGTTCGTCGCTCAAGACCTGGCTGTTCCGCATCCTGGTCAACCGGGCCCGGACCACGGGCTCCCGGGAACAGCGCAGCGTCCCCGTCGCGGACCCCGAGCCGGTGGTCGATTCGTCGCGGTTCGATGGCTCCGGTAGCTGGGCGGATCCGCCCGAGCGCTGGATCGAGCTGGCCGAGGGTCGGCTGGAGGCGGGTAAGCTCGCCTACCGCATCCGGGCCTGGATCAACCAACTGCCGGCCCGCCAGCGCGCGGTCGTGCTCCTGCGCGACGTCGAAGGGATGAGCAGCGAAGAGGTCTGCGCGGTGCTCGCGCTCAGCGAGGGGAATCAGCGGGTGCTGCTGCACCGCGGCCGGAGCCGGCTCAGGCAGCTGTTCGAGGACGAGTTTCGGGGGGTGCGATGAGACTCCTCCTGCGCCGTGATCTCGTCTGCCAGCAGGCCGTCGAGCTGGTGACCGAGTACCTGGAAGGCACGCTGAGCCGGTCCGCCAGGCGCCGCTTCGAGGCGCACCTGGCCGGCTGCCCGCACTGCACCGAGTACCTGGCCCAGATGCGCGAGACCATCAGCCTCACCGGTCGGCTGGAGCCTGAGGACCTGACGTCGCAGATGCGGGACGAGTTCGTCGACCTGTACCGCCGGTGGCGCTCTGAGCAGCAGTGAGGGCTGCTTTGCTGGTCCTTTCTCGCCTGTGCCCGACCTGGGCGGCGAGGGCGGTGAGCCCGAGCGCGCCGGCGACGGGCACCATGACCACGGCGGGAAGCTGGTAGCGCCAGGAGAACTCGTAGGCGTCGGAGCTGAGCAGGAGCACCACGGCGGACAGCGGCACCAGCAGGCAGGCGGTGGCCAGTTCCCTGTCCGCGGCCGTGAGCGCCCTGCGCCCGGCCGGTTTCCTGCGCCTTTCCGGTGTCCTGCGTACGGCCAGGCCGGAGAGTGATCCGAGCAGCCCGGCGACCAGGCCGATCGCGTACAGCGGGCCGGGCGTGTAGCCGCCGCCCAGCTGGTAATCGCGCAGGATGGTGGCGGCCGGCTTGACCGCCACCAGGTCACCGCCGCTGCCGTGCTGACGGGCCAGCCGGGTGAAGGCGGCCATCGTGTACCGGTGCGGGTACGTCGGGTAGAAGGCCTGGAACTGCCAGCGCGCGATGTTGGTGATCTCCGGGTCGCCGTCCCTGGTCAGCGCGAATAGCCGGACGGAGTCTCGGGCGACCGACGCGGCCACCCGCAGCGGCTGCTGGCGGAACACCGCCAGCGAGAAGCCGGCGAGCAGTTGCGCGCGGGTGGTGCCAGGCGGCACCGGCACGGTATGCCCGGGTGATTGCGGGTTGTGCAGCAGGCCGTCGATGCCGCCCAGCGCTCGTGCTGCGCCGGCAGATGGACACAACGGACGCTCGTCGGCGGGGAGCGTCAGAGTGGCGCAGTCGGCGGCCGTCGCCGCCCGCCCGTACTCCGGAGCCGGCCCGTTGCTGGCCAGCCCGAAGTGCCCGGTGACGAAGTACGCCGCGGCCATGTAGCCGACGACGGGCAGCGCGAAGCAGGCCATGGCCAGCGCGGCCCGCCCCGTGCGGCGGCTGCGTGTTGTTACCACGGCGAAGACCACGGCCGGCACGATGAGGACCGCGCCGATCTCACGAACGGTGGCGGTGGCGCCGAGCACGAGCACGCCCGCCGCGACTGGCCACAGGCTTCTCTGCCTTTCCGGCCCCGGCGGCTCCGGCCCCGGCGGCTGGGGCCACAGCAGCAGCACCAGGCCGGCCACGATCATCGTCTCGAACAGCACGTCCGGCATGACGGTCTGCTCGAGCTGGAGCTGGTACGCGTCGAGCAGCACCGGTGCCGCGGCGAGCGCCGCGGCCCACCTGGGCACGCGGTACCTGATTAGCAGCGCGTACACGGCGATCGCCATGGCCAGGCCGAAGGCGTGCTGGACCGCGGCGACCAGGCCGAGCCCGCCGAGCGGATCGAGCAGCCGCAGCAGGACCTGGTAACCCTCGGGCGCGGTGCCCCCCGAACCGACCAGGTACTTGGCCGAGTCGATGTAGAGCAGCGCCGGGCGGTAGGCGACCTCGGTGAGCACCCGCAGCGCCAGCCCGGCCGCCAGGACCAGGACGAACGGCCAGTGGCCGCGGACGGTTTTCGCCACGGGCTAAGGCTGGTCGGCGGCCGATCGCGGCCATGCCGAGGATCGCGGCGACCGGGATCAAGCTGAGCTGCGGAAGCTGGTAGCGCCAGTCGAAGGTGGCGAACGCGGTCGGCGGGATGAGCACGAGCACCGCACTGGCGGTAAACAGCAGGCTGGCGTGGTACTTTTCCGGCCCGGCGCCGCGGACCGGCGAGAACCCGTAGCTGAAGTCGCGGGCGACCGCGTCCGTATAAGCGAAGTTGTGCGCGTACTGCAGGTACCGGACGCTGTCCGGGAAGATCAGTGCCGGCTGGCAGGCCGCGAGCACCACGCCCCTGAGGGCGCCCCCGAGCACGAGCAGCGCCGCAAAGATCCAGTGCGTGCGCAGCCCGCGAACCACCCGGTTGGCGCGGCTCAGGTCGTCGGCGCCCCGCTCACGGGCGCCCCGCTCACGGGCGCCCCGCTCCAGCCCGTCCACCGCTCGACCGTCACCGCCAGCACCGGGCCCGTCGGCGGTGCCTGCCGGTACTGCCAGTAGCGGTCCACCAGCAACCTCAACGACGCCGCCATCTGCCGCTGATCCGCCAGGATCGCTGCCCGGCCGTCGGCGCGAACCCACCACAGCGTTTCCCAATCGTCGGAGTAATGATCGGCGAGCATGGTGACCATCGGATTCTCGCCGACGTTGCGCAACCGCTTCAGCATGGTGCCTGATTTCGGCTTCTGGTCCACGGCCGTATAGATCGTGTCGCCGTCGACCGCGAAGGTGACCACCACCACGTGCGGCCGCCCTTGACCATCGGCGGTTCCCAGGCGGACCACGGGCACGGTGGCGAACCGGGCCTGCGCTTCGCTTTCGGGAAGCCTCACGTGAGGATATTACGGTCTGTCTGCTGCTGGCCTTGCCGGCCGCGAGCGCGCCGTCCGGTAGACTCGTCGCGTCGTCCCGCCGGACGGCACGCCGCCTTAGCTCAGTCGGTCAGAGCGACGCACTCGTAATGCGTAGGTCATCGGTTCGATTCCGATAGGCGGCTCCCAGCTCAGAGGCCCTTTCCGATCTCGGAAGGGCCTTTCTTGCTAACGGGTTTGCTAACAGGCCGCCTTGACTGCATCGGCGAAGATGTCCGCGGCGGCGGCTTCCGCGCTTCGGATGACATGGGCGTAGACCCGGAGCGTGATGGCCGGGTCCGCGTGCCCGAGCCGGGCGGCGACGACGTGAACGGGGACGCCAGAGAGCAGCAACGTGGTGGCGTGCAGATGCCGCAGGTCGTGCAAACGTGCGTGCGGTAGCTGCTTGTTGGCCCGGATGAGCTTGGTCATCAGCGACGTGACGGTATCGGGGTAGATCGGTTCGCCCCATCCAGTCGTGAACACATAGCCGTCCTTGGTTCCGCGCCAGGAGTCGCCTGCCTTGAGCTGTTCGGCGGCCTGGTCGGCCTTGCGCTGGCGCAAGACGGCGACAGTCTCGGCATCGATGGAGACGACCCGCGTGCGCCCGCTCTTAGTCGTCCCGTTGACGCGCTCGCCTCCGATCACGGCCGTCGAGCCGGTGATGGTGATCTTCTTGCCGTCGAGATCGATGTCCTTCCACCGAAGGTTGAGCAACTCGCCGCGACGTGCCCCGGTGTAGGCCGCGACGTGGAAGAACGAGAAGAGACGGTGTTGCTGCGCAGTGGCCAGGAACGTCCGGAGCTGAGCGATGGTCCATACCGTGCCAGGCTCTTGTGCCTGCGCTCGTGGCCGCTTGGCCCGCTCTACTGGATTGCTGCCGATCAGTTCATCCACGATGACCGCATCATGGAACGCCTTCCTGAGCACCGCGTGCAGATGGGCCACGGTGGCGACGGCGAGCGGTTGCCCGTCACGACCTCCGCTGGTCAGCAGGTCTCGGTACATCTTGGTGATGGTCGACGGCCGGACGGCCTGAACCGGCAGGTGACCGATCCGCGGTATCGCGTAGAGCCGGATGCAGGCCCGGTAGTCGGCTAGGGTCCGCGGCTTGATCTCCATAGCGTGAGCGTCGATCCAGTCGTCCAGATACGCCGCCACGGTGATCCGGTTGCGGTCGATGTATTCACCGTGCCGGGCCTTCACCCGGGCTTCGTCCCGAGCGGCCTTGGCGTCTTGCTCGGTGGCAAAGCCGCCTACCCATCGGGGTTTGCTGATCCCCGTCTCAGGGTCCTTGACGCGGATCACGTACGACCAGGTGGTGCCGCGTTTCATGACGCCATCGCGGAGCCGGGGCGTGTTCTTGCTGGTGGTTGCGGGCATCAGGCGGCGGTCCTTTCGGCGAGCAGCCTGGAGACGTATTCCTCCAGGGCGGTGACGGGGATACGGCGTGATCCGTCGATGCGGATCGAGGCGATGGCGCCGCTGGCCAGCAGTTCGTAGAGCTTGCTGCGGGAGATGGCCAGGGTGTCGGCGGCTTCGGGGACGGTCAGCAGGAGCCGGGGCATGGCGGACCTCCCCTCGGCGGCGGGGCCACAAGGTCGGCGGCCAGCAAGTCGATAAGCGGGTGGCCGCGTCCGGCGTAGTGCCAGTCAGTCAGGACGAGCGTGGTGCCGGGGTCGAGGTCGGGTTGCAGTCCGGCGGCGATGGCGGCCTCACGCTGATGGGCGGCGCGGTCGGCGCGGAGTGAGCCGAGGGTGACGGAGTAGGCGCGGCTCTTGGTGGAGAAGTGGCCGCGGAAGCCGAGCATGTGCGCCCATGCGGCCAGCCGCAGGTCCTTGAGCTGGGGGAGCTTGCCGAGACGGAGGCATGCGGCGATGTGGCGGCGGGCGTGGTCGCGGACGGGGAAGTCGGCGAGCCTGTCGGCGGGGGTGATGCGGCGGTCGAGGGTACCGGTGCATTCGGCGGCCTTGGTGGCGTACTTGGCCACGTAGCCAGCGAACTTGGTGTCAGTGACTTCCCCGGTGGCGGTGACCGGGCGGATGTCGAGTTGGCGGCCCCAGGCCAGGGTGCGGGCCGCGAGCACCGGCGCGGCGGGAGCCTTGACGCTGACGGCGCGGGCGGCTTGGTCGATAGCATTGGCGAGCAGGGCGATGGTGACCCAGGCGGGCGGGGCCGCGTTCGGCCCGGCGGGACCGTCGAGCCGGATGATGGCGTGGAAGTGGACGACGCCACCATGCTGATATTCGGCCACCTTGGCGTAAGAGACCCGGACCTGCGCGACGAGGGCCTGGCCAGTTAGCCCGGCGTTGCGAGCCAGGGTTCTGCGGAGGGTGATCGTGAACCGCCGCCACAGTTCGGGCGCGCAGGCATTGAACAGGACCGCCCCGGTGTAGTCGTAGCAGTCCGGGCACAGCGGCTCGCCGAGCCGGTGGTCATCCCGGGAATGCTTCTCGCCGCAGGACAGCCCGATGCCGTGCGGGCAGCTCTTGCCCTTCCGGCGCGGTCGGCAGGTCAGGATCCGGCCGTCTTTCTCCCGCCGAGCGTGGACCGGGCCGAACGACGGCGCGGTGAGCGTGACGAAGACGCACGGGTGGTCGGCGACGGTGGCGGGGATGCCCTTGCCGCCGGTGAGCCCGGCCCGGATGAGCTGGTAGGTGTCGGCGCGGTAGACCTCGGCGCAGGGCGGGCACCGGGAGGCACGGCGGGTCTTGCAGGCGATCGGCAGGACGCCGCCGGGTTCGTGGACGGTGTTGTAGCGGTGGATTAGTTCGCCGGTGCCGCCGTCGATGTAGTCAGCGCGGCCGCGCAGCAGAACCGGTTGCAGGCACCCTCCGGTGTGCCGGACGGAACCTGTAGGGACAGGGGTGGGCAAAGGTGGTACTCCTCTCGTCGGGCGTGGACGAGCGGAGGCATGCTCCAGCCAGGCAGACGCGGGTCGGTTCGCTGATCAGCGGTGCTGTGCCGCATGCTGGGCCTGGTCAGGAGTGGCCTGCCGCTCAGGCGTGTCATGTGATGGCGTGTGCACCGTGACCGGGCACTCGGTGACTCACCGGCCCGGCATCTGCACGGTTATCCCTCGATGGGGCGGGGCCTTCGACGGCCTCACTATCACAGTACCCGAAATACGTGGCTAACACACTAAGTACCAGTCTCGGTCTTGGCGGTCAGGCGACGCGCCAGGTCGCGCAGCTCGGCCCCGGGCGGGTCCTGCATGGTGAGCAGGTCCGCGACGAGCTGGCGGACCAGGACATGCCTGCGGACCAGCTCCGGGGTGATCTGCTCGGCCTGGAGCAGCGTAGTAACAGCTTCATCGGTCTGGCGGCGTTGAGCGTGCGCGCGGGCTACTTCGATGAGCAGCCGGGCGCGCCGTTCGGCGGACAGGCCGCTGGTATTCACCGCAGCGGCGGCCCGCAAGGCGCGGCCCGCGTCACCGAGGTCGACGGCGATCGCGACCTCTTGCAAACTCACGTTAGCCGGGCCGAACTCAGTGTTGTAGTCGCTGCGGCCCTCGCCGAGCCGCCCGGCCATCTGCCGGGCCTGGTCGAGCTGGGCGTAGGCGGTATCGGGATCGCCGAGCCGTCCGGCGACGACGGCTCGCTGCAAAGTCAAGCCGCCCCACAGCGACATGGCCTGTGGATCGCCCTCGTCAGCCACAGGCCGCAACGCCTCCGCGGCGGTCCGGGCAGTCTCCTCGGCCTGGTCATAGTGGCGGGCAGCCAGGAACACGAACACCAGCCGGAATGCACCCGCAGCGACCAGTAGCGGGTTGCCCGCCCGTTCGGCGGCAGCCATCGCGCGGTCGGCAGCGATCCAGGCCGCCTCAGGCTCGCCGAGTTTCGCCAACGCTGCCGAGCACGCTTGGTAGGTCGCGGCCATCAGCTCAAAGACCTCGGCCCGTTCGTCCTGCGTTACCGCTCGGGCGGCGGTCTCCACGTCCGGAACCAGGCCGCGCAGCAATTCGGCCAAGTCGGCATACCGCCCAGCATGTGCCAGGTCCCATGCCTCGTGCGACCTGGTGCGGAGGGTGCTGACCGCAGGCGCGCGGTGACCGTCCAACATGGCACGCAGCGCGTAAGCCCCGGACAGCACTAGCCGCAGCCCGCCCGCGCCCGGAGGTTCCCCGGTGACCGCGGCGACCACGGGCGCCTCGGCGGCCAGCTCGGCGAGCGGGACCTCCAGCGCGGCGGCGAGGGCCTCTAGCACCGACATCCGGTCGACCTTGCGCACCCCGCGCTCGACCTGGGAGACCCAGGCCACCGACCGGTCCACCACCCGGGCCAGCTCCGGCTGGGATAGACCTCGGCGGCGCCGCTCGGCAGCGATCTTGCGGCCCAGCGCCTTCTGGTAGTCCGGGCTGGTCACCCGCCCGTGCCCTGACCGGCCTGGAGGGTCAGCCAGTCCACTTCGGTGCTGGCCAGGTACTGGTCTCGCGCCTCCAGGTAGCGGCGGGTGTGCAGGGCTGCCTCGTGCGCCTCGAACGCCGCCCGGTCCCGGTACAGCTCGTAGAAGATCCGCTGCAGCGGCTGGCCTTCCACAGTGTGGGAGGCGTACACGAGCGTTCCCGGCTCGTTGGCCTTAATGGCCTCGATGGTCTCGGCGACCAGCTTGTCGTAGGCCTCGGCGGCGGCCTCGTCTTTGCACGTGAAGCGCACGAACAGACCGAACATCTGTCTCCTCCAGGTCGGGTGACGCCATGCTCGCACCTAATGTGCCAGCCCAGTACATGAAGTAACACGTATTTATAGTACTAGTACATGATTCAGAGTACGCTATAGATGGCAGGGATCGCCGACCAGGCCACAGCGAGGACCCATGTACACGCCAGCACCCAGAACTATTGGACTACGCACCACCGAGGTCACCTATCCCGGTGGCACCGAGCACATCCGCACTGTCCGCGCCGACATGCGCGCAGTTCTCGGCGGCTGCCCGCGAGCAGACGATGTGATCCTGTGCGCCTCCGAACTCGCGGCCAACGCCGTCCAGCACAGCCGCTCCCGCCTCCCCGGTGGGACCTTCGCTGTCCGGACCGTTATAAGCCCGGATCATTACGCTCAGATCGAAGTCCAGGACGGGGGCGGCCCCTGGAACCAGTCCATGGTTGACCCGGCGCGGCATCACGGCCTGGACATCGTTCGTGCGGTTGCCGACGAGTGGGGGATCGAAGGCGATCACACCAGTCGCACCATCTGGGCACGATTCGACTGGCCCGAGCAGCCTTAACCAGGCCAGACGGTCCGATCCATCCGGCGTAGTGCCGATGCTGTGAGGACTTTCTTCACGATTATCAAGGGCGCACCTTCGGCGCGCCAGGCCGACAGGCCCTGGCCGTGTTCGCAGTCGTGCGCGAGACCTGCACGGAGAAGCGTTGACGGAGCTGGGGAGTGTCGCGCCGGGCGGCGAAGGGTGATGGGGAGTCTCGCCGCAGGTGGCGGGGAGCCTGGCCCGCTTCCTCTAGCGCGATAGCGCACCGTCGCGGGCCGCTGCCCGCCGCGCCGATGCCCCGCACCCCGCCGCAGTGCGCACCCCGCCGTAACGCGCCGTGCATGACCGCGCGGGCCGGGCTGGTCGTCGCGCGCGAAGTGCGCCGATCGCCGGGCGAAAGGTCACAGGCACGGGGGCCGGAACGCCGCGCATTGTCCGGCTGGCCCCTCCAGCCTCAACGGTGCTGCGCATCCCGCTGCGCGGGACGCGCCTACGGCGCGCCGTTGACCCTGGAGACCTCTGCCAGCCCAGCGGGCCTGACGGCGAGGGCCAGGCCAGAGGCCAGGCCCGGAATGCGCGCAGCGAACCTCCGCGACACCATTTCGGGTAATAGACCGTCCAGCGGTTGAGATGTATCGCGACGCTGTGGATCAGGTCACCCGGAACGACGTCACTGCCGCAGCAGCAGCGCATCACTAACCCTGATCTTTCATCCGGGTTGATGGCTGGCGCTGACGATCGGCTGGGCCCGTTTACGACCACGATTTTAGCGTCGGGATATGACAATGGCCCGGCTGTCGGGCCGGTCGCCGGGGTTT
>Ga0074046_10001513_pt1 | contig 20895 bp, 22 predicted proteins | sample BogForMeECP23OM3_FD_94441 | JGI IMG/M metagenome (GOLD analysis project Ga0074046, IMG submission 94441) | Bog forest soil microbial communities from Calvert Island, British Columbia, Canada - Bog Forest MetaG ECP23OM3 | ecosystem: Environmental > Terrestrial > Soil > Wetlands ... | reverse complement strand
TTCGGCCAGAGGTCTTTCCGAATGCCCCTTTGCACTTGCTCCGTTTGTCGGACCAGAGCGCACTCCGCCCCATTTCCCGGCCCTCCCCCGAGAGTCCTCCCCAAAGTGAGGATTAGCAGGGAAACGGGCGGAGTGCCGTCTGTTTCCGTGTCCCCTCTCGCCAAAACTCTCAGGCCAGAACCAGTTGTTCCTGCACGTCGATACCGGACTGCCGCAGCAACCTGGCTACCGCGGCGCTCTTCATGCGCGAGGCGTCGAACAGCACCCGCACCGTCCGCTCTTTCTCGTCGAACTTGATGCGCTGGATGCCATAGACCTCACGCACACTGTCGATGGCCCGCAACGCAGCTTCTCCGGGCGGAGTCTGGTAGCGGTAGGCGGCTTCAAGGTACGTCATTTCATTTCTCCCAAAGAATAGGTTCGAGGATTACTCTTTGTGTATCTAAATATGAGTATCTAATAAGGGCCGCATTCCGCCAAGCGCGATCCGGCAATCCGTGACGAATCCAGCCCCGGAGGGGCGACCTAACTTAGCCCAGCGCTTCAGCGCTGGGAAAGCTGGAACAAAGGATTGAAGTCCCGGAGGGACGACCGAGACTCTGACGCACACCGTTCACACGGGGAAAGAGTCTAAAACACTATGGACCATCTCGACTGCGCACCGTCCGCCGGCAAAGCCAAAGACCCCGTTTGTGGGATGGATGTAAATCCGGCCACCGCGCGCCACAAGACCCTGCACGACGGCAAAGAGTATTTTTTTTGCTCCGCCGGTTGCCTCGCAAAATTCCAGGCGAATCCCGAGAAGATTCTGTCCTCCCCGCCCAAACCGATGGGGTCGGGTCTGGTATCTCTCGGTGGTCCAACGTTGGTCAAGCCAGCGCCGAGCAAGCCCGCCGCGGCTGCCAATGCTCCGCGGACCTACGTTTGTCCGATGTGTCCGGAGGTGCGGCAGTTCGGCCCGGGCCCATGTCCCAAGTGTGGCATGGCACTGGATCCCGAATCGCCCGCACTCGCTGCGACCAAGACGGAGTACACCTGCCCCATGCATCCGGAAATCGTGCGACCAGGGCCAGGCAGTTGTCCGATCTGCGGCATGGCCTTGGAGCCACGCACGGTGACGGTCGAAGAAGACAATCCCGAGCTGCACGACATGACGCAGCGCTTCTGGATCAGCCTGGCGCTGACCGCGCCACTCCTGGCGATTGCTATGGGCAGCATGTTGAGCCCGCACACCTTCATGGCGTCGCCGTGGGTGTGGGGCTTGCCCTGGCTCGAACTGCTGCTCGCCACGCCGGTCGTGCTCTGGGGCGGCTGGCCATTTTTCCAGCGCCGATGGGCGTCTGTCGTCAACCGCAGCACCAACATGTTCACGCTGATCGCGATGGGCACGGGCGTCGCCTATCTCTACAGCGTGGTAGCAACCCTATTTCCGCAGATCTTCCCGGCGTCGTTCCGCAGCATGGGCGACCGCCCGGACGTCTACTTTGAAGCGGCGGCAGCGATCGTCACCCTCGTATTGCTGGGACAAGTGCTGGAGCTACGAGCCCGCAGCCGGACGTCGAGTGCGATCCGGGCATTGCTCGATCTCAGCCCGAAGATGGCACGCGTCATGAGTGCAGACGGCTCCGAGCGCGACATCCCACTCGAACAAGTGAAACCGGGAGATCGCCTGCGTGTCCGTCCGGGCGAAAAGATTCCGGTCGATGGCGTCGTGCTGGATGGCTCGAGCGCGGTAGACGAGTCCATGATCACCGGCGAGTCCATTCCCGTGGAGAAGACAGCAGCCTCGCGTGTGATCGGCGCCACCGTGAACGGAAACGGAAGTCTCGTGATGCGGGCCGAACGCGTCGGCAGCGAGACTATGCTGGCGCAGATCGTGCAAATGGTCAGCCAGGCACAGCGCACGCGCGCCCCCATCCAACGCCTGGCGGATAAAGTTGCCGGTTGGTTTGTTCCGGCGGTGATCGCGATTGCGGTGGTGACATTCATCGTCTGGGCAAGCTTCGGACCGGAACCGCGTTTCGCCCATGCGATCGTGAACGCCGTGGCCGTGCTGATCATCGCGTGTCCCTGCGCTTTGGGACTCGCAACGCCCATGGCGATCATGGTAGGCACCGGACGGGGCGCCCATGCCGGCGTCCTCATCAAGAATGCCGAGGCGCTGGAAACGCTGGAGGAGGTGGACACCATCGTCTTCGACAAGACCGGGACGCTGACCGAGGGAAAGCCGAAAGTAGTGGCCTACAGCAATCCCGAGGTGGTTCGCCTGGCAGCCAGCCTGGAGCGCGCCAGCGAGCATCCGCTGGGCGCAGCGATTGTCGCGAGGGCGAATGAACTGAAGCTGACTCTAAGCGAACTCGCCAATTTTCAATCCGTGCCCGGCCAGGGCGTGCGCGGAACAGTGGAAGGGAAGAGCGTTGCGGTTGGAAACAGAGCTCTAATGCTGGCTGCCGGAGCGTTCGGAAGCGAGGCCGCGACCTCAGAAGTTAACTACCCCGGTTCCACTGAAATCTACGTGGCGGTTGATGGCAAGTATGCCGGGAACATTGCCGTCGCGGACCCACTGAAGCCGTCCACTCCGAACGCACTGCGCGAACTGAAATCCCAGGGAATCCGTTTGGTCATGCTCACCGGCGACAACCAGGCAACCGCCAAAGAGATTGCGCAGAGCCTCGGAATCGAAGACTTCAAAGCCGAGGTTCTCCCGGCGCAAAAAGCCGAGATCGTCAAGAGCCTGCAGAACGAGGGCCGAGTGGTTGCGGTGGCAGGAGACGGCATCAACGACGCGCCCGCACTGGCGCAAGCGCAAGTCGGAATCGCCATGGGCACGGGAACTGACATTGCGATGGAAAGTGGCGGCATCACCCTGCTTAAAGGGGACCTTGAAGGAATCCTCCGTGCCCGAAAGCTGAGCCAGGCCACCATGCGCAACATAAGGCAGAACCTGTTCTTCGCGTTTCTCTACAACTCGATTGGAGTGCCGATAGCGGCGGGCGTGCTGTATCCAGCATTTGGACTGCTGCTAAGCCCGATTCTGGCCGCCGCCGCCATGAGTTTCAGTTCAGTCTCGGTAATTACAAACTCTCTGCGCTTGCGGAAGGTGAAACTCTAGGTTTCAGGTGTTAGGTGTCAGGTCTCAGGAAAAACAAAACCGACGATGTCGTTAGGGGCTTCCTGAGACCTGAGACCCGCTTTTACAACTTGCCCAGGTAATCTGTCACTTCCGGACTGGTCCAGTCCACCGGTCCGATAAATTTACGGCGAATGACTCCGTTGCGATCGATGATGTATGTCTCCGGCCAGCCAAACGTGCCGTAGAGCGTAGCCGCCTTCTTAGCCTCATCCCGCACCGTAACCATGTTGACGCTATAGTCCTTGAGGAACTTGTGGTACGCCGCATCATCAGCGTCAATACTGACCGCGAGCACCACTACACCCTTATCCTTGAGACGCGTCTGCATCCTAACCAGCGATGGCGTTTCTTCTATACACGGCGGACACCAAGTCGCCCAGAAATTCAGCACCACCACCTGCCCACGAAACTGGCTGAGCGTGACTTTGTGGTCGGAATCCTGCAAGGTGAAGTCCGGAGCATTTGAACCGATGCGCGCGGGATGGCTGCCGCTATAGCATCCGATCAGCGCAGCCAGCAATCCAAGAACTAGATAAGCTGCGGAGAAGCTCGGCTTTGTATCAGGGCATCGCTTTAGCGATGCCGTAAGTCCTACAAGATCAGATGCCCCTTTAGGGGCTGGATGTCGATCCGGTAGAAGCTTGGCAAGAGGGGTTCGTCTCACCCCGCTATAATAGCGAAAAACTGATGGATGGTTCAGATGGATAGCTCACTTCCAGCCGCGTCGCCGCCGGAGGCCTCGATTCCCGAGGTCTCGATTATCATTCCGGCGCGGAACGAAGAGGCCAGTTTGGGCGCTTGTCTGGAATCGCTGATGGCCCAAACCGGTGTCGCGTTCGAGATCATCGTGATCGACGACGCCTCCACCGACCGCACCCGCGAAATCGCGCAGAGCTTTGCCGGAGTGAAGGTGATTTCCCCGGAGCCTCTGCCGCAGAACTGGAAAGGAAAGAACAACGCGCTGGTTGCCGGCGCCAAACAAGCACATGCCGAGTGGCTGCTTTTTACCGATGCGGATACCGTGCATTTGCTGGGGTCGCTGGCGCGGGCTTTGGACAAAGCGAAAAGAGAACAGGCGGATTTGTTGTCCTACTCGCCCGAACAGGAGGTTGTCACCCTCGCCGAGCGAACCGTGATGCCGGTAATTTTCGCGGAACTGGCCGCACAGTATCCGCCCCACAAGGTGCGAGACAAGACCTCGGGAATCGCAGCCGGGAACGGCCAGTACATTCTCGTCCGCCGCGCAGCCTACGAAGCCGTAGGCGGACACACCGCAGTGGCTACGGAAATCCTTGAGGATGTGGCGCTGGCCCGCCTGTTTCGCAATGCCGGCCATTGCGTGTACTTCCGTTATGGCGGAGACGCCGTGCGTACGCGCATGTATCGCAACTGGGCTCAGCTTCGCGAGGGATGGACAAAGAATCTGGCGCTGTTGTTCCCGCGACCAGAATTTCTCGCCTTTCAGAGTTTCATCGTATGGTTCGCCGCCTGGTCGACACTCGCCATCGCCGTGTCTGGCGCAGCTAGCCGGCATTTCGTCTGGATTTTGTGCGCCGCCTTCTGGCTGCTGGTGTACCGTCGAATTCGCGCTGCGCATTTCACAACCGCGAACAACCTGCTCGCGATGGCTTTCGGCCTGCCCATGTTTGCCTATCTGCTGATACGCTCAAAGAAAGCCCACGCGAGTGGCCAAGTGTCGTGGAAGGGCCGTGTTTACGGCGTCAGCACGCCAAGTGGAAGTGCTCCCGGCAAAGCGCAGGTCGCAAAACCGCTGTCAAGGATCGAGAGCCACAAACTGAGAACTGAGAACTGAAAGCTACGAGCCGATTTCTATGGTCTATCTCACACGCAAAGCCGAATTCTCCGCATCGCACTACTATCACAATCCGGATTTCACTCCGGAAGAAAACCAACGCCTCTTCGGCAAGTGCAATAATCCCAATGGCCACGGCCACAACTACACTCTCGAAGTCACCGTGAAGGGAGCCGTCGATCCCAAGTCCGGCTTCGTCGTCGACCTGAGGCAATTAAAGGATGTCATGAGCAGGGAAGTGCTCGACGCGCTCGACCATCGCTTCCTGAACAAGGAAGTTCCCGAGTTTCTCACACGGATTCCGACCACCGAGAACCTCGCCATCGCCATCTGGCAGCGCCTCGCGCCAAAACTCACCGCCACCAGGTTGCATCGCGTGCGCGTCTACGAAACCCCCGACCTCTTTGTCGATTTCTACGGAGAAGCATGAAGGCGCACCTGACCCGCCGCTACATGTTCTCGGCGTCGCACCGCTTGCATAGCGACGAACTGTCGGAGGCAGAAAACCGCGCAACCTATGGCAAGTGCAATAATCCCTACGGACATGGACACAACTACATGGTCGAAGTCACCGTCAGCGGACCGGTCGATGACCAGACCGGAATGGTCTGCAATCTGGTCGATCTGGATGATTTCGTGCACAACGAAATTCTCGAGCGCTGCGACCACCAGAATCTCAACCTGCTCGAGGAATTCGCAAAGCAGGTGCCGACCACGGAGAATCTGTGCATAGCGGTCTACGAAATAGTGAAGCGCGGCTTCGATAAGGCTCATCTAGAAAAGATAAGAATTGAAGAGACGATGATGAATTCGTTTGAATATGCAGGCGAGAAATGAGATTTTGTAATTGGCAATTTGTAATTTGTAATTGCGAGGTTTGAAATTACAAATTACAAATCGCAAATTACAAATCCTATGAAGTCCACCACACAGCCAGCCACCCTGACCAGCGCCACCTACGAAGAACTGGTTCGCGAAATGCTTGTTCGCCTGGGCGAAGATCCCGATCGCGAAGGCCTGGTGCGCACCCCGGCGCGAGTCGAAAAAGCCATGCAATTTCTCGTCAAGGGCTACAAGGAGGATCCCGAAGCTCTCTTGCGCAAGGCGCTGTTCACGGTTACTTACGACGAAATGGTGATCGTGAAAGACGTCGAGATGTTCAGCCTGTGCGAGCACCACCTGCTGCCGTTTTTTGGCAAGGTGCACGTGGCCTACATCCCCAACGGAAAAGTGATCGGCCTGAGCAAAATACCGCGCCTCATCGAAATGTTCTCGCGCCGCTTGCAGATCCAGGAGCGCCTGACCACCCAAATTGCCGAGGCGATCCAGAACACCATCGAGCCGCAAGGCGTTGGCGTGGTCATCGAGGCCCGGCATCTCTGCATGATGATGCGGGGTGTCGAGAAGCAGCATTCGTCGGCGGTTACCTCGTCCATGCTCGGCTGCTTCCGCCACGAAGAGGAAACCAGAACCGAATTCCTGTCCCTGATCCGCCAGCGCACCAACGGCGTGTGACTAGTAGTTCGTGTGGGGACGGGCGTTCTCGCCCGTCCCAGCCGAGCGCAACTCGGCAACTGCCCGCAGTTACAACAACTGCGCTATTGCCGAACTGTAGACTTCCCGCTCGAAAGATCGCGCCAGTTGGCATAAGCTGAACCTGCCGCATGCCGAAACGCCAAATGTCACAGCGCGACTCCGCGCTTTCGGGTCGCCTCGCTCTCATAACCGGCGCCAACCGCGGCATCGGCCTAGCCATCGCCCGAACTCTAGCCCGCGCAGGATGCAATCTGGTCATCACCGGCCGCGACGAGCGTGCTTTGGCCAAGGCGCGCACCGAGTTGGAGAAAGTCCAGCCCGCGAAGTCGAAGCTGCATGTGCTGGCGCAGTCCTGCGACGTTCGCAGCCCCGACTCGGTCGATTACCTTTTTGCCCTGATTCGGGGATTGCACAGACCCCTCGATATCCTCATCAACAATGCCGGCATTGGACATCCCAACCTGACCGTTAGCGACTTGCCGTATCCGATCTGGATGGAAGTAATCGACACCAATCTGAACGGCCTGTTCCTCGTAACGCAAGCCGCGCTAGCCGTGATGACACGCGGAAGCACAATCGTGAATAATCTCTCCATAGCCGCCGAGCGCGTCTTCCCCGGATCGGCTGCCTACAATGCGTCCAAGCACGGAGCGCTGGGCTTTACCGACACCCTGCGCGAAGAGTTGAGGCCGAAGGGCATTCGCGTAATCGCCCTCATGCCCGGCGCCACCGACACCGCGATCTGGAACACGCTCTGGCCCAAAGCGCCCAGACGCAAAATGATGTCCCCCGAAACCGTAGCCCGCATGGTGGTTGATGCATTGCTCCTGCCCGAAAACACAACCGTGGAGAAGGTAGTGGTGATGCCCTCAAGCGGCGCCCTCTAGATTTCTGTGTCGTAGCTTTAGGCCGAGTGAAAGTGAACCGTACGATTCTCCAGCCGCGAAGCGGCGGAATAAGAAAGCCCGGCACGTGAGTGCCGGGTAGTCGGAAGGGGAGCCAATCGAGTCCCGTAAGGGACGGCACCGGGACTACGATATAGACGCCGTAGAGACGCGGTTTGTGCGCCCGTGCTTGATTGAGCATCTAACGATCGGTGGGGATGAGGAAGCAATGTCATTCCTGGACTATTTCAAGTCGCTGAAACAACCCGAGCACCGTCTGGCGTGGGCCGTAGCCATAGCCGCCGACGCCCTCCAGATCGTCGCGTTCCCACTCTTCGTCGAAGGAGGCATGTCTCCCGCAGACTCGATACTCGATCTGATTGTCGCCTTCGTGATGATCCGGCTGCTCGGATGGCATTGGGCTTTCCTGCCGACGGCAGCGGCGAAACTCATCCCCGCCGCAGACCTTTTTCCCACCTGGACCGCGGCCGTATGGTTCGTAACTCGCCAGCAGGTGAGCGCCAGTTCCGAGGCAAGTTCCAATTCCAATTCCAATCCCAATTCCAAAGACCCGGAGATTCTGCCGCCCGGCCCCGCGCCACAACCGCGACGCTAAGAAATCCGTAAACCCGATCGGGTGCCCTGCCTACCACGTCCCGTACCGGTACCGGCGCGGCCGCTCGTGAAACACCTTAATCATGACCACACCCGCGACAAAGCCGCCAACGTGTGCCCAGAAAGCAATCCCGCCCGAGGTCTGGCTGGTTTCGGCGATCGCGGTAACTGTGCCACTCAGAAAATTTAGTACGAACCAGTAGCCCAGCATCAACCACGCCGGAACGTGAAAGAAAAAAATCGGTGGAAACCAGATCAGCACTCGCGCCCGTGGATACAGGATGAAGTACGCGCCCATTACCCCCGCAATCGCGCCGCTCGCGCCCACGCTGGGTACGCGCGAGCTCTGGTTCAGCAGGATGTGCGTGACCCCGGCCGCCAGCCCGCTCATCAGGTAGAACAGCAGATAGGAAAAGTGTCCGATGTAGTCTTCAATGTTGTCGCCAAAGATCCACAGGAAGAGCATATTCCCAGCCACGTGCCAGAAATTAACGTGCATAAACATTGAGGTGAACAAGGGCAAAATGGCCGTAGCCAGCCCATCGTAAGAGTGCCCGGTCAGCACGGCCAGCGTATGATGAGGAACTACGCCAAATCCGAACATGAAGGATTTCAGAGCCCTATAACTGACCGAACGCTCCCACAGATAAACCAGCAGGTTCCCGACGATCAGGAAATAGTTGACGAACGGCGTAGAGAACGTAGGCTGGTCGTCGCGAAGAGGAATCATTTAATTGGCAATTGGTAATTTGAATCTCGATCTTGCTTTCAAATTACCAATTACAAATTAACAGATTACAAATGCCCATGAACGGTGTCGTAGTCATCGATAAACCGAGCGGCCTGACATCGCACGACGTGGTCAACCGCGTGCGCCGAATTCTCGGTCAGCGCGCGGTCGGCCATCTCGGAACCCTCGACCCCTCGGCCACCGGAGTCCTCCCGATTGTCCTGGGCAACTTGACGCGCCTGGCGCAGTTCTACATCCATTCCGAGAAGACGTACGAAGGCGTGATCCGCTTCGGCTTCGCCACTGACACCTACGACGCCGACGGCGAACCCACTACGCCCCAGCAGGACGTGCACCTCAAGCTCGATGAAGTGCGCGTTCTGGCTGCCCGCTTTCAAGGCGTCATCGAGCAGATGCCGCCGCCGTTCTCGGCAAAGAAGATTGCCGGAGTCCCCGCCTACAAACTAGCCCGCAAAAAGCAGGAGGTCGAACTTAAGCCGGTACAGGTAGAAATCAAAGAATTCGAGATTCTGGACACAACCGCCCATCGAGCCACCTTCCGAGCTCGCGTTGCCTCCGGCACCTACATAAGGTCCGTGGCTCACGAAATGGGCCAGAAGCTTGGCTGTGGCGCACATCTGGCGGCACTGCGTCGCACCGCCGTAGCCGAGTTCACCATCGAAGAAGCGCACTCGCTCGAAGCGTTGCAGACCGCCATGCAGCAGGGAAGCGTTGAGTCGTTGTTGATCCATCCCCGAAAGCTGGTGCCGCAGTTGCCGAGCGTCACTGCCGACGAAGAAAGCGCCGCCCTGATCCGCAGCGGCCGCGCCGTGAATCTTCCGGAAATGTCGCGAGCTCCCCAGGTAAAGGTCTTCGCTGGCCAACGCGACCTGATTGCCATCGCCACACGAATTGCCGGGACGCTCTTCCACCCGAAGATCGTGTTTTCCGCGTAATACGGTGGAGGCGCGTCACAGACGCAAAGCGCAACGAGAAGTATACTTTGGCCGCAGCGGGACCAGTTGCGTCCTTGTCAGAAGGAGAGCTCTTGACCTTCGCCAACTGCTATGAAGACCGCATCCGTGCCGACGCCTACGCCACGTTAGAGTTCAAGAACACTTATCACCTTGCGTATCGGGACATCCCTGCCATCCTCGCGGAGCATGTCAGCGGCCGCAAAGGGGTCGACTTCGGCTGCGGCACCGGACGATCTACGCGCTTCCTGCGCCAGCTCGGCTTCGAGGTTACGGGAGTCGATATCGCCGAAGATATGATCCGCAAGGCACGGGGATTGGACCCCTCCGGCGACTACCGGCTGATTTCCCGCGACAACGCTCCCGGCGACGACCTAAGCGCGTTGCAGGCCGGAACCTACGATCTTGTGCTTGCTGCCTTCACTTTCGACAACATCGCGGGACGCGAGAACAAGGTGCGCATCCTCCGCGGTCTGGGCCGTCTTCTCAATCGGGAGGGGAAGCTTGTGCTGATCGTCTCCAGACCGGAGATTTACACCCACGAGTGGGCGTCGTTTTCGACCAAAGACTTTCCCGAGAACCGGGCGGCGAAGTCAGGCGACAAAGTGCACATCATTGTGACCGATCACGCCGATCGGCGCCCCGTGGAGGACATTCTGTGGACCGATGAGGCCTACCGCGAGGTTTTCGAAGAAGCTCAGCTAAGAGTGGCGCGAAAATACGAGCCGTTGGCGAGGGAAGAGGAGCCCTACCGCTGGGTCAGCGAGGTGCGGATAGCTCCTTGGGCCGTGTATGTTGCGGAACGGACGTGAAGTGTTTTTCATATCAGGAATGTCCGATAACAAGTATTATGTGAAGTGTCAAGGATAGCTTACTTTGCCTCTGCTTCGATCCCCGAGATCCCGGAACGATAATGCCGCGCCAGCTCAGATGCGTAGGACTTCCCTATCGTCTCGGCATGCGACTTGATCCAGCCTTCCAAGCTCGTTCGCCCTGTCGGCCGCATGTGCGAGACCAGGAGGTCTCCCATGAGTCCTTTGATCTCGTCTTCCGTAAGAACGACGTCCTTGAGGATCGCTCCTACAACGACCGAAGCAAGCCGGATGATTGCCGGTGGCAAGTGAACGATCAATGACTTGCTCCCAATGGCGTTCCTGATCATCTCTACCAGGTTCGTGTAGGTGTAGCTTTCTGGGCCGGCTGCGTCCACGATGTAGCTGTCCGAGCGCTGTCCGCCCTTGACCGCCAATTCTGCCAGATCGTCCACAAAGATGGGTTGGACGTGGTACTCGCCGCTTCCAGGGATGGCGAACAGCGGAAACCGTCTCAACATGAAGGCAATGTTGTTGATGAGAATGTCGCCCTCCCCGAACAGCACCGCCGGCCGCAGAATCGCATAGGACAGGCCAGACGATTGAATCGCCTGTTCCAATTCGGCCTTCCCTTTGAAATACGGTAGCGGAGAATCGCTCGACGGATTTGTAATGCTGACATGAACGATCCTCTTTACCCCCGCCGCCTCTGCAGCCCGGATCAGAGCTTTCGTATTCTGCACCGCCCGTTCGTGGCTGAGGTCACCATAGGAGAACCGGACCCAATAGGTGTTGTACAGGACGCTCGCGCCCCGCATAGATTTCGCCAGTTGTTCCGTGTTGCCAAGATCAAGCGGCGAGACTTGAACCCGGCCAAACAGCGGCGAGGCGGGCTGAGGATGATTCGTTAGCGTTCGGACCTTGTCTCCGCGGAGGAGTAGCCTCTTCGCGATTTCCCGACCGCTGAACCCAAATGCACCGGTCACAACACTCGTAATTACCTCGGCCGGACCACTGCCTTCTCGTTCGGAATCCATACAGCCCCCCTTTCGACACTTCTGTCTGACAGTTCTGAACAGACCGAACTCAAGGAACAAAAAAACATCCGTCAGCCGCGACCCTTCACTGACAAGAGCTTGCGGACAGCGCCTCGAGCCTTCACAATTCCCCGGATCGTAGAAACCGGAAATTGCCGTATATCCGCATAGAGCGCCTCAACGTCCGCGAAGAACTCATAGATCTCCCGTAATCGTTCCTTCGTGTAGTGGTCCTTGGAATCGCTCTTCTCCAGTTCCGCAATGCATAGCCGCAGCACCTCCAATGTGGGATCGATCTCGCGGCGTTTTCGCTGGTCAATGATGATCCGGAACATCTCCCAGACATCCTTGATGGACTCAAAATGCTGCCGCCGGTCGCCTAAGACGTGTACCGGTCGAACCAGGCCCCAGCCTTGCAGTTCGCGAATACTGGTACTGACGTTGGAGCGGGCAACGCTCAGGGTACCCGCAATTTCCTCGGCTGTAAGAGGCGTTGCAGAAACATGCAGGAGCGCGTGGATTTGTGCCACCGTCCGGTTGATCCCCCAGCGCGTGCCCATCTCTCCCCAGTGGAGGACGAACTGTTTCTTGGCTGTACTCAGCTGCGCCATATTTCTCCCATGACAGAACTTACTGAATTAACAGTCAGATGTCAAGATAACTCTTTTGCGCTCGAGGATCCCCTTTCACGCCTGTTAGATAGCTCTCTTGCCCGCCTAGATTCTGAGCAGGTGTGTGAGGTCGTCGCGAAACTTCTGCAGTGTATCGAGCCGCTCCGGCGTAGCCTCGACAATTTCGCTCTTCGCCTGAAAGACTTCGCGGCCTTCTCTTTCGGTGAGCACGCCCATGACTTCGCCCATGCGCCAGCCGGGCGTGCCCAGGATCTGCAAACCGTCCACTCCCGGCACGAGCAAGGCAACACAGTTGTCGCGCACTATTCCAATGCACCTGGGAAAGCGTTCGAAGGTCTGCAGCTCAAATCCCGCAAGGTACAGACGCTGGAGCTGTTCGGCGGAATCAGGCATGGCAAGAATTGGTAGTCTTGTAATTGTCAATTCTGGGAAAGCCGCACCCAAATCGAATAATCGGCGAAGCTCCGGCTTCGTATCAGGGTATCGCTTTAGCGATATCGCACGGTAATCGAAATCAGGTGCCCCTTTAGGGGCCGCTTCGTCACTGCGCTTCGGCGCGAATCACCTCCAGCGCGTTCGCCTCTCCGAGCTTCAGGAAGGTGAAGACTCCCTCGTTCGCCGAATAGCAGGCAAACGACGACCCCATGCCGGTGGTATCGGCATAGCTGGCAATCTTCCGGCCAGTCTGTGCATCCGCAATTACGATCGTCTGGCTCTGGTCTTCCTCATTCGAAAACGAAATCGCCAGCCGATTCCCGGAAACATGAAACCCGCTGGGCACCGAACCCGCCAGCGGAGCGGCGACTTTGATCGTCTGCATGATTTTTCCGCTTGGTGTGATCACATAGACCAGCGCGGGCGAAGAACCTCGCATGACGTAAAGATTGCCGTCGCTTCCAACTTCGGCATCCGCCAGATCAAGCATAGGTGCCGATTTCTCAGCATCCTTCGCGGCGTCCTTCTGACGTCCGCCCGCGCCGGCTCTTGCAGGGCTTTCGGCCTCCTGAAACGACAATTGCGCCAGTTCCCTTCCATCGGTGGAAAAAACCGCGCTGAAGTTGCGCCCCCGATCATTCTTATTCTGATAATCGCGCCGCACGCCCGAGAGCAGGAAATTTCCCGTGGCAAACGCCGCGAACGTATACACCTCAAAGTCCGCGTCGAGCAGCGTAGGCGACGAAGGTGATCCGTCGGAAGAAAAACGCAGCACGTAGATACGCGGCTTCACAACTCCGTTCTGCGCGATCTGATACAGACCGCCATCGGAAGCGGGCGAGAACTCGTCGGCCCGGTCGAGCCCCAGCTGTGGAAATGCGGCCGGGTCAAACAGCGCGGTGCGCTTGCCCTTCGGATCAATCTTGACCACCGGACCCAGCAGCGGCCGGTCCATAGCGTACTTGCGGATGTAGAGATTGCCGTCGGCATCGCACTTCGACGGCACCATGAACGCTCCACCCATCTCCGAAGCCACGCTCATGATCGAGGAGGCGCGTAAAGCAATAGTCGATCCTGAAGGGTTCGATCCCAAGTCCGGACTCTTCGCGGGCGCATCGGCCTTCGGGGAATCAATTTGCGCAGCCGACAACGCGACCAAGAAGAAGAGTACAAGCGCACACGAGCCAGTAGAGAACGATCTCATCCTGTGCCTACGTCCCATTGAAACTGAGAGCTGATAGCTGACAGCTGCCTTCCTACATCTTGTACTTACCCAGATCATCATCGCCGAGGTCTTCCAGCCACTTGCGCAATTCCTCGCTACTCACGGCAGGAACCGGATTGGCGGCTTGCTTCGAGTTTTTCAGAACCTCGTCCTCAACGAAGATGGGGCAATCCACCCGCAGCGCCAGCGCCAAAGCGTCTGACGGACGGGAGTCGATGCTAACCACGTGCCCTTCCCGTTCCACCCAGATCACCGCGTAAAACGTATCGTCTTTCAATTCCGTGACCACCACTTTGTGCACCAGCGCATCCAGACCGGTGAGCACGTTCTTGATCAAGTCATGGGTCATCGGCCGCGGCGTATTGACCTTTTCGATTTCAAGCGCGATGGCATTGGCTTCGTACACACCCACCCAGATGGGAAGCACCACGTCGCTACCCACGTCCTTCAGCAGAACAATCGGCATGTTCGAAACCGGATCCATCATCAGTCCGCGAATTTTCATTTCCACTTCCATAAGACCCTCAAAACTCAAAACGTGCTTTGAAAGGGCGCGGCTTCAGCCGCGCCAACCTGGGCAATCTAACTCGAGGGCTTTAGCCCCTGAGGGGATCCGGCCATCTCTCCCACCAAACTGTTCGGGAAACTCCCCGTCACGAGAACCTGAACATAGCTCCCCGTCGCAAGTTCCACGCCTTCGGGAACAGTAAAGTTCATTACCTTAATCTGCGACGTCCGTCCGATCCACTGTCTCCGGGCCGGATTCTTCCCTTCCACCATGACCTCGACGATCTGCCCAATGTGCCGCCGATTGCGTTCGGCCCCGATCTGTTTCTGCTTGTCATTCAGCACCGCCAGACGCCGCGCTTTCTCCGCGTCCGGAATAGCGTCATCCAGTCGCAATGCCGGCGTGTTCGGCCGCGGAGAATACTTGAACGTAAACACGCTGTCATACCCAACTTCATCCATCAAGCTCAAAGTCTCTTCAAATTCCCGTTCCGTCTCGCCCGGAAATCCAACAATCAGATCGCTGGTAAGAGAGATATCCCGCCGCGCCCCCTGAATCCAGGCGATGCGCTCCAGGTACTCGTCCCGGGTGTAGAGCCGTTGCATGGCCTCAAGCACGCGAGTAGATCCGCTCTGGACGGGCAGATGCACATGATCGCAAAGCGCCGGCACCGCGTCGATGACGTCAACAATATCGCGCCCAAAATCGCGTGGGTGAGAAGTAGTAAAGCGGACCCGCCGGATCCCAGAGACCGAAGCGACCGCAGCCAGCAGCTCAGCAAAGCTTTTCTTTCCATCAGGATCACGGTAAGAGTTAACGTTTTGCCCGAGCAGTTGAATCTCCGTATACCCCAGGTCCACCAGTTGCCGCGCCTCTTCAAGAACAGAGGACAAAGTCCGGCTGCGCTCCTTGCCGCGTGTGTAAGGCACCACGCAATAGGCGCAAAACTTGTCGCATCCCTCAATGATCGTGATGTACCCGCGATGCGGATTGGTGCGCGCCGTGTACTCGGTCTCAAAGCACTTGTCAGTGGCGCGATCGTCCAGTCCGGTAACCCGCGACTGACCTGTCTCCAACTGCACCAGCATCTGCGGGAGGTTGCGATACGATGCTGACCCGCAGACCAGTGACACATAAGGAGCGCGCTCGAAAATCTTCTCCCCCTCCTGCTGCGCCACGCATCCCAGGACGCCAAACTGTTTCCCCTGCGCCCGATACTTCTTATAATCCGCCAGCCGGTTAAACACCTTCTGCTCCGCCTTGTCGCGAATCGAGCAGGTGTTATACAGCACCAGCGCCGCCTCTTCCACCGTCGGAACCTGCCGATACCCCTGCTGCAGGAGCGTCCCGACCACCTTTTCGGAGTCGTGCGCATTCATCTGGCACCCGAAGGTTTCCAGGTAAAACGTCTTTTCGCCGGTCTCCGACATCGGTTCAGTATAAACCAGCCAAGAATCGTCGGGTGCCCCATCCTAGCGTCGTGTTTTTCGGCGTTAGGGTGGGATTCCACGCCGCGTGACCCTTGGGATTTTTCCGCAAGTCGAGGAGCCTGAATTGCGCCACTGTGTAATGGTCTACTTCTTGCCCAGCAGTCGAATGCGGGTGGTGAAAACGCGGCCCTCGAAACTGCTGAAGGTGCGGAACTGGGTGGAATCGATGTCCGCATTCACTACGGCGGGATTGGCGTGGTCGGTGATGTTCTCAAACCCGCCGCGAAGGGCCCAATAGCGGCCGAAAGCGTGGAAGCGTTTCTCCACGAACAGGTTCAGCGAGAAATAAGTTGGGAAGCGGTTGGTTCCGGGTGACCCCACCAACTGCCCCTGGTTGTTGGTGACGTTGAACGGGAAACCGCTGCGCCCTTCGAGCGAGTAGGCGATATCGAGTTCGTGGATGATGGGCAACTTGAAGAATGGCAACAGTCCCCAGGAAAGAAAGCGGTTGGGTGCATCCCAGAGATAAGGACCAGCAGCTTGCGGGCTGAGGATAGGATTGTCAACGTTGAAATCGAGCACCTGATTGGAGCGTGAACTGGAACGAGTGTACGAACCGAAGACCGAGTAGCGGTGCAGGAACGCCCGGTGCAGGTTCACCTCGAAAGAGTGATAGCGGTCTTCGCGCGTGTTCTCCAAGATAAAGTTTCCGCCCGGCAGTCCATTCACTGTGTTGTAGACCAGGCCGTGCGTGCCATTTCGCTGCATGAATTCAGCCTTCAGGTAGATGGAGCCGGGCAGCTTTTGCTCAAGACCAAGGCTCCAGTTGAGATACCGCGGCTCCTGCAGCGTGTGCGTGTTCGCCGAGAATGTGGTGACAACTGAGCCTGTCGGGTTGCCACTGGAGTCGAAGAAAGTATCCGTTCTTTGGCCCGCCGATGGCCGCGCCAACAGCAACAGGTTGGTGGCGTCGTAGACGATTCCGACTCCGGCGGAAAGCTTGGTGTTGCCCTCACTGTCGAGCACATAGGTGCCCGCCACTCGCGGAGAAACAAGGGGGGAACGGATGATCTCGTCCCAATCAAAACGCAGACCGGGTTCGATCAGCAGCCGGTTGGTAGCTAACCAGCGATCCTGGATGTAACCGCTGGTTTCCAGGTTGTCGGCGGAGGAATTAGCGCCGCCGGAAAAGGTGGAGTAGCGGGAGCACGGCGTACTCGTCGAACAGACGCCAGAATAGGTCCCCGTCGGAGCGTTGAAGAGGAACGAAATCGGCGCGCGCTGAAAATCCGCGTGGTAGGTGAGACGGTCGGTGTCGATGCCCACCTTGACTTCGTGCTGGCCATGCCATTTCTTCGGAGGCAGATAGAGATTGGCCAGACTCTGCCAGCGGCGGGCTCGCGTATTAGCAAAAAGGTAATAGTTCCCGCCCGTGGTCTCAGGGGAGGTGAAGTACGGCTGAGTGCCGGCAGGCGTGAGCTCCAGACCGTATTGCAGAAAAGCCACTCCGGTTTCGAGCAGCTCCCCGCCCTGAAAATAATGCTGATTCTTCACGCTGGCCAGGTAGGCGCTCTCGATATCGGACGGAGTTGCGACGACGGGATTAATGGCCGAAAGACCGGCGTGGTCGTCGTGCAGATGGTTGATGTTGAAGCTGGTGGTAAGGATGTCGCGCGCGGTGAGGTTGGTCTGCACCTTGGCGAGGTTGCCGAAGCGCCAGAAGCGGTCGCTGTCAGCGCCGTTCGGCAATTCGGTGATGACGATGTTGTCATACTCGCCGTCGGGGGAGTCGAAGAACCACATCTTGCCTTTGCGAATGGGCCCGGAAAAGGTAAAGCGCGGGTCCACCTTGTCGAAGGTGATTCCCTTCTTGTTCTGTACTGAAGGAATGAAGTTTGTTCCCGAATAGCGGAAATGGCCGTCGCCAATCCCAGTGTTGAGGCTGAGTACGCCGCCCGAGCCTTTGCCGAACTCGGCGGAGTTGCGGCTCGGTTCGACGTCCACCGAACGGAGCGAGTCGGGACTAACCCGCATCAGTAGCTGTCCTGTAGCGGGCTGAGTGACGTTGAAGCCATCCAGCAAAGTGAGGGTTTGATAAGTCTCCGACCCCGCGACGTGCGGCTGTCCGAAAACATCGTTAACCACCCCGGGAATAAAGTTCAGCACGTTGCGATAGTCGCGGGTAGTAGGGTAGGGGAGGTTGATAATGTCGACGCCGGTGAGTTGCTCCTGATCCGTAACCTGGGCGGGATCGATGGCGGGCGGGGACTCGACCACATCGACCACCTCGCGCACCTCCTGCTGGTGGGTAAGAGTTACCTCGATATTCGGCGCAGCGTCGGTCTGAACCGCAGGCAGCGTCAACGTTATCGAGTAAAAACCTTGCTTCTCGACGCGGAGCTGGTAAGCAGCTGCGGAGAGATTGGAGAATTCGCAGTGGCCGGCAAAATCGGTAACGCAGCGCAGCGCAACTGTCTCTGAGGAAGCTTGCAGAAACACGAGCGCGGACGTTACCGCAACATTGTTCTCATCGACGACCGTGACCGTTATGTTCTGTGATGCGGCCGAGCCTGGCGTTTTTGTGGCAGTCTGCGCGAGAGAAAGGCGGGCCAGAACAATAGCGACTGCCAAGCAAATCACCGATCCGCGCAACCGATGGGGCCTGGGCATAAATGTTGTTTCTATTTTCGCTCAGGAACAGCCGTTTAGCGTGGGTTAGATGCACGAATCGATATTTATGAAATCGGAGCATCCAAACTCGTGAACTACTTGCCCAGAAGCCCAGTAAGAAGTTGGGCCAACTCAGCCTTTTCCTGGGTCACACCAGCGTTTTCGAGACTGTCCTCGGTAAGCTTCGCCAGTTCGTGCGCCAGGACGTGCTCGGCTAGGTGCTGAGGAAGGTAGATTGTATTGCGCCAGGGCGTCAGTTCCCAGCTCTGGCTGTCGCGGCGATTCAGTGGCCAGCGGTACCGTTCCGAGCGTTTGTGGACCTCGGCTTTACTCCCTGTCAGAGAAACCAGTTCATCGATCTGAACCTCGACCCAGCCCGAGCTCCCCTTGATGTGCACCTTCTTGACTTCGAAATGGTCGAACACAATCAGAGACTGATCGGGCTTAAATTGATCCGGCCTGAACAGGTCGGGCCCACGGAGGCTCTCCCCCCAGCCTGTGCATGTTTGCAGGAACGCTGCACCCACCTGATCGGGTTTGGGCCGAGCGGAATTCACGACTACAACATGAGGTATCTCCGCGTTCACCGGCCGATTTTCCGCAAGTTTGGTGGCGGACGCGGTGTCGCTTGAGGACTCTTCCGACAAGGGCACCAGGCCACCAGCAACCGTTTCCCGCGATTCCGTTTTTTCTAAGGCAGTGGGCTTCAGCTTCGCCGTCCGAATCGAAGTGGAGAGGACGCCACCTGGGGCCGGCTTAACGTATCGAAAGAAGCGGGGCCGTCCCCGCTGTTTCCAATACGGCGAATCGTACGCATCGACGCCCAGGCCAGAACTCAGCGCGCTGAAAAAAGAATGCTGAGTGGGATTGACCACAATTCCAGCATGTCCGCGCCAGACGGCCAAATCGCCCGGTTGCGGACTTGTTACTCGCCGAAATTCGTCGATCCCTGCATACAGGTCCGAAGAGCTCGCGTACTCGTAAGGGAAACCGGCCCGCCCATAGAGTTCATGGACAAGGTGGGAGCAATCGGAGGGAAGATCCGGATAATGGCGGGCATCCAGCGCGGCGCCCAGAATCGCCAAACCTTCACCAGGAGTCAGGGGTCGGGGCTTAATTGCCTTCGGCTGCAGGCCGCCGCCTTCGCGACTGACTTGGTGTGTCACAGCCAAACTCGCCCGATTATCTTGCGCGAACGCGGCACCGGTAGCACCTAGGCAGAGCGGCAGCAATAGCAAGGCGTTTTGGGCGTAGAACTGCATAGTCTGTCTTATAACGCACCTTCATAAAACAGCACAGATCACGAGAGTGCCGCCGGGCCCCCGAACTAGTGTCCCTCCGTAAGATGCACCGTAGGGCCGGGACGTTTCTTTGGCGCGGGTGCGAGATTGGGATTTTCACGGAAGTCGCCGGACACGAATTGCGCGACTGCACGGTTACCGCCCGCCTATCGGTAGCCCGCAGCGTCTTCGACGAAATGGTACTCGCCGTCGACAACGCCGGAAGCTTCTCCCGCTTTAGCCGCCTCGGAATTGCTGATGAACTCCCGCGCCTTGTCCATGGAGGCAACTTCGAACAGGAAGAAAATGTTGTTGGGTTCCCCGACCGTACGCCAGATACTAACGAGTCGAAGGCCAGCTTCCTGGTGGGCGGCAGCGTGAGAAGCGAACACGGACTTCCAGCGCAGAAAGTCCGCAACGCGATTGCGGCATAACATGTAAGTCATCAATTTCCCATCGCTTCTATTTCGCCCGCGCTAGCGTAAACACTTCCTTCATTTCTTTGCCATGATCAAGAAAGATCCACTCTTCAACGTGGTGATTGGCGTCAGGCTGGGTGAAGGTCACGCGCTGCATGTGTCCGTCGCCGGGACCGATGTTGGTGCCGTCCATGAATTCGAAGCCAACCGACTTCGCGTCCGACGAACTGACCTTCATGCGCGGCTGGTTGCCCGCTCCGCAATAGTGCGTCATCAAAAGGCGGTCGCCATCCATGTGAAACATGGTGATCATATTTTCCGGGCCACGCCCCAGAATCTCGCTCATAAGCGCCGAGCCGCCCGCAGTCATGCGAAAAGTTACTTGAATGGGTTGGCCCTGCGAATTCTTCCCTGCCCAGTTCCCTTCCAGTCCCTTCAGCAGGTCAAACGACTTGTGCCCGTCCGACTGTGCCACAACCATGCTGGCGGAGACAACGATGACGAAGATTGCGACGGCGGCGATCTTGCGAAATGCCTTCATAGATTCCTCCGCAGATTCATTTGTGCTCCCGGCGCACGTTAAGTCGCGTCCAGAGGATAATTCGGGTTCCCCCCGCCCAGTTTTTCGCTGAGATGGGCGGCGATCAGTTTACCGTGGAAACGGCCATTCTCAATGAAGATTTCGTTGGTTCTCGATCCCGCCACGATCACTCCCGCAACGTAGATTCCCGGAACGTTCGACTCCAGATTTTCGGGATCGCA
>Ga0074046_10001512_pt1 | contig 20898 bp, 21 predicted proteins | sample BogForMeECP23OM3_FD_94441 | JGI IMG/M metagenome (GOLD analysis project Ga0074046, IMG submission 94441) | Bog forest soil microbial communities from Calvert Island, British Columbia, Canada - Bog Forest MetaG ECP23OM3 | ecosystem: Environmental > Terrestrial > Soil > Wetlands ... | reverse complement strand
TTTCATTCAAGGTTTGAGAGGGTAAACATGCAAAGCATTATTAACGACGCTTTAAAAAATGCCGAACTTGAAAAAGAGTTGAACAAGCCCGGCAGCACGAACGCCATGGAAGATGACTTTGTCGGACAACCGAGAATTGTCATCATCGGGTGCGGGGGTGCAGGAAACAACACGGTAAACCGCATCCACCACATGGGCGTTTCCGGTGCAGAGACGATCGCGATCAACACGGACAAGCAGCACCTGGACATGATCCAGGCCGACAAACGTGTACTTATCGGCAAATCCCTGACCAAAGGTCTCGGTGCCGGCGGGTACCCAGATGTCGGTAAACGTGCAGCCGAGATGGCACGCCCCACGCTTGAGGCAATTCTTGAATCCGCAGATCTTGTGTTTATCACCGCAGGTATGGGAGGAGGTACCGGTACCGGTTCCGCACCCGTGGTTGCCCAGGTTGCAAAAGAACAGGGCGCCATCGTTGTCGGGATGGTCAGCTACCCGTTCCAGGTCGAGAAAGCGCGTCTGATCCGCGCAGAGGAAGGTCTTGAGGCACTCGCTTCGGCAGCCGACTCAGTCATCGTCCTTGATAACAACCGGCTGAAAAACTTCGTCCCGAATCTCCCGCTGGGCCAGGCGTTCTCGGTCATGGACCAGCTCATCGGTGAAACCGTCAAGGGTATCTCTGAAACGATCACCGAGCCTTCGCTTATCAACATCGACTATGCTGATGTCCGTGCAATCATGTCCAAGGGTGGCGTTGCCGTCATGCTCGTCGGTGAGAGCAAGCAGCAGAACAAGGCCGAGAGCGTTGTCCGCGAGTGCCTGTCCAACCCGATGCTCGACATCGACTACCGTGGCGCAACCGGCAGCCTGATCCATATTACCGGCGGGACTGACCTTACCCTGCAGGATGCAGAAGAAGTCGCGACCTCGCTTACGTACGAACTCGACCCCCATGCAGATGTCATCTGGGGTGCCCGCGTCCGCAGCGACATGGAGGGAAAAATCCGTGTGCTTGCCATCATGACCGGTGTCAAGAGCGCGCAGATCCTCGGTACCCGCCAGTCCTACAAGACCATGATCGAAGACATCGAGAACAAACGCTCAAACCCCAAGGCAGTCGAGATGCCGGTAGCCAAGAGAAGCGGCCGTGACCAGCCCAGCGGTGGCGGCGTCCTCGAATGGGTCGGTTAATCATCACGCCACGCACAAAAATACTAACCTAAAAATCGAAGGAAACCATTCCATCCCCCCACAGTAATTCAGGAATTGTTGGTGTATCCAACGACCAACATCCTTTTTGTCAGGTTGTTCGTTTTTCTAAAAATTTTCAATTCGGGAATATTTACCCCTGATAACCGGCGAAACACTTAATAATCCTCCGCTCCTTTAAAATATAGTACATTCGACCAATCCTTCACTGGGAGGATGGGGGTGGGACCCTGTGGACGGTTCCGCCCCGGTATCGGGAGTTGAACATCATGAACAGAGTGTTGAACAAAGACTTCGTACCGGAGTCTTGCCTGAATTCTGCGCTGATTAGCTTTTCTGATGTTTTTCGCCCTGCATCCTGCATGCAGAGTTGTCAAATGAGAGAATCAGGAGAGTCCGAACATTTTGCTCTTTTGGTCACATATGCCTCACATAAAAAAAGCTCGTGCCTTCCAGGAATGGGGAATGTGATGGGGAGTGGTAACGCATGTTGAATGACCTTATGGAAAAAAGAAAGAAAATTCTTGCCGAGTCTGAAGAACACAAAAACCGCCGCAACGAACTGAATGCTGCAGCGAGCAAATCTGCCCGCGAGCGCAACACACTCAACAACCAGACCCGGGAATTTGTGGAAGAGGCGCAGAAGAACAAGGATCTCCGCGACAAATCCAACCAGGACGTCCTTGATATCAAAGGGCAGCGCAACGAGTTCAACGACAGGGCAAATGTCCTTTTTGAAGAGATCGAATCGTTCAAGAAAGAACACGGTACCCTGAAAAACCGCGGGATCAAGGAACTCCAGAAGCAGATCGAGTATATGGAGTACCGGCAGCAGACCGAAGTCTTCACTACTGACAAAGAACGCGAGCTGATCGAGAAGATCAAGCAGATGAAAGGCCAGGTGCGGGAACAGGAAGCAGAGCTCGAACAGAACAAGGAGATGCGCACCAAGGTTTCCGAAGCCCGTGACTTACGCAAGCAGGCGTCCGACCTTCATGCAAAAGTTACCGAGGTCGCCGAGCTTGCCCAGAAGCACCACGATCTCATGGTCGAGTCCTACCGCAAGGCTGACAAGTCCCGGGAAGCTGCAGATGCAGCCCACAAGAGTTTCGTTGAGGCTCAGGAATCGGCCGACTCAGAGCACAAGTTCTTCATTTCCTGCCAGAAAGAGCTCCGCGATTATGACAAGGTAATATCCGGGCTCCGCAAGAAGACGAAAAAGGTCAAAGTCAGCAAAGAGCAGAAAGCGGTCAGGAAGGAAGCAGAGAGCCTGTTCAAAAATTTCCGTGCAGGAGAAAAACTTACCACCGACGATATACTGCTCCTCCAGCGCTCAAAACTCATCTGATCTTATATTTTTTACATTTACGCAGTCAGCAATAATTTAATAGATTTACGGCGATTTATTGATATAATGACGCAGGGGCGGACGTTGGTCCTGAGTGTCGATCGCGACGATGATATCGGATGGAAGGCAAAAGTCGATAGTCCGTGCATCGGCCGCGCGGCATGTCTGAAAGCGGCTAATACGCTAGCTCTGGCCGATCCCGAAGACTCTGACGTCAATGCGATCTTTTCTGCTATCAAAATTTATGACGACCTCACTGCGAAAGGCGAAGAGACGGCCATTGCGGTGGTTGCCGGGGATCACCTGCACATGATAGAAGGGGACCGGCGGATTGCCGCGTCGCTCGAAAAGGTGATTGCCGAGACGCACGCCACCAACTGTGTCCTTGTAACCGATGGTGCCGAGGACGAGTACGTCATCCCGATCATCCAGTCGAAAATTCCGGTATCAAGTATCCGCAGGGTGATCGTCAACCAGATGCCCAATCTTGAGGGGACGTACTACATCCTGAAAAAATTCTTCGATGACCCCAAGATCTCCCGTATGGTCTTCATCCCCGTCGGTCTCGCAATGCTTCTGTATGCCAGCGCATACCTGCTTGGTGCCCCGGGTGCCGCCACCATTATCGTAGTAGGAGTGATCGGGTGCTATCTGCTCTACAAAGGGTTCGGCTTTGATGAACTGTTTCACGGTGTCATGGACGCGCTCAGGCTGTCGCTCTCGCGCGGCCGTTTTTCGTTTGTAACCTATGCCGCTACTGTCATCCTCGTCATCATCGGACTTACTTTTGGGTTCGGTAATGTCCTGATATATTACTCATCGGACGCAAGCCTTGGACTTGTCCTGTACCTGATGACATTTGTGTACGGTTCCGTGGAGTGGCTCATCGTTGCCGGACTTATCACGTCGGTCGGCGTTATTTATGATGTGTATGTCAACGAGCGGGAAAATCTTGGCAAGGTGATCGTATTTCCGTTCTTTGTTACTGCCATCGGACTCATCCTCTATGCCGCAAGCGTCTATATTATCATATCCTACGGTGTTCAGGACTTCCCGTTGTCCGCCGATGCAGCCTCAAAAAATATTCTCTACGCCACCATCGCAGGTATCATCTCTGCGATAGCCGGCGTTGCCATCCAGTTTCTTGTCAACAGGAAAATGGCAGAGCTCCACAACCAGGAGATCATCGAAGTCATGTAATTCTCCTCACCGGCTCTGTTTTTTTCCCGCGATCTGAATATCGGGTTTTGTTCAGGGATCCCGATAACCCGACACCCGGCATGCACAAAACTCCGTTGTGCACGACACAACAGCCACTGAATATATCCGACGCTCCCGGAAATTCTCCCGGTGACACCCCCTGCGCGCCAGTATCCGGTTAAGACAGTATCCGGTTAAGAAAAAGTTCCACGATCGCCATGGATGTAAGATTCTAAAAGATCTTATTTCAATCCCGACACATTCAGGGGTATCCCTTCATGGGCAAAATATCCCATTCCACCGGGGAACTGATTTACCATGGTGAGATTTCTTGTCACCTGGGGTGATTTGACGGTAAGGGTGGGGATGACCACGTTGAAATCATGCGACGGATACCAGTAAATCCCGTTTCCGTATGAGAACGACGCATTGTTCACCGAAAATTCAGCACTGTTCAGGTCGATACGTATCATCTGGGCGTCATCATAATTGAGGATCTTGAGCAGTTTGTTCTTGAGATCCTGTTTACCGAATAAAAAGAATATGAAACGGGTCCCTTCGTCGACAGTATAGTTCACGTGAATCAGTGCAGTACCGTTATCCAGCTGAATCTGGACATCTTCAACCGTAATGTAACTGTACCGGTCTTCATTTGCCGCAAAAGCAGGAGCCACTATGCAGACAGATATCAGGATAAGAAGCGCGACAGCACGGGCTCGCATGGCATAATAAATTCGTGAATTCAATTTAAATTGTTTTGGGTATGTTCCCGGATCGAGGGACATGATCACCCCAGCAGGTCATTCAGGAATCCCTGAAGATATCAGATGATAGTGAAAAAAAATCATTTGTTGTTGGCAAGGACTATCTCAATCGACGAGACATTGGTCTTTCCGGAGTCGGTATCTATGATCTCGGTCGACGTCACGATCTCCTTCTTTGTTACTCCATCAAGGAAGCGGTTCAGGGCGATCTCTGCGGTATCGACAGCACGGGATATTGCCTTGCCCCGTGCCTTGATTGCCACCTCATCTGCACCATTGTTGAACTGAGTGACTACGGCAAGGACGTAGTTCATGACCGGTTTATTTCCGACGAATACTGTGTTCTCTTTCAGCTGCTGCATAGGTTCCCATCCCTTTTCAGAGATACTTCTTCTTTGTGATCAGTTCTGCGTTCAGTACACTTGCCCCGGCGGCGCCGCGGATGGTGTTATGCCCCATCGCCACGAACCGGACACCTTCACGGAGTCGGCCCACCGAGACCGTCATTCCTTTCCCCCGCATCCGGTCGAGGCGTGGCTGGGGCCGGTCGGGTTCTTCATCGAAGAAATGCACGGATTCCGCCGGTTGTGTCGGGAGCCCCTTGATCGGCGGTTTATAGTTCTGGAACGCTTTTTTGAGTTTTTCCACGGGTTCTTTGATATCCACCCAGACGGCCATGGTATGTCCGTCGATCACCGGTACGCGGTGGCAACTGGCGCTCACTTTGAATGGCGCGTTGGTCACCTTTTTCCCCTTCAGGGTCCCCATGATCTTGAGCGCCTCGGTCTCCATCTTCTCTTCTTCCTTGCCGATGTACGGGATGACGTTGTCGCAGATGGCCATCGCCGCAACTCCTTCAAACCCTGCCCCGGATATAGCCTGCATGGTCGCGACCCGGACGTCCGTAAACCTGAAGGTGCGGAGGGGTGCGAGGGCTGCCACCATCATGATGGTGGAACAGTTCGGGTTGGTAACGATGAAACCATCCCTGCCGGCATCGCGCTGCACGTCGATAAGGCCGAGGTGTTCCGGGTTCACTTCCGGCACCACGAGGGGAATGGCCGGTTCCATCCTGTGGGAACTTGCGTTACTGCAAACCGCGATGCCCGCGTCGGCAAACTCGTTTTCCACATCCGTTGCTATCTCTGCAGGAAGGGCGGAGAAGACAAGGTCGACACCCTTCATGGCCGTGGGCGAAGTCGGGACGACTTTGAGTTTTCCGATGTTCTCAGGAAACGGCGTATCAAGGCGCCATTTGACGATCTTCCCGTAAGGTTTTCCCGCACTGCGTCCGGAGGCGGCAAGCGTTGTAAGTTTGAACCAGGGATGATCCGCTAAAAGTTCAACAAATCGCTGACCAACCGCGCCCGTTGCACCGAGCACTCCAACATTGATCATAGGTGTCAGGTCCTGTCTAGTGTGTTCTTCCCCGTTTGAAATGATGGCGGGTTGTAAAATCCCATTTCACTTATGATGATAAAAACGTTGTTTTTTATAATTATTGCCTTGAACACACCAGGTATGACCAGTCTCAGCCTCAATAGAGGCGGGGATTTGTTTATTTGGAATCGGCGGTGTATTATGGATTTCTTACAAGAAACGTTCGTTTCTTGACGGTCTGAATATGAATTCAGACATTGCTTACAAGAAACGTCATTTCGCGACGAGTCTGAATATGAATTCAGGCATTGGCGAAAACCAGTGTTGTTTTAAAAGCAGGGTTTGCAACTCTGTTGCATTGGAGTACCATCTCCGGTTCACGAACCCTCCCAACGGTAAAACGGTTTACGGGAACCAGGTCCGGACAATCAATGCTCTGCCTGATACCAGGAGTTCCGGAAAAATGAATTCCCTTTGAAAAATTTCATAAAACGGGGCCGGGAATTATTCCAGCCTTATTCCATATGAATTGCTTCTGACGGGCAGGCGTCGACACAGGTCTGGCAGTCGACGCACATGTCCTTGTCCACTTTTGCCTTCTCATTCTCCATGGCGATTGCCGATGCGGGACATTCGCTCACGCAGGTCTCGCATCCGGTACACTTATCGGTGTCAACGACTGCTACCAATTCATTCACTCCACGGTTATGGCTTCAGAGGGGCAGACATCGACACAGGTCTGGCAGTCAACACACATATCTCTGTCCACTTTTGCCTTGTCATTATCGAGGGCAATTGCCGATGCGGGACATTCGCTCACGCAGGTTTCGCATCCGGTACACTTATCTTTGTCAATGACTGCTACCAACTCGTTCACTCCATCATAGATATTTCTCAAAAGACAAAAAATAGGTTTCTATCATGACCTACGTCCATCAGGACGTGGGGAATGGAGAAGACCCGAAAGGTCGTCGACTACGACGCGGCTCGTTTGGAAGTGCGGAGCGAAAAGACGTCAGTGTCTTCGAACCATCTTAACGGGATTATTCTGAATTATGAGCGTGATCCCCTCTCTCAAGTCGAAGAACCTTCCGGTTCTTCTGATGTCTCATCTCTTTTGAGATTCGACAAGTCGGAGAACTCTCCGGGTTCGATCGAAGACCTGCGGTCTTCTCCTGTCTCAAGTCTGATGACTTTCGACATTCTCCAGCCTGCTCTTCCCTTCGGGAACAGCGGTCTCCCCAGAGGGGGAGGCAGCGAAGATGCGAATGCATCTTCTCGATCTCGTAGTCTGATGACTACTCAATCAGCCCAAGGGGTGCACCCCCTTGACCCCCCATTTATTCAAAATTGAAAACCTCACTGCCCCGCCGTGCTCGAAAACTTTGACGAGTTCTTCTCGACCTCCGTTGTCGGTCCTCGGAGAGGCCCTGAGGCGGGGAGCCGTCGCTACGATCGCAAGGGTTTCAATCATCTTCGCGAGATGGGTCCGTCCAAAATCCAATAAATTTTCAAAAAAAAAGGAGTATATCTCACTTCTTCAGACCGAGCACATCGCTCATGCCATAGATACCGGGTCTCTTCCCTACGACCCAGCGGGCAGCCCGGAGTGCACCGCTGGCAAAGACGGAACGGTCGTATGCCCGGTGCGAAAGTTCGATAGTCTCGAAGTTCTTCGAGAACATGACCTTGTGGTCCCCGACAATATCCCCGCCGCGGATCACGTGGACGCCGATCTCGTTCTGCCGTTCGGTCATCCCTTCGCGGCCGTACATCTTCTTGCGCTGGCCGGCTTCCTCGTCAAGGATCTGCAGGATCGTCTTCGCCGTGCCGCTCGGGGCATCCTTCTTATTCCGGTGGTGGGCCTCGATCACCTCGATGTCATAGTCCCTGAGGAGCTTTGCCGATTCCCGGACGAGCTGCCAGAAGATGTTCACGCCGACCGAGAAGTTGCTTGAGATAACTGCCGGGACATGCCCGTGAATTGCTTTCTCCATCTCCGCACGCTGGTCAGGAGTAAACCCCGTCGTCCCGACAACCAGCGCGACATTGTTGCGGGCCGCCATCTTCACGTTCTCGACAGCAGCGCTGGCGATGGTGAAGTCGATCAGCACCTCCGCCTTTGAACTTTTCAGGAGGGCCTCGGCGTCCTTCGCCCCGACGATCTCCACCCCGAAAAAGGAGCCGGGCTTCAGGTTGATCCCCCCGACGAGTTCGAGGTCTTTCGACTCGTTGACCATCCGCCCGATGGTCTGCCCCATGCGCCCGGAGGCGCCACACACGACGACTCTCACCATGGCCCGTTCACCGCGTGCGCCGTTTCGGTGCAGGTTTTGCCCTTGAGGCCGTTGCTTTCACCGCTCTTCCGGCAACCGCTGCTGCCTTCTTCACCGGGATCTTCGCCGCCGCCTTTACAGGGATGGTGGCGAGAACCTTCTTCAGCTGCTCGGTCTTTTTCTCATCAAGTTCGTCGAGCGGGAGACGCACCGGGCCGCCTGCAAGGCCAATCAGTTCCACCGCCTTCTTCACCGGGATCGGGTTGGTATCGATGAACATGGAGCGGAACAGGGGGGAGAGGGCATAGTGGAGCACCAGCGCTCTCTGGTAGTCGCCGCATTTCATGGCCTCGTACATCGCGACCATCCGTGCAGGATCGACATTGGCCGCAACCGAGATGACACCGGATCCGCCGAGCGCAATTATCGGCAGCGTGATATTGTCGTCACCGGATATGACCGCGAAATCCTCATCCTGCGTCTCTTCGAGGATCCGCGAGATCTGCCCGATATTGCCGCTCGCTTCCTTGACACCGACTATATTGGGGTGCTGCGCCAGTTCTGCGATGAGATCCGGCTCAAGGTTCTGGCCGGTCCTCCCCGGAACGTTGTACATGACCACCGGAATGTCAAGGTCCGCAAGTTTCGTGTAGTGCTTGATGAGACCTGCCCGGTTCGGCTTGTTGTAGTACGGACTGATGACGAGCACCCCGTCCGCACCGATGTCCTTGGCGGCCTTCGTCAGTCGCACTGCCTCGGCAGTGTTGTTGGATCCGGTACCGGCGAGCACCGGGATCTTTCCGTTGACCTTCCCGACCGTGAGCTCAATGACCTTTTCGTGCTCTTCAAAGGTAAGAGTCGCAGATTCGCCAGTCGATCCGCAGGGAACAATCCCGTGGATGCCACGGGAGAGGAGAAACCCGATGTTGCGGTCAAGGCCCTGGATGTCAAGGCTCATGGAAGGGTTTCTTTTAAAAGGGGTAATGATTGCCGGAAGGACGCCTTCAAACATAATAAAGGTTATGAGCGTCTTTTGGTATTTATTTTTCTTGTAATGTATCCGGCGACGCGGTTCCGGACACGCTTGCTCCCGATGACTGCGGAAGTACCAAGCTGCTGCTTGTTCTCTTCGAAGTTATTCGAGAAGCTTTCGCGCTGCTTCGCCACAAGTTCGTTACCGAGCGTTTTGATATATGACGGCTTGATTCCCATGTACGATCCTCAAGAATTCTATATTTTAAATGCGGTTTGAGCAGATAATGATATTGTTTGCAACGCCGACCGGATCCTCGCCGAAAAGAAGGATTCGGGATACGTTTTCCCCGGCACCCGGCCTGAATATTGCGTCCGGTACGCCATCCCTGCAGCAGGACGCGACACCCCAGTCCATCGTGCTGATTCCTTCAGATACCTGTTTGGGATCACCGGTAATGCATTCGAGGAACAGGTCATCCTCCAGCACCGCACGCGCCCGCCCGGTGAACTGAACCGACGCTGCACTCCGCATGAGCGGGTCGAACTTCATTGCGGTCAGGATAATTCCCGCGATCCCGTCATCCATACCGAACCCGCAGGGGCCTGCGGCACGAGGTTTTGTCTCTCCGGCCACGATTCCCCCCTGCACGGCCGCAACACCGTGGCTGTCCCGCGCCCCCCTGATGGCGTACCCGAGCGAGACACCGTGTTCAGGGATGAGGCGGCGGTCCAGCGACCCTTCAAGCAGGGCAACGGCCTGTGCCAGCCGGTCCATCACGTCGTTTCGTTCCTGTGCCGGGTTGTTCATATCATTCCAGAAGTTACCGGGTGCGCAATTAAACCTGCCGGTGATCGTCAGGTAAGGTCAAGTTCTTCACGGATCTCCCGGAGCCCCTGTATTGCCAGGTCGTAGAAGACTACGGGGTCCATCAACGCACGGATGAGCCCGATCCGCTCCCGGTCGCACCCTGCCGCAAACCCTTTTTCTTTCATCTTTTTTGCTACGGTCTTCGGGGTGACGTCGGAGATCTTCCCGCCTTTTACGAGAGCACACGCGATCACCAGCCCGGACACGCTGTCCGCTGCCTGCACCACGATCTCAACGGGGCGTTCGTATGTCCCGCGATAGAGGAAGTGGTTGTGGCGTTTTACTATTCCAGGCAATTCTCCTTCGATACCCTCGCGGATCAGGATCTCCGCTCCCTCGGCACCGTGGCGGTCCATAGCGCCGCCGACGAGCTCAAAGTCGATATCGTGGAGGATCCCGATCGTTTCCCATGCCACGGCGTCTTCCGACAGGAATTCCGCCGCTTTCTTCATCACGGCACCGGTGGCAAGGCAGTGCCGGGTGAGATTTTTATCATGGACATACCGTGCGAGAAGTGCAACGGCTTCGGTTCGTTCCATAGGCAGATGGTTGGGAGCCGGGGGTCATGAGGTTAACGGGATATCCGGTGCATATCGGATAAACCTATATTCTCCCGTGGCGAAAATGCTATGAATGGACGCGCGACTTCTTGATGTGATCATCGGCGTGATCGCTTTTATCCTGCTGATCGTACTGCTTGCCGTTTTGCCCATGGCATTCGCTCTCGTTCTGGCGCTGCCTCTTGAACAGGTGGCGAGTTTTGCCTACCTTGCGGCAATCATCATCTTCATCATCTTCCTCTCCGGCGCGGGATACCTGGTCAACGAGAAGATCAGCTGATCCGGCAGTATTTATTTTTCCGGTGGGGATAATTTCCACCCGTCTTCTTTTAATTATCCGGAATGGCAGTGACTACTATTCTTGAATCTGCATCTTGTGAGGGACTCCCGCCTCAGGGCCCCTCGCGGGGCACGGCGGGGCAAATTACCGATCTTATTTTAGAGAATAGGTAATCAATCCGCCGCGGGGGCGCCCCGCCGGGGGCGGCGGCGTTCATCGCGATGGAGGGGAATGGGGGTCTCAACCCACAAATCGTATCCGGATGTTCTTCCCGAAAATATGGCGGAATTAATCTGACGATCTCCTGACCCGAAGGAGGATCACGTTGACGATGTCGGCGTTTTCTCTTCTTTCTCCCCTTCCGGTTTCTTCGCCCCTTTTGACGTTCTGGCCTTCTTCTTCACCGTGTAGTAACTCAGGGGGTGAGCCACCCGTTCGCAGAGCGGGTCCCGGTGGACACAGAGCCCGGTGGTCCGCATCGCGGCGCAGGCAGGCGCGGTATATTCGGTGCCGGAACCCCCCCGTCCGGTGATATGCTCCACCTGGTACATGGTCTTCTCCGGGTCGAAGTCCGGTGAGCGGGCATAGAGCTGAGCGATGCCGCTGACATCCATGCCGATTGTATGCAGGAAGGTGGTCAGGGAGAACCTGCCGGCATGGGTCAGGTTTGCCCCGGAAGTGAGGGCTGCGATGAGGGCCTGCATGCAGGGGGGGAACGCGCTCTCCTCAATCGTGCCGAACTGGCGGAGCATCTGCTCCTGGTACTCTTTTTTTATGTGCTCAGCCGCAGGCCCGAGTTGTTCACAGATCTTCTTCGGGACATGGTACGGGAGGTCCCGTCGCAGGATGACCCGGATCCGTTCGCGGAGGAGCTCGAGCAGCTCCTCCTTCCTGACCCCGACATATCCTTTCTCCACCCGGCGGTTGACCAGTTTGAACCGGGCCTCGTGGAGCGGCGAGACAATCTCGACGTAATCTGCCAGGGGCATCCGGTCTCTGGTGAGGTCGATCCGGAACTCCTGTGCAAGGTACGTGAGTATCCGGCTGTTATTGTTCTCATCGATGACCGTGTTCTCGTTCCAGCCCCGTTCATTCTCCGATCCGGTCTCGGAATTGAGAAAATAATACGCACGCTCAGCTTCGTACCGGGTGAGGCGGTCGTAGAGCTGCTTGTCGTTGATGCAGGAAACAAGGATCCGGGAAAGGACATATCCCGCAATCTCATCGTCGTCGCGGTTCTGGAAATGCGCGACGATGGTCTTTTTTGAAGAGAGTGCCTGGTTGATCCGTTTCACGGCAAGTTCGGTCAGGAACGCCCCTCTCTTCCCGGCCAATAAGACATCGACCGGAGGGAAAGAGTTCTTGACATGGTCCTGGGCTTTTTTTAAAAAGGGAAAATGAGAAAGTTCCTTTGCCGATGGGCTGTAGTCCATCAGTCAGCCTCTATCCGGGGTGCGAGGAGGTACTCGACGTGCCCGTTGCCACCCGCGATATCGAACGAGAACCTGACCGGGTGGTCGACGCCCAGGTAAATCTCGACTTCTGCCGCCTTGCTCATGACCTTCCCCATGTCCTTGAGGTAATCGAGGGAGAAGAGCGAGCGCGCTTCAACCGGGGTGAGCGATACGAGCTCGTCCTTGGAGAACTCGCGCCGGATGTTGTCCGTATCGCCTTCGGCCACAAGGTAGAAGGTCTGGTCCTTCGGGTTGATCCCGAGCGCGATCTTGTCCGAGATCACTGCCGCGGCCTTCATCGCGTTGTTCAGGTCTTCGCCTTTGATAACAATCTTGCCCGGCAGGTTGATGGTGGGAGGGTTCGGGTCTTTCCGGATGGTATTGGTGTCGAGGAGCGTGATCGAATAGTGGTAGCCGTGCACCGAGACCGACATCTTCTGGGCATTGTCGGCCATCTCGATGCTGATGAGGTCGCCCTTTCCGGACATGCCGAAGATGTTCTTCATCTTCATCAGGTCGATGCCGAGCTGGCTCGTCGTTGCCTTGTACGAATCGAACGCTTCCTTCTTGAGCGTCAGGCCGATCATCGCCACGTTGGCGGTATCGACCGCCCGCGTGGAGATGCCGGCCTCGTCCGTATGGAGCCGGCACTCAGGGATGAGAGCCGAGATCGCTTCGATAGCTTCCCTGAATATATCTGTGTCAATCGTTGCTTTTAACATCGCTTACCCCTTAACACAATCTCTTATACAGTATATCGTCATACTTTAATTATAGCGTTTTGGGTTTTACCCGGAATTTGAGGGGAACGATCAGGATAATGGGTTCACAATGGGGTTACGACAAGACCTACCTTCGGGCGAAACATGAGGGATACCGCTCACGGGCCGCATACAAGCTGATGGAGATCCAGCAGAAATTTTCGGTGATCCGGGCGGATGACAATATCGTGGACCTCGGGGCTGCCCCGGGGAGCTGGCTTCAGGTAGAGCGTACGCTGACGCGGGCCCGGGTCGTGGGCATCGATCTCAACCCGATTGCCGCTCTTGAAGGGGTCGAGACGATCGAGGGCGACCTGAATGACCCGGAAGTGCTGGAAAAAGTGCGGTCCATGCTTGGCACGGTCAGTGTCGTCCTCTGCGATGCGGCACCCAGGCTCTCCGGGCATAAGAGTTACGACCAGGCACGGATCATCGAACTCGACGAACAGGCCCTCCGGTTCGCCTGCAGGGTCCTGAAACAGGGAGGAAATTTCGTAGTGAAGTCCTTCCAGGGAACGGACTTTCCCGAGCTCTATGCCATGACCAAGGAACACTTTTATTCTGTCAAGACCTGCATTACCAGATCGACCCGGAAAGGAAGCACTGAACTTTACATAGTCGCAAAAAATTTCACAGGATGAACAGGACAAAATGGTTCTCAAGGATTCCTACGATCGCCCGGTGACCAATATCCGGATCAGTCTCACCAAGCAGTGCAACCTCTCCTGTATCTACTGCCACCGCGAGGGTGAAAAATCATCCACTGACCAGTTGTCTGCAGAGGAAATCGCCGAGATCCTGCAGCTCTCGGCAAAATTCGGGATCCGCAGCGTCAAGTTCACCGGAGGCGAGCCACTCCTCCGCCCCGATCTCCCGGAAATAATCCGGTCCGTGCCACCGGGCATGGAGTCCTCCCTGACCACGAACGGCACGCTCCTCGCGGGTCTGGCACAGGACCTCAAAGATGCCGGCCTCAGACGGGTGAACGTCAGTCTTGACAGCCTGAACCCGGACACCTACAGGAAGATCACCGGTATCGACCGGTTATCCGATGTCCTCAACGGGATAACTGCTGCTCTCGAAGCGGGACTGACCCCCGTGAAGATCAACATGGTCCTGCTCGAAGGCATCAACGACCAGGAGGTCGATGATTTCCTCGCCTTCGTCCGCGGCAACCGGAACCTTATCCTCCAGCTGATCGAACTGATGAACTTCAACGAATGCGATTACCACGGAGACCTGAACGGTCTCGAACAATCCCTTGCGTCGCGTTCAAAACAGATCGTGACCCGGCGGATGCACCACCGGAAAAAATACTGTCTTGACGGGGCCGAGGTCGAGGTCGTGCGCCCGGTCCACAATACCGAGTTCTGCGCATACTGCACCAGGCTCAGGGTCACCTCTGACGGCAAACTCAAGCCATGCCTCATGCGTACTGACAACCATATCGATATCCGGGGAAAACACGGTGCAGAACTTGAAGCGCTGTTCCGGAAGGCCGTGGCAGAACGCGAACCGTTTTACCGGTGAAGGCTGTTCGTGCAAAATAGTTTTAGAAAAAGCGGCTCCAAAAAATTATATTTGTGTAGTCGCCCCCCTCTTGCGCCACCAGTCCCCCGATGGGGGACGGGGCTCATTGCGATGGAAACAATATCAGCAGACCATAAATTCTGTCCCTGCTTGCCTTGCCCGTAACATTACAAGACTAAAGGTAAAGTCCCATTCAATCTTTCCGGTAATACGGCACTATCGCTCCATGGGGATGCCACAGCGGCGGGGGCACGCTCGCGTGCCCCCAAGAGCGTCCGTCATTCACTGAAACGACAATATATTTACAATGCCATAACGAACCAGTGGATATGAAGGATGAGAACGAATACCTGACGGTCCTCGATTACCTGTATGAAAAGTCCCTGATCCTCCAGGATACGGCCGGGTTTGACAAGGTCCTCTATTTCTATTTCATCGATGCCCTCGCCCATATCGATTATACCGCAGGGATCTATTCCTACAACTTTGCTTCCCCGAAAAATATCATGGGCGGCGAGTACCTGCGCTGGAGGATTGACGAGGAGAAGAAAGGCGACCGGGCCAGGTTCCCGGGCTTTGTCAACTGGCTCCGCGAAAACCACCCGGAGAAATTCACGTCGCTCCCATCGCTCTGGCAGATGATCTATGATACCGAAGACCCGGCGTCCTACCGGAGTTTCCGGATCGTTCTCGACCCGGACAGCAGGAACCCGATCCCTGCGGACTTCTTTTACGCTATCATCGACGAATTTTTTGAACCCGAGTTCCTGAAAAGCCTGTACGAAGACGCCTCGCTCGCCGCGCTTTTCAGGGATTATCGTTCACGGTAAGGAAACCGGAGCCGCCGTCATGCATGTCAGCCGGATCTGTTCAGATCTTGTTGCAATCAGGAGCGAGAACCCCCCCGGGCGGACAGCCGAGATCATCGAGTATATCCGGATGTTCCTTGAGGGTCTTGGCATACGGTCAGACGTGTCGGAAGGTACGGGCGGCATGTGCAACCTCGTGTCCCGGAAACCGGGCGACCGTCTTATGTTCTGCGGCCATGTGGACGTCGTGCCGGCATTGGACGAGGGCTGGACTCATGCTCCGTTCTCCGGGACAGTAGAAGACGGGGTCGTCTGGGGGCGTGGCGCTACGGACATGAAAGGCGGTTGCGCAGCGATCCTTGCCGCATGCGAATCCCTTGCAGATACCGGTGCCGGAGTTCCCGCTGCGCTCGTCTTTGTCTGCGATGAGGAGACCGGCGGGGAACATGGCATACAGCATCTCCTTGCCAGGAGATGGATCAGCCCGTGCGACTGCCTGATCGCGGAACCGGCACCAGCCCGCCACCCGTGTATCGGGCAGAAAGGGCTCTGCCGGATGGATATACAATTCCAGGGGACGCCGGCCCACGGGTCGCTCTATCCCGCGGTCGGCGTGAGCGCAATCATGGAAGCCGTCGCTCTTCTCGATTACGTCAAAGAGTTGCACGAACGGGAATACCCGGTCAGCGACGAGCTCAAAGAGATCATCGCACGGTCATCGGAGGTGCTCGGGGATGTGTTCAGGATCGCGGGTGTGAGCGACATCCTGAAAAAACTGACCTTCAACCCGGGGACCATCAACGGCGGTGAAAAATCCAACGTGGTCGCGCAGCACTGCAGCCTCGAACTCGAGATGAGGATCCCGTGGGGATGTTCAATCCCGGAGATCATTGCAGGCATCGCCGCCCAAGCCGTGAACGGGAGAATTTCATCCCTGGAGACCCATGAGCCGTCGGTAACAGAACCCGGAAGTCCGCTGGTCACCATTACCTGCACTGAAGTGGAACGGGTATTTGGCGGCACGGTCTTTCCCATCTTCCAGTGGGCAGCGAGCGATGCCCGTCACCTGCGGCGTGCCGGGTTCCGCGTGATCGAATACGGGCCTGGCGAGATCTCCACGCTCCACGCGGTGGACGAGCGGGTTACTATCGAATCGCTCGAGAAGGCATCGGAGGTTTACCTGGGAATAATGCGCGCATATGCCGGGAAAGAGAGCTGAAAGGACAACCGGAAATTTTTGGCCGACGAGGAAACCCGGTGATTCTGCACAATAAAAAATTGGCTCTGTGGAAAAGGACATGAACCAATTATGTTCACTCCGCAACACTGAAAATCGTAAGAGTTGTCAATATCTATGAGCTCCCCCGCCTCAGGGCCTCCCACGCTCTTGGGGGCTACGGCAATCGTTGCCTCCGCCCCCGCCGCTCGGGCATCCCCCATGATAGGATAGTCACTCAGAAGGTTAGAGAGAAATTCTCAGAGAACGGGAGGAATAATAGACGGGGGTCAAGGGGATGCACCCCTTGGGCTGCCTCCCCCTATGGGGAGACTGCTGTTCCCGCAGGAAGAGCGGGCTGGAGAAGAACCATCAGGTTCTTCGACTTTGAGAGAGGGGGTCACCCTCATAGCCTCTTCAAGTGGTTTACAAAAATGGACACTAGCAGGTTTTCTGCAGAGCATTAAAAAAGAAGAAACGGAAATTTCAACTGCGGAAATCACTGGCAGTTCCCCGGTGATAAAAAATTATTTTCTCTTCAGCGCAAGCACCAGCCCGCCCGCCGCCCCCACGGCGCCGAGCGCCAAAAGGGGCTGGAGGGGGGAGTAGGTTGTTCTCGTTGGGACCGGTGTGGCAGTTGCCGGGATCTGAGTGGTGATACCGGCGGATGGTGCCGCAGTGATGGCCGTGGTTGGTTGCGGAGTGGGTGGTGCGGTCGTATACAACGTCCCGATCCGGCTGATGGTGGGTACCGGGGTGATGGTGCCGGTAATGTTGAAATTCTGCAACATGCCTGTCACGGACTGCGCGTTGTTCTGCGCATCGGCATAATTCGGGTCGATCCCCAGCGCAGTCTGGAAACAGGTCAGCGCGTCAGCCGGCCTGCCGAGGGCCTTGTAAGCCAGGCCCTTGTTGTTCCAGTACGTGGCATTCTTTATCGTCAGGCTGGTCGCCTGGTTAAATTCTGAAAGTGCCTGATCGTACGCGCCGAGACTCATATAGGCCAGGCCCACCTGGTTCCAGATTTCAACATTGGTGGGGTCCAGTACCAGGCACTGCTTGAACGAGGAGATCGCATTTTCAGACTGGTTCATAAAGGTGTAGGCATACCCCTCGTTGCAATAGGCGTCCTTGTTGTTGTTCTGGACGGCGAGCAGCGTATTGTATGCGGCGACTGAGTCATTATACTGCCCAAGTTTGTAGAGGGCAAAGGCCCGCGCATTCAGCGCAACCGGGTCAGACGGCCGGTAGGTCAGCGCCTCTTCTGCCCACGGGATTGCACCGGTATAATTCCCCAGCCCATTCAGGGCAACTGCCTCGCCTGACATCGCGGATGCAAAGTTCGCGCTGACTGCCAGAGCGTTATTGAAATCCGTGAGAGCGAGGGTATAGTTCCCGACCGTTAGGGCATTCTGTCCGTATGTGTACCAGTCGTTGGCGTCCTCACCATGGACGGCAGGAATGAACAGGAGGGCAAGGACGAGAACCAGTATGAGTGCCTTGATCTGCATATTATGACGAAATTTCCCTTGATCGCAGATGAATGTATTGATTTCTCGTAACTCTCCACTATCCGGATCTGTCTGCGGGACGCACGGTTGTGCCGGGACCTTGGCAATTGATGATGAAACTTTTTTATTATTCGCGGACAGTTCCATCCGGAAATTTTTCTCTCAAAACTTTTCCGGAAAATTTTTCTTGAACTTTTTCCGGATTTTTTCTGCAATGAAAAATTTTTCTGGATGATCCGCTTGGGAAAATTTTCCGGAATAAAAAAATTTTACCGGAATTTTTTCACCCAAATCTTTTTTTTTTGAAAAATATTTCCGGGCCGGAAAAAATCCCGCGGTCAATTCCCACGCACCGTACCGAATCCCCGTACTTCACGTCAGAAAACCACCCCCCGGACCTCCCTTTTTCCGGAGTTGACAACCTTCCGAATCCAGGCTCGTACAGGGCTCCGTTTGGACATTTCCGGGAAACGGGGCCCGTTTCGTGCCCCGATTGGGATCCGACAACCCCTTGTCTGGTGCGATCCTCCTGGAGGATTTGCATGAACAGGGGGGCCGGCAGATTATCACGGATCTACATCTCTCGACGGTGAAACACTAATCCCCGGGCTATAGCACCCTCAAATATCCCAGAACCCACGCATTGGGGAGATCGGATACAGGAGTTCAGCGGAATACCACTCATTCTCCGACGTCCGACAGGTCATCGGCCCTGGAGGAGGAGAAGAGTCCTCGGACTCTTCGACGGAGAATCCCCGCCTCTTCCAAAACGGACGTAGCACCTCTCCGGTCGCCGGAAAGGGGACGGGACAGGCTGAAATCCGTTTCTGGGAAGATCGGCCGCTGTAACTCTGCTAAATATTGCCTGTCCTTTTCAGACGTAAAAAAGAGCTGAAAATGATGAATTACTGCCTCATTTTCGGGAATTAGTGCCTCCCGGGGGCCTGCATCCCCGTTCCCGGGAGAGAGTCTCCGACGGAGAAACATGGGGCGGGGAGCGTATGCCACCAAGGGTCCCCGGTTCTGGAGGGTGATCCTGAAAACCTAGAGTTTTATGCGTATATTGAGACTGCTGCCATGAATGAAAGAAATGAAATTTTTTTAATTTCTAAGTTTCTTGTTTCATACACCATGGAACTTCTTCAACCTCGCCAATATGGCGCTCTTGCCTTAATCGATTAGCGTATGATCCTTCGTAATTGCAAATTCTTAAAATTGACAATTCCAGGTACCACATACCGAGCCTCCAAGCATCATAGTAGAGATCTTTGAAAAGACCTCGTCGCTTATTATCTGGATGTACCATTGAATTTCTTACAGCCGTTAAAAAATAAGGACCATCCCTGATACCTTCTTGTGAAGAAATTTTTTTAATTTTTGTAAAGTTCGTGGGAAACTCTAGAGGAATGTCAAGTAGGGTGAAGAGATATCGAAACCTATCGGACGGATTTTTTATTTCACAAAAGTCTTTGAAACCATTGCATTTCGGATTATCGAAAGCAAACTCATAAGCGAGCCTTTCAATCGCAATTTGCGTTAAAATAATTCCGGTATCGATCCCGCTCCCGGATGTGTTGTTGCTTCGAGAATACCAATAGATGATCGAATGAAATGTATCCCACCATCTTTCATCTTCTAACTTCACCATAAAATGCGGGAATAGTCTGGCTAACTGTTCGGAATTATATGGATCAAACCATGACATAGAATTTTTTACGTTTGGATCGGGACTAGATCCTTCAGCCCATACTTGTCTTTCATTATTATCAAATCCTACCGGCATAACTGGAGAACAAAAAAAGCCCTGGCTAAATGTAAAAAATAATCGAAGATCCAGCATCATTTGCCTGGCGGTCTTGCCGTCAAATTCTGAGCCATCTCTTCGATGCAAAATACATACGTGAGTAAGAGTGGGGTATCGATTTTTTTTGCTATCTGACTTTTCAGCACTTTTGATTTCATGCAATTCAACTTTCCATTTTGGTGATGCCAGTTCAGTCACACCAAGAGTATATGCAGAATTTTCTGATCGGATCACTTTACGGGAAGTACCTTTCCTGTCCTTAAAATCGAACAGATGGAAAATTACCTTTGACATCTTGCTTTCATCGTCCCCAAACAAAGGAATCGGTTCCTGGTTTGGAGTGAATGTGATAATCGCTTTCTCGTCAGATGAAGATGACACTTGTGAAACAAATGCGGAAATTTTCAATCCATTAAGGATTATGGACTTTGTACTTGACATCGAAGAGATGAGCGAAAAATATTCGTAAAGATCAAGCGGGATCTCGGTTCTAATATCCAGACTACAATCAGGATCAAGGATAATTTCAGCTCGACACTCGAAATTTTCCTCATTCAAGACAAACGAACAAGGCAGATCACGTATTAGAGAGTTGCATTCTGTTTGGCTTTCGAAATTGTAACATGGTTCGGGATTTATCATATTTACCTACGCATCAGTACAAAAGATGAATTTTATTGTGAGGATATAGTTTCGCGGGTTGTGGAACGAAAGTAAAAAATTCAGGTACCCAAAATTTAATTCTTCCCTTTTAAGCAAAAAAATCTGAAATATGCAGCACCCTGCCCTACCTCACAACCACCGCCACAGTCACCGCGCAATCACCGTCACACAAAACGCCACGAAAAATCCGGCAGTATCTCTGCAATAATCCCAGCGATAAAAGGCAGCACCGCCATCCCGATGTAACTCATGGTGGTGAAGAGCCCCATCGCAATGCCCTGGTGGTC
>Ga0074046_10001511_pt1 | contig 20901 bp, 19 predicted proteins | sample BogForMeECP23OM3_FD_94441 | JGI IMG/M metagenome (GOLD analysis project Ga0074046, IMG submission 94441) | Bog forest soil microbial communities from Calvert Island, British Columbia, Canada - Bog Forest MetaG ECP23OM3 | ecosystem: Environmental > Terrestrial > Soil > Wetlands ... | reverse complement strand
CGATCAGTTGCGGCAGATGGCCGACGGCAGCGGGCCGATCGGGACCTGCCGGCCGGGAGCGAACTGCGGCCCGGACGATCAGTTGCGGCAGATGGCCGACGGCAGCGGGCCGATCGGGACCTGCCGGCCGGGAGCGAACTGCGGCCCGGACGATCAGTTGCGGCAGATGGCCGACGGCAGCGGGCCGATCGCAACCTGGCGCCCGCGCACCAGACACGGGTATTACGCGGAAATGTACGTGGGATAACAATGCCATGGGTCGAGTGGCGTGAAGGTGCCAGAAGCATTCCCCAAAAATGGTGATGAGCTTTAATTGATATTTTCGCGCGGGATAAGGATGCACTCGTCCCATCCGCTTCCGGCGGCTGGAGATAGTTCTTGTATCGCAGGGATGTCGGCGCTACTATTGATAAGGCTCCCATGCGACTGCACACCATTGACTACATTTTGTGGTTCATGACTCCGACGATGATGACCATCATCGCCGCGGCGATGTATCGGCGTCGCTTGTACAAAGAATTTCCGTACTTCTTCAACTACGTCATCTTTCAGATCTTGTCGTTCGTCGTTCAGTTTTCGCTGCGCAATTGGTACAACTGGTATTACGTTAACTGGACCTCCACGGCTCTTAGCATTGTTGTGTCGTTTGCGGTGCTGTTGGAAATATTCAAGGAAGCCTTCCGGCCTTATGAAGCGCTGCGCGATCTGAGCGTTATTCTGTTCCGTTGGTGCGCTCTTGTCGTTTTGCTGGTGGCTGGTATGTGGGCGATCAGCTCCTGGCGCGGGAACGGGGCCGATAACGTTACCAACGCCATTTATCTCGTCGACCGCAGCATCCGCATGATGCAATGCGGAGTGGTACTTTTCATGCTGTTATTCAGCGAGTACTTGGGTATCTCCCGGCGCAATGTCCTGTTTGGGATTGCGGTAGGTTTCGGCTTTTTTGCGGCTGTGAACATGCTCGTAATGACCGCCCTCACAAACCATAGTTTTCTTTCGAAGTCCAACCTGGGCAGGCTCAGCGGTTCTGCTTACATTGTCTCTATGCTGATTTGGTTGGCTTACACTGCCCTTCCGGCTACGGCGCGCAGCGGAGCCAAGCAGCCTGCACAAGCCACTCAGAAGTGGGACCATGCACTCGATGACGCCCGCAATGCCCCGCCTGCCGTCAGCGTCCTCGATACGATGGACCAGACGGTTGAGCGGTTGCTCTATCATCGCGGCGAAGAGGCAAACGTCACTATAGCCGGCCGAAGATAAGAAGACAAAGAGTCTTATCGCCGAACGTGCCGCCGCCGAACGCGGCGGTCTTGCTTTTGCAGCAGATTGCCCCGCCTACACGGGCGTCTTCGTTTTTCGCGGAGGATTGAAGAACGGCAACGGGCGCACCGTCGCTTTCGCGCGATGGCGCGTCGCCTCGACCGTAAATTCGATCTGCAGTTTCGTGCCCGGCTTAGCGTATTGGGGCTCGACGCTGCCCAGCGCGATCAATTGTTTTAACAGCGGAGACCACGTAGTCGACGTCGCCTTGCCCACCTGGTCGCGCCCGCGATAGACAGGCACATGCACCCGCGATGCTGTCGCCGGTGTTTGCGGCGGAAGTCCTACATCGTCGAACAACGCCTCTACCTCGTTCCAGTCAATCTCCAACCCCACCAGAACGCGCTCGGGCCCACGTTTGTTCTCCTTGATCAGCGCCGGCTTCCCGATGAAGTTGTCTTTGTCCAGGTGGACCAGCTTGCCCAGCCCGATCTCATAGGGTGAGTACTTCTGCGACGGAATCAGCGCCTTCTTGCTGCTGACGTAATCGACATCGGCCAAAATCAGTCCGGCCTCGATGCGCGCCACATCGAGCGCCAGCATGCCCGTGGGGTGAATATCGAACCGTCGGCCGGCGTCCATCAGCGTATCCCACACCTTCACCGCATCCTCCCAGGGAATCCAGATCTCATATCCGAGATCGCCCGTGTATCCAGTGCGCGAAATATCGACCGCGATGCCACCAATCTTGCCGCTGGTCTTGCGGAAGTATTTCAAGTTCTCGATGTCGGCTTCTGCGACGCTCTTCAGCAACTTGCCTGACGTCGGCCCCTGCAGCGCCAGCGCCGCAAGTTGCTCGGTGACGTCCTCGATCTCAACGTCGAGCCCGATCGCGTTCTGCCGGAACCAGCGAAAATTCGGATCGGCGGCTGTCCAGCGATAGCAGTTCTCCTCCAGCCTCGTAATCGTGCCGTCGTCGATGACCTTACCGTCCTCATCGCACCAACAGCAATAAATCACCTGGTTGACGCCCACTTTGTGGATGTCACGCGCCAGCACGCGGTTGACGAACCGGGTCGCATCGCGCCCTTTGATGAGGTACTTGAACAGTGGTGTCACGTCGATGAGCGCAGCAGCGTTACGGATCGCGTTGTATTCGTGCTCGTGGTGCGTCTCATATACGCTGACCGCGTAAAATCCCGACCACTCGCGGTAGTTCAGGCTCTGGCAGAGCGGCAGGGTGCGTTCGTGAACGGCTGTACCGATGGGCACGTTATTTCCTCTCTGGAGGGATCAGGGCGGATTATAGCGGCGCGCGCAAACCGTCGGCAAGGACACGACGGCGCTTCAGCACGCGCAACGCGACAGTCGAGATACAGACAAACCCGCGGCGAGCCATTTAGAATGGCGCTGCTTTCATCGCGCGACAACTTATCTTTGCAAGGAAACCATGGCTTCCAACCCATCCGGAAAATACGACGCCATCGTCATCGGCGGCGGCCACAACGGCCTCGTAAACGCGGCCTATCTCGCCAGGGCAGGGAAGAAGGTTCTGGTCTTGGAGCGGCGTCACGTACTCGGTGGCGCGGCCTGTACGGAAGAGATCTTCCCCGGCTTCAAGTTTTCCGTCTGCTCGTACGTGGTTTCGCTGCTGCGGCCCGAGATCATCCGCGAACTTGACCTCCCGCGTCATGGCCTCGAAATCCTGCCTCTCGACGGCACCTTCACGCCCATGCCCAACGGAGACCATCTCTGGCGCGTCAACGATCACGCCATGACGCGGCGCGAAATCTCGCGCCACTCCAAGTTCGACGCCGAGGCCTACGACGAATTCGGCAAGGCCATGCTGCAGATGTGCCGCTTCGTGAAGCCCATCCTGAGCATGGTGCCGCCCGATCCGACCACGCTGAACCCGAAAGACCTGATGAAGCTGCTTTTCCTTGGCCGCCGCTTCAAAGACCTGAACGGCGAAGACAAGTACAACCAGGTGCAGCTCATGACCATGGGCGCCGTCGATTTCCTTGATCAGTGGTTCGAGACCGACGTGCTCAAGGCCACGATGTCGGCTTCCGGGATCATCGGCACGTTCCTGGGCGTTCGTTCACCGGGCACCGCCTACGTCCTGTTGCATCACTACATGGGCGAGATCGACGGCGCCTTTCGCGCATGGGGGTTTGCCCGCGGCGGCACGGGCGCCATCTCCTACGCCATCGCCGACGCTGCCCGCGAAGCTGGAGTAGAAATCCGCACCCAGATCGGTGTCGCGCAAATCCTCATCAAAGACGGCAAAGCTGTGGGCGTGGCGACGACCCACGGGGACGAATTCTACGCGCCGGTGATTTCATCCAGCGTCGATCCCAACCTCACCTTCCTGAAGATGATCGACGCCCAGCACCTGCCCGACGACTTCCGTGAAGAAGTAAAGCGCTACAAGTTCCGCGGCTCGTCGGGCAAAGTCAATCTCGCGCTCGACGCTCTACCCAACTTCACCTGCATGCCGGGCGAAGGCAAGCACCTGCGCGGCGCAATTTCGATTTCGCCGAGCGTCGACTACATGGAACGCGCTTACGACGACGCCAAGTACGGCCGCTACTCCCGCCGCCCCTATATCGACATGGTCATCCCCAGCCTCACCGATCCATCCGTCGCGCCTCCCGGCAAGCACGTCATGTCGTGCTTCGTGCAGTACGCGCCCTACAAGTTGAAAGAGGGCACGTGGGACGAGAAGAAGGAGGAATTCGGCGACAACGTCATCAACACCATTGCTGAGTACGCGCCCAACCTGAAAGACATCATCGTCGGCCGCCAGGTGGTCACGCCGCTGGACCTCGAACGCGAGTGGGGCCTCACCGAGGGCAACATCTTCCAGGGCGAGCTCACGCTCGAGCAGTTGTTCTTCCTCCGTCCGGTGCCCGGCTACGCGCAGTACAAAACGCCCATCAAAAACCTGTGGATGTGCGGCTCAGCCACGCATCCCGGCGGTGGCATTATGGGCGCCAACGGCCGACTCGCGGCACTGGAAATCCTCAAGCAGGGGAAGGGAAGCAACTAGGCCATGGCGGAGACTCGCGACGTCGTCATCATCGGAGCAGGGCACAACGGGCTGGTCACCGCCTTCTATTTAGCCCAGGCTGGCTTCAGGCCGCTCGTCCTCGAGCGCAGGCCGCAAGCCGGAGGCTGCGCCATCACCGAAGAATTCCATCCCGGCTTTCGCTGTTCGAAGCTGGCGCACGCCACCGGACCGGTGCGGCCCGATGTTGTTTCCGCCATGAATCTCGCCAGCCACGGCTTTAGGACCTGCACCCCCGAGGTGCGCGTACTGTCGCTGTCGCCCGATGGCCATCCCCTGGCTCTCTACTCCGACACTGGCCGCACTCAGCAGGAAATCGCGAAGTACTCGACAAAAGAAGCGGCGAACTATTTCGAACTGCAGAAGGCGCTGGCTAACATCGCCGCGGTAATTGACCAGTTGCTGCAGATGACGCCGCCCGACATCGACGCGCCTGCGTCCGGTAATGTCTGGGAGCTGCTGAAGACCGGCCGCAAGATTCGCGGCTTGGACGAGAAGGATTTCTACCGTCTCTTTCGCTGGATGCCCATGGCCGCAGCCGATCTCGTCGGCGAGTGGTTCGACACCGAACTCCTCCGCGCAACCATCGCGGCGCAGGGAATCTTCGGAACGTTTCTCGGCCCTTGGTCTGCGGGATCGGGCGCAACCCTTCTGCTTCGCGCCGCATCCGACGGAAATCCCGCCGGCAACGCTTCATACGTTATCGGCGGTACTGGCGCTCTCACCACGGCGATGGCGATTGCCGCACAGGCCGCGGGCGTGGAGATTCGCACTTCGGTCGAAGTCGGGCAAATCAATGTAAAGGACGGTGTGGCCATCGGTGTGGTCTTGAGCAATGGCAACGAAATCGCCGCGCGCGCCGTCATTTCCAGCGCTGATCCGAAACGGACGCTGCTGGGCTTTGTCGATCCGCAGCACCTTGCCCCCAGCTTCCTGCAGCGGCTGCAGCACTACCGCATGCATGGCACGGTCGCCAAAGTGAACCTTGCGCTCACCGGTCTTCCTTCGTTCAAAAGAGTCGATGGCAACGCATCATCGCTACTCGGCGGCCGCATTCAGGTGTCGCCCGAAGTGGACTACCTTGAGCGCGCGTTCGATGCCTCTAAGTACGGCGAATTCTCGCAGCATCCGTATCTCGAGGCGACGATTCCCACGCTGCAAGACCCGTCGCTCGCACCCGCGGGCAAGCACGTGATGTCGATCTACATGCAGTACGCGCCCTACAACCTGCGCAATGCTGATTGGGATTCGCAGCGCGACGCGCTCGGCGACGTGGTCGTCAACACGCTTGCCGAGTATGCGCCCGACCTGCCCGCCAAGATCGAAGCCCGCGAGGTCATCACCCCCAAGGACTTGGAACTGACCTACGGACTCACCGGCGGACACATCTTCCACGGCGAACTCGCACTCGATCAGCTCTTCACCATGCGCCCTCTGCTGGACTGGGCGCAGTACCGCACCCCTATTAAGGGCCTGTATTTATGCGGCTCCGGCACGCATCCCGGCAACGGCCTGACCGGAGGCTCCGGCGCCAACGCCGCCCGCGAAATTGCTAAGGACTTGCGCAAGCGATAAATCATTGAGTCGGGTGCCCCAGAGCCTGCCCTGAGCTTGTCGAAGGGTTCGCGCCCGTCTTTCGGGCGCTAACCTGAGAAGCGAGCCGACTAAACTCCCCGTTTCAAATCCGCCGCTAACAGCCGATGAAACAAGTGTTCCCCCGCCTCCCGCCGCACCGACAGCCGTCCCGCCCCATACGCCCGCGAATGCAGCCCGCGCTGCACAGATTCACAAATCCCTACATCTTCATCGTTTACACGCTCGCCCACGGCGATGCTCTGACGATTGCGCTCGGCGGCCGCTTCGCTCACATCATCGAAGTAGAAATCGAAGATCACTGTACAGCGGTCGACACCATCCGGCAGCACAAGGTTGGTGTCCATGTATCCCCGGTACAAGTTGATCATGAAGTTGGGATACTGCCAGAAGTACCACGCGCGCTCGCCTTGTCGCGTCGCCGACGTTTCCGCGTCCTCGTCCGACGCCACCATCGGGCTCGATTGCAGGCAGTAACGGTCTTCACACTCGATGGTGTACTGCTTGTACTCCAGCACGCTGCTGAGCGCTTTGTGCAGGTGCGGAACGTGATATCCACCATCGAGATAGTTGTCAACAAAGACCTTCCAATTGCAGTTCAGCGAATAGACCCGACGTTCGAAAAAATGCAGGTTTTTCGGACTCACCGGAGCAACACGCGGGATCAGATTGCCGAGAAATGCGGTTAATGGTTTGCAATTCGGGTCGAGATTTACGAGAACAAATTGCTCCCAAATCCCCACCCGCACAGGAACCAGCCCATTCTGCCCGCGATCGAACCCGCACACGCCCTCAAACTCGGGCGCACCCTTCAGCGCACCGTCAAGCCCGTAACTCCACCCGTGATACGGGCAACGGAAGATGCTTGCGCTTCCAGCCGCTTCCGTAACGACTGCCGCCGCATGATGCCGGCACACGTTGTAGAACGCGCTCAGCCGTTCCCAGTCCGAACGCACAATGACCAGCGGCTCACCCGCGAGTTGGGTCGTTACAAACTGTCCCGGCCTGTTTACTTGATCGACCCGCGCGACCACCTGCCAATTCCCGCCGAACACAAACTGCCGCTCGAGTTCGGCCACGCGCTCATCGACATACCAGGACGCAGGTATCGTGCAGGCTTCTTCCAATGGGTCCTGGTCGTTGTAGGATTGCAGGATTTCGCGCAGCGACGGTTCCATCGGCCCCCTGAGTGTTCGCGGGAGGCCATGATAACAGGTGATTCGCTGTCCGGCTAAGTTGCTTGCGAAGTCCCGATTGCTCCGTTCAGAATTTTTAGGAACTGGTCGATCACCTTCTCGCGATCGCCATTGAAATTACCAGTGCGATGAAACAGTTCGCGATCGCCCTCTCCCGTTATCAGGGAATCCTGCATGCGTTCGAAGGTGCATTCGAGAACGGAAGTAATCAGCATTGGATCGACGTCCGTGCGCAACTCGCCCCGCTCGATTCCCATCCGCACAAACGCCGCCGCGCCCAGTGGGTCTTCGGTAGCGACGAAGCGCGCGATGCGCTTCTTCAGGCTCATATCCGACCCGTAATTCCCCAGCAACACGATGCGGTACGGCACGCGGTACTTCTCCCAGAACTGCATCGGCAGTGACAAACGGTAACGCACCACCGCAAAGAAGCCCGCATCCTTCACCTCGGACGGCACGTTGAGAAAAGGCGGTAGTGAACGCAGCGCCGACTTGTACGCCTCAAAAAAAAGTCCGTCTTTGCTGCCGAAGTGCTGGAATACGGAACCTTTGGCAATCCCCAGGTGGTTCGCCATGTCGCCTACGCGTGCAGCTTCGTAGCCATGCTCCGCAAAATGGTGCATCGCGGCGTTCAGAATCAGTGCGCGCTTCTGTAGAGAACGGCTACCTGGCGCCAATGCTATCGCGGCGTCGTCATTCGGCGAGTAGTGGGCCATAACCAACCTCTGAGATCTGGTAGTCAGATCGTGACAACCCTCTGTCTGAAACCCCAAGTCAAGTGTGCATTCTCAACGTCGGATTTGGCTCCCGCACACTTTCGTGCTTGCGCGAATCATAAACCAATTTTCAGATAATGACGAGCGTTCTCAAACGCGTTCTCAACCGCGAGATTCGCGGACAATTGCCCTTTGCCGGTCGTAGCGTTACGACTGCAACTGATGACACGACCAAGTTCTTATTACCACCAATTGGGACCAATTGGGCCCGTGCATTCGACCCCAACACGTCGAACAGCGTTAGCCATTTACGGCGAGCGATTCGGCCCATCGCCCGTCTCTCCGGCCTGTGACACAAAAACGGTTGACGCGAGAGGACGGGCGTGTTCCCTTGTCGGAATGAGCCCTGAGGCGTTCGAAGTGGAGATTGTGCAGGCCACCCCTGCTGACGTCGGGACCGTGGCCCCCCTGTTTGACGCGTATCGGCAGTTCTACAAAAAGCCGTCGAACCAAGAGGCCGCGCGGCGCTTCCTGTTTGCGCGTTTGAGCAAAGGTGAATCCGTATTGTTCCTCGCTCTTCACGGACCCGACGCGGTTGGCTTCGTGCACCTCTACCCGGTGTTTTCCTCCACCAGTCTGACTCGCCAATGGATCCTGAACGACCTGTACGTCGCTTCCGCGGGTCGCAAGCAGGGCATTGGCCATGCGCTAGTGGAGCGAGCTCGGCGATTTGCCGAAGCTACCCAGGCTGATGGGCTGACGCTCGAAACCGCCACAGACAATTACACCGCCCAGCGGCTTTATGAACGGCTGGGATGGAAACGCGACGAACAGTTCTACCGGTACTTTCTTGCGCTCTGATCCAACGGTTGCATGAACCCATCATCCACGGACGTGAACCTCCGCACCGCTGTTCCGTCGCAACATCCGTCGGCCGATGCTCCCCATCCCAAACGCGTCCTCGGCTTCCGCGACCTCGTCATGTTCTACGTTGTCACCACCCTGAGCCTGCGCTGGATACCCGTCGCCGCCAGCGTCGGTCCCAGCTCCATCGTCATCTGGGTCATCGGCCTGCTGACGATTTTCATCCCGCTGGCGCTCTGCATCATGGAGCTCTCTTCGCGCTATCCGCAAGAGGGCGGCATGTACCTGTGGACCAAGCGCGCCTTCGGCGATTTTCCCGCTTTCCTGACCGGATGGATCTACTGGACCAGCAACCTGCCCTACTTCCCCGCCGTTCTGTACTTCGCCGCCAGCAATGCGCTCTACATAGGCGGGACACGCTGGAACGCCTGGCAGCGCAGTCCGCTGTACTTCATCGCGTTCTCGTTTTTCGGAGTTGGCCTCGCGCTGGCGCTCAATGTGGTCGGCCTCAACATCGGCAAATGGCTGAGCAACCTCGGTTCGATGGGAACGTGGCTGCCCGTCGGCCTGCTTTGCGTGGTTGGTGTGGTTGCCTGGATGAAGTTCGGCTCGGCGACCAGCTTCGCTCCCTCCGAACTCAAACCGGGTCTGAATATCGGTATGCTGGGCGTCTGGGCAACATTGCTGTACGCCTTCAGCGGCGCTGAGTCGGCGTCGTTTATGGGCGACGAGATTAAGGACGCGCGCCGCATCGTTCCCCGCGCGCTCATCGTCGCAGGCGTGATCGTCACCGCCGGATACATTCTTGGCACGATTGCCATCCTGATTGCGCTGCCCACATCGCAGGTCAACAACATGCAAGGCATCATGCAAGCCATCACCAGTGCGGCCGCCCGGGTCGGTTGGTACGGCGTCGGCCCCGCCGTCGCACTCCTGATTTGCCTCGCCAATCTCGGAGGCGTGGGCGCATATCTCGCCGCTCTGGCGCGCATCCCGTTTGTCGTGGGAATCGACCGCTACCTGCCGCCCGCCTTCGGACGCGTGCATCCCAAATGGGGCACGCCGGCCGTGGCGCTGGTCACGCAAGCGGTTGCCTGCATGGTGTTCGTGCTTTTGGGACAGGCCGGCAGCACGGTTCGCGGCGCCTACCAGCTGCTGGTCACCATGAGCATCATCACCAACTTCATTCCCTACCTGTTCATGTTCGCGGCATTGATCCGCCTGCAGCGCGAGCCTGTCGAGCCCGGCGTCATCACCATTCCCGGCGGCAGACGCGCGGCCGTCTCGCTCGCTGTGGTGGCCATGGTGACCACTTGCACCGTTATCGTCGGCTCGGTCATCCCCGATCCAAGCGAGCCCAACAAAGTACTGGCCGTGGCAAAGATAGTGCTCCTCAGCGTGCTGCTGATCGGTGGGGGAGTGTCGCTGTATCTGGTGGGGAGAAAGCGCGCCAGAATCGGCTAAAAGGTCGGTCGCACAATACAGCGAGCAAATCAGGATTTGTCATCACGAGCGTAGCGAGGGATCTGCTTTTTGCTCACACCAGTGCAAAACAGGCTACTCGTGCCCCCAATCGGGTGCTTTCTTAGCCCGGTTACCGCGCTCGCTTAGCGGCCGCGGATTTGACCACCAAGGCCTCCAGCACCCCCGAGTCTACATCAGCCAGCTTCTTGATGTAGAGGCAGCCCTTGCCGGTCGTGTGCTTGCCGAGCTTTGCTAGCAGCGCCTCCGCTCCGTTGAACCCAATCGCGCCATACAAAACGTTTGCGGCCTTACGCGGCGAAAAACCGATCAGCGGCATATCGCCTTGACGCCCGCTGTCGTACTTGTAGTGGCAGCTGCCGAAGCCAATGATGGACGGCCCCCACATCCTCGGCTTTTCACCAGACGCGCTTTGCATCAACTTGACCAGCGCCTTTGCATCGGCGCGCCTGGTCTGGTCTGTGATCGCATCGATAAACGCCGCGACACTCACTTGAGTGGGCTTCGTCTTATTTTCCGCCATTCCTGCCACCTCCCGTATCTTCGCAAGGCTATCATCGCTCGCGGACGGAGCACAGTGGGCAATGGAGCGCAATCAACTAGCTCTCGTCCATCCCCAAGTCACGTGTGCTCCATTTTACGGCGGTATAATAAGCCGTAAGTCCGGAGGGGTTCCTCAAATTTATGACCACAAACAACGGCAGCAACGGTAACGGTGCGGATGTCTTAAAGCCTCGCGCCGAATGGATCACCAGGCGCCGCCAAGAGGCCGCGCGGAGCAGCGACGGCAACATGTCGCAGATGCACTTTGCGCGCAAAGGCCTGCTCACCGAAGAGATGTTCTTTGTCGCCGAGCGCGAAAAGGTTGCACCGGAACTCGTCCGCGACGAAGTTGCCGCCGGACGCATGATTATCCCGGCCAACGTGAACCACCCCGAGCTGGAGCCGATGGCCATCGGCATCGAGTCGCGCTGCAAAATCAACGCCAACATCGGCAACTCGGCCATCACCAGCAATGTTGACGAAGAGCTGAAGAAGCTGCACACCTCGGTGCACTACGGCGCCGACACGGTGATGGACCTCTCCACCGGCGGCGGCATCCACGAAATTCGCGAAGCCATCCTGCGGCACTCGCCGGTGCCCATTGGCACGGTGCCGATCTACGAAGCCGTCTCGCGGGTCAAGCGCATCGAAGACCTCACCATCGACGTCATGCTCGAGGTCATCGAAGAGCAGGCCGAGCAGGGCGTTGATTACATGACCATCCACGCCGGTGTGCTCATCGAGTACCTGCCGCTGATCACCAAGCGCATCACTGGCATCGTGAGCCGCGGCGGTGCAATCCTGGCGCAGTGGATGGCCCACCATCACAAGCAGAACTTCCTCTACGAGCGCTTTGACGACATCACCAAGATTCTCGCCAAGCATGACGTGAGCTACTCACTCGGCGACGGCCTCCGTCCCGGTTGCATCGCCGACGCCAGCGACGAAGCGCAGTTCGCCGAACTCAAGACGCTGGGCGAGCTGACCACCAAGGCCTGGGAGCGCGATGTGCAGGTGATGATCGAAGGCCCCGGCCACGTGCCGCTCGACAAGATCAAGGAGCAGGTCGATAAGGAAGTCGAGATGTGCCACGGCGCTCCGTTCTACACGCTCGGCCCGCTGGTAATCGATATCGCCCCTGGCTACGACCACATCACGTCGGCCATTGGCGCGGCGATGATTGGCTGGCACGGCGCTTCGATGCTCTGCTACGTCACGCCCAAAGAACACCTCGGTCTGCCCAACGACAAGGATGTGAAAGACGGCATCATCGCCTACAAGATTGCCGCGCACGCCGCCGACGTGGCGCGCCACCGCCCGGGCGCGCAGGACCGCGACAATGCAATCAGCTACGCGCGGTATACCTTCGACTGGGACAAGCAGTTCGAGCTCTCGCTCGATCCCGAAACGGCGCGCGCCATGCACGACGAAACGCTTCCCGACGCGTATTACAAAGAGGCGGCGTTTTGCTCCATGTGCGGCCCGAAGTTCTGCTCGATGAACTACTCCGCGAAAGTGGACGAGTACAACAAGCAAGTCCACGGCGTCGAGAAGAAAGACTACTCGGATCTGGTGAACAAGCTGGTGGCGATAAAGTAGCGGACAGTGCAACCGGCGTGCTCACGGACCCGCTCCCTTCGTATACCGCGCTCACTTTTTGGGGCTCTTGTTGGAACCGTGCACTAGTTTCTGATTACGAAGAAAGTCTAAGTAAGATTCGACTTCGACGACGACGATTCTGCTTACGCCGCTGATCAGCATCAGCAGCAGAATCAATGCCATGGCCCACTGTTCGCAGTACCCGAGTAGCGTTTGAGGTAAGTTGCCTGTCATATCGCTCAGGGTCGCCTCGGTTTTCTCTGCTTGAACATCATCAATTGGTATTTTGGTCTTCCGTAAATCAACTCGACCAGTGTAATGTAATAGACGCAGCACGACCATTTATCGTCGGTTACGGATGGCCTTTCGAATGAGACTCCGCAAGGAAGCGCAAATACACAAAAGAAGGGAAGTTAGGTCTGAAGTTGCTGAAATCGCTACCAACAGAATCCTTCAGTATCTCAACGCCGGTATGACGGAGAGAATCCCAGAATTCGGCCGAGTGGAGAGCTTCATTCAGCTAGTTAAGGAAGCGGATCGCCTCCGGTATCAGTTGCGATCCGCTACCAGCGAGTGGGTGATGCATTCACTCGTCAAGCGCGATGGACGGGTTAAGTACCAGTCCGATGCGCCCGCGTTTCTATGTAGGTATCGATTTCAAGACGAATCCATTCAGGCTCTAAAAAACCAGTACGACCGCGTACTTCAACAACTGCACTGGGTGACATCACATTATCGGTGGACTCCTGCTGTGCGCAGCAATGATTTCATGTTCTTGTCGAGGATCGACCTCTGGGCCGGGGACCTAGCGGAGTTAACGATGATGCCGACGCCATTTGATATCGCACGTCATGTACCTCCTGAAGATGGGAGTCCCGAGTCGCTGACTGACGAGCGCACGTCAGAGAAGCTACCTCCCCAGGATCTGCAGAGTTGGCTGTGGGGCTGGGAAAACTGGTCTGTGCATTGGCTTTTTGGACACGTAGAGAAGCAAATCATGGACCGTTTTCGGCGCTGTAATAGCTGCAATAGCTGGTTTTACGCTGGCACGGACCGGCAAGCATTTTGTAGCGAAACCTGCCGAAAGAAACACTTCTCGCGGAGTACAGAGTTCAAAGAGAAACGTCGCAAATACATGATCAAATATCGTCGGGACGAACGAAAGCGAGAAGAGCGTGCAAGAGATGCCGCGAAAACGCAGGTCAGCGCCACTAGCAGATCGTCGAAAGACCGATCTGCGCGATAGGTAGCCTTCGAATAACAATACCGAGTCGGCTTTAGCCGAGGGCGCAAGGGGTAGAGGAAGGTTTGCCGGTACATCTGCCGTCGCTACGCGGCTCGGAATTTCTTTATGTCGCGTACCCCGGTCTTACGATCGGGGCGAAGGGCATTTCCGCCGATGCGCCGCCCTAACTATCGCAAAACCGGCGATGGTTGAGAAGTGTGGCGATCGGCTAAATGCTGCCTTCTTCATCCGAGCCGTGTGCAACAATACACCCATGAAACGTCTATTTACGGCATCCGTTTGGCGGGAAGGAGACTGGTACGTTTCGCAATGCCTCGAAGTTGACGTCGCCAGTCAGGGCGAAACCGAAGAAGAAGCGCTAGGCAATCTGAAAGAGGCGCTGGAGCTCCACTTCGAGCCGCCGCAAGCAACGCGCCGCCGATGAGGTCACATAAACTGACCAAACATTCCTTTGCTACACTCGCTAGGTGACCCGAATCCGACGCAATGCCTGGATGCTGGCCGCCGCATCCGGCGTGCTTCAGGTTCTTATCTTCCCCGAACCCGCGCTCTCCATCCTGAGCTGGGTGGCACTCGCGCCGCTGATCTACGCCATCCTCCAGTGCCGCGAACAAGACGCGCTTCTAACCCTCGCCGACGGCGGACGCTTCTTCGCGCCCGCAACCGTCTGGCAGGGTTTCCTCCTCGGCTATCTCAGCGGAGTCATCTGGTACCTCGGCAGTTGCTACTGGGTCTTTCATGTCATGCACGCCTATGGCAACCTGAGCGCGCCTACGTCTGCCGTGTTGCTGGTGATGTTCTCGCTCTATCTCGGCCTGTATCACGGACTCTTCGGCCTGCTTGTGGCCCTTATTGCGCGCCGCCGCAACGGCTACAGCCTGCGCGCGCTGGTGTTCGCTCCTTTCGCCTGGGTGGCCGTCGAACTCGCGCGAGCCTACGTCACGGGATTCCCCTGGGACCTCCTTGGCACCACGCAGATCGACAACATCCCGCTGTCGCGCCTCGCGACCTTCACCGGTGTGTATGGCCTCTCGTTCGAGATCGCGCTGGTGAACACCGCCGTAGCTGCGGCATTCCTGGTGCCCCGTGCGCGCCGAAAACTTCTGCTCGCAGCCTCTCTCGCAGCAGCTCTAATCCTGCATGCGGGCAAATTCATCACGCCACCGGCATTGTCCGGCGATCACGGTGTCACGCTGGTGCAATCGAACATCCCGATTCTCGACCCCGACGCCTGGTCGCTCGACTACCTGCAGCAAACGCTGAGCGAACTGCGCGCACTCAGCATCCGTCCACCCCAAGCACCGCAGGATAAGCCCGGTCTGATCATCTGGCCCGAGTCGCCCGCGCCTTTCTTCGTCACCGACCTGCACCTGCGCGGCACGTTGGGCGAAGTCGCGCGCTCGGCGAATTCGTTCATCATCGTCGGCTCCATGGGCATCGAGCACGCAGGAGAAGCCGGACGCCCACCCGACATCTACAACTCCGCAGCGCTGGTTGCTCCGAACGGAGCCTGGATTGATCGCTACGACAAAATCCACCTTGTTCCCTTCGGCGAATTCATTCCTTTTGAGAATCTCATCAGCTTTGCCAAGCCACTCACCCGCGAGATTGGGACCTTCGCCCGCGGCACCCAACGCAATCCGCTCAATGAAGATGGCGTCAGACTGGGAACGTTCATTTGCTACGAGTCTGTTTTTCCCAGCGAAATCCGCCAGTTCGCCTTGCACGGCGGAACCGTCTTTGTGAACATCTCCAACGACGAATGGTTCGGCCCGACCGGCGCGCCCCATCAGCACCTCAACATGGCGCGGATGCGTGCGGTCGAGAACGATCGCTGGCTGCTGCGCGACACCAACAGCGGCATTACCGCGGTGATCGATCCCTACGGCCGCATCGTCGCCGAAGTGCCCCGCAATCAGCGCACGTCGCTGCAGGCCGCGTACTCGTTGGTCGAGACCACCACGTTCTACACCCGCCATGGCGACTGGTTCCCGTTTATCTGTGCGATAATCACCTTGGCCGGTGTGGCGTTGCGCTTTCGCGAACCTGCGGAGATGCTGCAACCCGCGCCGGTTTAGGTTGCCGACAGAGGCGGGACTGCGAGGGTTTTGAAAGGGCACGGCTTCAGCCGTGCCGAACGGGCCCTTTATGTTTGTCATCCCGAGTGGGCTTTAGCCCACGAGGGATCTGCTTTTTGCCTCGTGCAGCAGCCCTTTAAGGAGGGTCCTCAATCCCCATGGTCGAAGAGTTAGAACAGGAATATTCCGCACTCCGCGCCAAGGTCCACGACCTTCAGGAGTATCTTTGACGCGCCCAAGCTGCGCGAAAAACTAATCGGGATCGAAAAGCAAACCGCCGATCCCACGCTCTGGTCCAACCCCGAAAAATCACAGCAGGTGATGCGCGAGAAGAAACGTCTCGAAACTTCGCTCGCAACCGAGTCTGACCTGTCACGCCGCGCCACCGACATTGACGCCTACTTCGAACTGGCGCACGAAGGCGAGGACGTGTCCGCCGATCTGTCGCGCGAAATCACCGAACTGCGCGCGCTGGTCGACAAGCTCGAAATCGAGACGCTGCTCTCAGGCCCGAACGACGACCGCAACGCCATCGTCACCATCCATCCCGGCGCGGGCGGCACCGAATCGCAGGACTGGGCCGAGATGCTGATGCGCATGTACCTGCGCTGGGCCGAACGCGAGGGCTTCTCCACCCAGATGTACGAATACCAGCCCGGCGAAGAGGCGGGCATCAAGTCCGCGACCTTCGGTGTGAACGGTGAACACGCCTACGGCCTGCTGACCAGCGAAATCGGCGTGCACAGACTGGTTCGCATCTCGCCCTTCGATCAGGCCAAACGCCGGCATACTTCCTTCGCCAGTGTGTACGTCTCGCCGGAGATCGACGAGAGCATCGAAATCGACATCAAGCCCGACGACATTCGCATCGATACCTACCGCTCCGGCGGTAAGGGTGGCCAGCACGTGAACACTACCGACTCCGCCGTGCGCATCACGCATATACCGACCGGTATCGTCGTTGCCTGCCAGAACGAGCGCTCGCAGCACAAGAACAAAGACAAGGCTATGAGCATCCTGCGCTCGCGCCTCTACGAGTTTGAACTCGAGAAGAAGAGGGAAGCGACCAAGCACATCGAAGACTCCAAGCTCGACATCGATTTCGGCTCGCAAATTCGCTCGTACGTCCTGCAGCCGTACCGCATGGTGAAGGACCTGCGCACGCGCGAAGAAATCGGCGACGTCGACCGCGTGCTCGACGGCGACCTCAACGGGTTGATCCGTGCTTACCTGCTGGCGCGCCGGAACGAACAGCGCTAATCTTCACTCTGGGATCAAAAGCGCTCCGGGTATCCCGCGGTCCAGGGTCGCCAGCATTGCACCATTTGCCTTCGCGAGCTGCGCGAGATGACCGTCCGGATTTGCTTGGGATGCTTGACCCAGCCGGGTAACTCTGAGACCCCCTGGTTATCAGCAACAAACGTGAATAACGCTTCATCTTCTGTTTTCATGCGGAGCAAAAGGGCACGTGCGGTCGCGACGGTAAAGCCGTACGGTTTTGTTTGTGCCAGAACGCGCACGAAGCCAAGCTCCGTGATTGAACATGTCAATAGCTCGAGACTTCCGTTCGACCTCGACGCGCGGACCCAGGCCACCACTTGGCGATGAAATTCGTGCTCGACAACCCCCAACGCCACGAGTGCGCTTACGTCCAACAGGCATTTCATGGGAAATCGGAAAGCATCTCTTTCACTTCTTTGTGGGTCAGCACCGGCGCACCCGGGCCCAACGTCACCGCAGGAATTCCTGAAACCGGATCGATCACGATTTTTGCTTTCCGACGAGTTCGCTTCTTGTGCGGTGTCAAAACAATACTCTCGCCCTCGACTTTGAGGTTGAGGGGATCACCCGCCTGCAGTCCAAGCCTACGCCGAATGGCACTCGGCAGCACCACCTGTCCTTTGGTTGAAATTTTGGTCACCATGGTAAGACGATCTTACCATCGATACACCGCTGCATACCGAATGCGCGTTATCGGTTAACATTTGCTCATGGACGCAAACTGCCTCTTCTGCAAAATCATCGCTGGCAAGAATGCGGCGACCAAGGTTTACGAGGATGACAAGGTATTCGTCTTCGAAGACATCAATCCGAAGGCTCCGACGCATGTGCTCATCGTTCCCAAGCGACACATCGTCGGGTTGAAGGAAGCCACGCCGGAAGATGCCGAGATCATCGGCTACTGCCAGCTCATCGCCGCGAAACTCGGGCGCGAGCGCGGCATCGAAGACGGATACCGCACGGTGTTCAACGTGGGCCCGAAGTCAGGACAGTCCGTCTTCCACCTGCATCTTCACCTGCTCGGTGGGCGCGATCTGAAGTGGCCCCCGGGATAGCCGCGAACTCGCCCCAACTGCACGGGACAGATCGTTTCTGGTTGGAGAATTCTCGACTACGGCTGGCTGCCGGCATACCCGGCCAGGTCACTCTCCGTGGCTTCACTTGCTTCCGACGTACTATTCGGTCCCAAATACTTGTCGGAGTACTTCTCAAACACCACCACGTGCAGCACCGGCTGCCGCTCCTCGATGGGATTCACCAATCCCTTCTGCTGCAGCGGCTGCAGGTAGGAACGGATCCACTGGTACTGAGTGTCGCTCAGCCCGCGCCGCGCAAGATCCACCGCCACGCCTGCCAGGTGCGTCGAAGCCGTGTCACCGAACGCGGGTGCGGCAAAGTGATTGTGCAGCCTCAGCGTCATCTGCTGGCTGGCGGTTCGCACCAGCGAATTCACCATCAATGGAGCGTGAAATACGTCGAAGAATGCCTGGCTCAGGTCCTGCAGAAAGTCCCGTGTCCATGGCCGGCAATAGCGGCGGGTGTCCTCGAGGTTGTCCGCGATTTTCAGCGCCTCGGTTTCGTTGACCTGCACCAGGTCATTCGACATCTCGGACTGCATCAGCTCGTATTCGCTGTTCATCCGCTGAATCTGCGCACGGTCCAGTTCCGCATTCTGTTCCACCAGCAGTTCGTGCGAACCCGGATACATCGGCGTCCACTTGGAGTAATACGAACGGCTGGATTTTGTGGATTTGGACTTCGAGGACTTGCGGTGTGTGGCTTTCTGTGAGCTCTGCACTGCGCCAAACGCACGCCCGCTCAGCAGCAGACCCACCATGCAGAGGGCAAGTACGGAAAACCGCAGCCCGGCACGCGGCTGCCCTGCAACGATCGATTGACCAGATGTCAAAAATCCCTCAATAAGTCGCATACTCAATTTCGTCTTCGTCGACACCACACTACAGGCGCGTGAGTCTGTGACATTTGCATTAAACCACAGGAGTGGCCCTCTCACCAAACGCAGAAGCAGCCACTCTCTACCCCAAAAGTAGCATCCCAAAGCGGCCGATGAAACGGCCGACCCCCACCCCGGCTATCCGTTGTAGATCAGCTCCGTTATCGTGCAGTCGTCACTCAAAGGGGTATTGCCGCGAAACGCTGTCACAGCATGCTCGATTGCCTCAAAACCGCCGGGACAGCAACTCTCCAGTCGATCGTACCCAAAAAAATCGCCGGAAGCGTCCTCCGCTTCGGTGACGCCGTCGGTCACCACCACGATCCGGTCACCCGGTTTCAATTGGTGCTTGACCGACACGAATTGCGACCCCGGAATCAAGCCCACGGGAAGGTTCCCATCCTCCAGCCTGGTTACCGTATGACCAGAAATAATGATGGGAGGAACGTGCCCGCAATTGATCAGTTCCAACTCCCCTTCCTGGCTAAGCCGCCCGATGGCCAGCGTCGCATACTTCTGCCCTCCGATCTTCTCGAACAGGAATCGGTTCACAGTGGTGATCATCTCTGACAGCGAGGCGTTCTCCGACAAGTGCGAGTACAACATGCCCTGCAGGATCGAGGCGACCACCGCCGCCGAAACTCCCTTACCGGAAACATCGGCCACGACCAGAGACAGTCCTTTGTCGGTGTGCACCAGGTCAAAGAAGTCGCCGCCAATGTCTTTGCAGGCGTAGCTGACGGCATTGACCTTGGCAAAAGGCACTTCCGGGATGATGACGGTCATCAATCGCTGCTGGATCTCGGCGGCGATGGCCATTTCCTGTTGCACGCGGCGGGCGATCTCTTCAGATTCAACCAGGGCCGCGTTCTCCACTAGCGCCGCCGCCCCATTGGCGATGGTTCGCAGGATGTCCTGATTTACCGACGACAGCTTTCCCGACAGGAAATGGGAGTCGAGGTACAGAACACCAAGGAGCTCCATGTCGCCAGTCTTGGGTCCTTCGGCAGATTTTCCCTGAACATTGATGCGGCGAAGGGGGATGCAAATGACGCTCTTCAGGTTTTGCGCCACCACACTTTCCCGTCCCGATAGCTTTTCGCTCTCCGAGGTGTCGGTCACCAGAAATTCCGACGCGCTCTTCGCCGCGTCGCGCAGCACCGACTTGGAAATCGTGGTGTCGTCGTAGATGGCGTCACCGTTCTTATCGCGGCCCGCTGCCAGGCGGAGTTCATTCATCGGGTCGCGCAGGAACACGAACCCGCGTTCCGCCTTGGTCAGCCGCAACGAAGCTTCCAGCAGGGTCTGCAGCACATCTTCCAGAACATTGGTGCTGTTCAGCTTGCGCGCCGCCTCCAGAAATACGTTGAGCATTTCGAAGTCGGAGCCGGCGCCACTACTGGGCTTCCACGACGAAAACTGGCTGATGAATTGCTGTGCGATGCTCGACACCGATCGGTCCGGGTTGAACAGGACGAACGATCCCCCTTGTACGCCAAACTCCAGGCGGTCATTGCGCACCAACCTCTTGCGCGTCGTCCGCTCGCCGTTGACGAAGGTTCCTTGCCGGCTCCGGTCCTCAATGTAGATCCCGTCATTTTCGCGCATGAACTGCGCGTGCTCGCGCGATACTCGCTGGTCGGTCAGTACCAGGTCCCGGTCCGTTCGCCGGCCCACCGTGAAAGGAAAGCGGTCCATCACCAGGTTGCGACGGTCCGTCCCCTCCACGACCACCAGCACCATCGGATCGCTGCCGGTGGAGAGGTCGAGTTTTCGCATCCATATTCCAGTTGTACTCATGACGAAGGACCCTCCTGATCGTCGCAAACGAAGCTTTACCGGGTTCGTTGCAAGGACTATATTCCAAACGCAAACAAATCATCCAGTGTAGTCTTCTATTCTTCCTTGGGAAATCAAGCTCCCCGTATCTCGCGGAACCCAATCGCCTGTCGCACCAGGTGCTCCACGCAACCCTGATGTTGAATTATGTGAGTCTTCGACTTTTCCGCCCAGACTGTG
>Ga0074046_10001510_pt1 | contig 20904 bp, 15 predicted proteins | sample BogForMeECP23OM3_FD_94441 | JGI IMG/M metagenome (GOLD analysis project Ga0074046, IMG submission 94441) | Bog forest soil microbial communities from Calvert Island, British Columbia, Canada - Bog Forest MetaG ECP23OM3 | ecosystem: Environmental > Terrestrial > Soil > Wetlands ... | reverse complement strand
TCGGCCCGGAGTTCAAGGCCGCATTCATTGAGGGCTGTGCCGGGAACGAGACGTATTTTTCCGAGGCTCGGACCTGTCACAGTCATTTCAATTTGCCCCGATACGTTAAGGATAAGCTCAAGACTCTCGGCATCGCGCACATTGGCGACGTTGGTGTGTGCACCTATGGGAACGAATCGATTCTTTTCAGCTATCGGCGTTCCTGCCACCGGGGAGAGCCCGATTACGGACGCCAAATTTCCGCAATCGTACTTCGATGATGTGGATAACTAGGCAGACAACCCCCGATTTCAGCGGGATTTTGCAATGCAGTGCGCGGGTGTGTCTCCAGCGCCTAGACGGCCTCTGCGGCGGTCGCTAAATTTCGATCGTTAAGAAGATTCGGCGGAATAATAAGTGCCGGTATAGTCAAGTACCGCCGTCCTAGAGCCATGAAAATCAAGGAGTGGAAAAGTGACGCGCGAGAACAAACCGGCCGCGCTTAGCGCAGCTCGTGGTGCCGCGTCGCTCTTGACTGGGGCGCTTTTGCTTGCGGGCCTTACCGGCTGCAGCGGTGATCTCTTTCAAAAGGGCGATTCGGCCAATTCCAGCATGAAGGCCAAACCCGCAGTCGCCCTGGCGCCTGCGCAGGGGCTCCCGCAAAAATATGCCAGCAAGGTAAACGATCAGCTTGCCGTAGCGATGAAGGCCAACGGTGTCGCGATCGTCGACGCCAAGGATGCCGTCTACGTCGTCAAGCCGACCTATGTCGCGCAGGCAGAGGCTAAGCATGGCACGAAAGTGGCTTACACGATCGACGTCATGGACAAGGCGGGCAACAAGGTTCGCTCCATCACAGGAGAGGAAATCGTTTCTCCCAAGCGCGGGGGTGATTCCTGGCATCACGTAAACGAAGAGGCCGTTCAGAAAGTTGCTATGAAGTCTGCGACGGACGTGAACGCCTGGATCGAAAATCCAAATTCCCCGGCTCCTGCTCCGGTTGTTGCTGACGCCAAGCCTGCAGAGGCTGCTGCTGTAAAGGCTGCTGCTGCCAGCTCGGCTTCCGCTCCCGTGAAGACGGCCGCCAACGCGACACCGAAGGCTCCGCGTGCGAAGGCTCCGGTGGAAACGGCATCGCTTGCTTCCGCGGTTGATACTTCGGCGCCGGCGCATCCTGTGCAGACGGCCGCGGCTGCTCCCCAGGAAATCTTGGCAGTTGTGCCCGTTGTGAGTGGCGCGCCCGGCGATGGCAAAACTTCTCTTTCCGAGGCCATGAAAAAGGCGCTTGGCCGCCAGGGCGTCAAGCTCGCTTCGGGTAGCGCGGCCGGCACCTACAAAATCCAGGGCCAGGTCGAGATGGGTGCTGTCTCGAACGGCCAGCAGCCAATCACCATCCGCTGGGTCGTGATCGATCCATCCGGCAAGCAGATGGAAAAGACTGTCGTGCAGAACAACAAGATCACCGCGGGCACCCTGGATGGTGCATGGGGTGAAGTGGCAGAGCAGGCAGCAGGCGCTGCAGCCTCCGAGGTCTCGAAGCTTCTGAGCAAAGGTTCTGGTCAGGCTCAGGCTGCAACCGGGTCGGCTGGCTAATACGATCGTAGCCTGCTTCAACGTGCGGGTGGTATTTACACCCTCGCAGGTTTACAGATAGCGAGCGCGCTGTTGGAAGCGCGCTCGTTGCCGTTTGTGTGAACCTTTTATGACAATGGACTGTCCCTCTCATGAAGCTGGTCGCTGGCAATAGCAATCGGCCCTTGGCTCACGCCATCGCCGCTTATCTCAAGAATCCGTTGACGCAATGCCTCGTGCGCCGCTTCTCCGACATGGAGATTTTCGTCGAGATCCGCGAAAACGTCCGGGGAGAGGACGTCTTCATCATCCAATCGACGTCCTATCCCGCCAATGACAATCTGATGGAGCTGCTCATCATCATCGACGCGCTCCGGCGGGCCTCGGCGCGGCGCATCACGGCGGTGATCCCTTATTTCGGCTATGCGCGTCAGGACCGCAAAACCCTACCGCGCACGCCTATTTCAGCGAAGCTTGTCGCGAACATGATCACGCATGCGGGCGCAGATCGGGTGCTGACGGTCGATCTCCACGCCGGCCAAATCCAGGGCTTTTTCGACATCCCGACCGATAATCTCTATGCAGTGCCCGTCATGGTGCGCGACATTCGCAAGCGCTTCACAGACGGCAACATAACCGTTGTTTCACCTGACGTTGGCGGCGTGGTGCGCGCGCGCGGCCTGGCAAGCCGCATCGATGCGCCTCTCGCCATTATCGATAAGCGGCGTGACCGTCCGGGCGAATCCGAGGTGATGAATGTGATTGGCGACGTTTCCGGCCAGAATTGCATTCTGATCGACGACATCATCGATTCCGGCGGCACGCTTTGCAACGCTGCGGCAGCGCTCATCGAAAAGGGCGCGCGATCGGTCGTCGCCTACATCACGCATGGTGTTTTTTCCGGCGGCGCCGTGGCCAGGATCATGGCCTCCAAAATTGAGACCCTTGTCATTACGGACACGATCCTGCCGAACGAAGCGGTGCGGGTGGCGAGCAATATCGAGGTGATCTCGCTTGCGGGGCTCATCGGCGAGGCAATCCTGCGCACCTCAGGCGAGGAATCCGTTTCGAGCCTGTTCGATTGAACTCGATCTCGCCTTCGGTAAGGGCCACGCATAAACGCACGCCTAAGGCGCAACGTGCGGCTTCATCCGCATGAAGCTTGAGTAGTTCAAGCTCTCTTGGCACTATTGCCGCCAAATATTACCAGGGAGAGTAAGCGTGCGTCGTCTTCTCCAAATTTTTCTTACAGTAATCGTCTATTCCGCCGCGTGTCGCGGCTGAGGCAGCCGAACAGAGGCCGAACATCGTCTTCATCATGGCCGACGATCTGGGTAACGCCGACCTCGGCTACCGCGGCAGCGACATCCAAACGCCGAATATCGACCAGCTAGCCAAGGACGGGGTGAGGCTCGAGTCTTTTTACGGGCAGCAGGTGTGCAAGCCCTCGCGCGCGGCGCTTATGACAGGCCGCTACCCAATGCGCCTCGGCCTGCAGACGCTTGTGATTTTTCCCAGCCACAAATACGGCCTTCCCACGGATGAACTCACGCTGCCGCAGGCGCTGAAGGATGCCGGCTACCGGACGCTGATGGTCGGCAAATGGCATCTCGGGCATGCCGACAAGAAGTACTGGCCGCAGAACCGCGGCTTCGATCATTTCTACGGCAATCTCGTGGGCGAGGTGGATTACTTTACGAAGGATCGCGGCGGCCTCATCGACTGGCAGCGCAATGGCAGCTTTTTCAAAGAGGATGGCTATTACACCACGCTGATAGGAGATGAAGCCGTCAAACCTATCGAAGCGCAGGACGGAAAGACTCCATTCTTTCTCTACTTTGCCTCGCTGGCCCCGCACGCACCCTATCAGGTCCCCAGTGCCTACGCCGAACGATACGAGGGTACGATCGCGGATGAGCAGCGACGCACCTATGCCGGGATGATCACTGCCTTGGACGAGCAGGTCGGCCGCATCGTCGCCGCGCTTGAGAAAAAGGGTCTTCGCGAAAATACTCTGATCCTCTTCGCCAGCGATAATGGCGGAGCAACCAACGCGTTGTTCGCGACCGGTGCGCGCTCGGAGGAGGAACGCAAGGAAAGCGGCGGCGTCAGCCTTGGCGAGAAGCCGCCAGCGTCGAATGGAAACTTGCGCGGCGGCAAGGGCACCCTCCACGAAGGCGGTGTCCGCGTCGTGGCCTTGGCGAACTGGCCGGGTCATCTTCAGCCTCGTGTCGTGACCGAGCCGCTGCACATGGTGGATATCATGCCGACGGTACTCGCCCTAGCGGGCGGGAAGGCGAGTCCGGATCACCCGCTCGACGGGGAAAATGCCTGGGCGACCCTTGCGGAGGGCCAGCCGTCGCCGCACGAGGATATTCTGATCAGTGTCGAAGCCTTCCGGGGTGCGATCCGCAAGGGGAATTGGAAGCTGGTCAAAGTCGCGCTGTTGCCCGGTAAGACCGAGCTCTTCGATCTTGCCGAAGACCCTGGCGAAACGAAAAACGTCGCTGATAAGCACCCCGATATTGTCAGCGACCTTGAGGCGCGCCTTGTGGCCTACGCCAAACAGCAAAAGCCCAGCGAGTGGATCAAGGCGCAGCCGCAGTTTCTCGGCGCGCAGGGAAAGACTGTCTTCGACCCTGATTTCGATATCGACGACGGGGGCTTGCCGCACGAAAAACCGGTCATGCCGGCGGGTTGACGGGGAAGCCGCAATTACGCGCCGATGGCCTTAGGAAAACGGGTGCGGGGTCAAAGCGAGACTGGACAGACAAACCACCTTATTGTCTTTCGCTTCGCTTGCCCTTATAGAGATGGTTTGAGATACCCCCGAGTGCCGAAGGTCCGCGCGCCCGTTCGCCGCACACTCGCGCTCACCTAACACAACAGAGATGAAAATGGCGGAGCTTACAGAACTCAAGGCAACCGCGCGCGAAGGAACTGGCAAACTCGCCAATCGCGCGCTCAGGGCGCAAAAGATGGTCCCCGGCGTCGTTTACGGCGGCGAAGAGGGTCCAGCGAATGTCGCACTGGAATACAGGAATGTGTGGCAGCACTATCAGACCGGGCATTTCCTATCGACGGTCTATCTGCTTGACGTCGACGGCAAGAAGGAACGCGTTATCCCGCGTGAGGTCCAGGTCGATCCCGTGCGCGATTTCCCGATCCATGTCGATTTCCTGCGCGTCAGCCGCACGTCGCGGATCGACGTCGATGTGCCGGTCCAGTTTATAAACGAGGATGCCTCGCCCGGCCTGAAACGTGGCGGCGCCTTGAACATCGTTCGGCACACCATCGAATTCTCGTGCCCTGCCGACGCGATCCCCGAGAAGATCACCGTCGATCTGACCGGCCTCAATATCGGCGACAGCCTTCACATATCCGCGGTTACTCTTCCTGCGGGGATTACGCCGACAATCACCGACCGCGATTTCACCATCGCGACAATCGTCGGCGCGGCAGCCGCGCGGCCTGAGGAGGAGACCGAAGCTGCTCCCGAAGAGGAGAAGAGCGAATAGGCTTGCATGGATTTTGCAGCCCGCTCCGGCGCGTTCATCGATAACAAGAGATTTGGATCATGAAACTGATCGTCGGATTGGGCAATCCAGGTGAGAAGTACGAAGGTAACCGCCACAACATCGGTTTCATGGCGGTCGACGAAATCGCCAGGGGCTACGGCTTCGGCCCCTGGAAGAAGCGCTTTCAAGGACACACGTCAGAAGGCCAGATCGGGCTTGAGAAATGTATCCTTTTAAAGCCGTCCACTTATATGAATGAGAGCGGGCGTGCAGTTGGAGAAGCCATGCGCTTCTATAAGCTGCCGCTCGCCGACGTGATCGTCATACACGACGAAATCGACCTGAAGCCGGGCGTCATTCGCGTCAAAAAGGGCGGCGGCAACGCTGGCCATAACGGACTGAAATCGATTTCCGCGCATGCCGGCAACGACTATACGCGCGTGCGCCTCGGCATCGATCATCCCGGTGACAGGGCTCTGGTCGCCAATTATGTCTTGCAGGATTTTGCAAAATCCGACCGCGACTGGCTTGTACCGTTACTCGAAGGCGTGGCGCGCGGGATGGCGAAGCTCGTGGAAGGAGGCGAGGCCGCTTTTTTAAGTGAAGCCGCCCGCGGACGAAAGCCCTCGACGCCGGCGGCAAAGTTGAACGGGGTTGCGCCCTTGCGCAACGGCAAAGCGCATTCTGCTCCGGATGAAGTGCCGGCGGCTCGCGCCGAGGCGCCGGCGGCTCAACAGGTCTCCGACCCGCGTATCGAAGAAGCGCTTTCCGAAGAATCGCTCGTACCGCAAACCAACGAGCCGGTTGTCGACGGCGCCCTTGCGGCTGCGGCCGCCCACGAGGTCGAGCTGTTTCGTGCGCAAGCCACCGAGCCCCTCTTCGACACTGCGCCGGAAGACCGCGCGAAGGAGGCCGAATCCATCAGTGGGCCCCGGCGGCTTTTCGAGCCTCGCCTGGAGGAGGGAGCTGCGCTGTCGGCGGCATCTCGTAAAGGCGAGGGCAATATCTTCGTGCGGTGGTTCCGGAAGCGCGTTCGCGGCGGAACAAAATAGCAGGCAAGGGAAATTCCGGAACGTCTATGGGCTTCAAATGTGGCATCGTCGGATTGCCGAATGTCGGTAAATCCACCCTTTTCAATGCGCTGACGCAGACCGCGGCGGCGCAAGCAGCGAACTATCCTTTTTGCACCATCGAGCCGAATGTGGGCGAGGTGTCTGTCCCGGACGACCGGCTCGAGAAAATTGCCGGGATTGCCGGGTCCAAGGCAACCATTCCAACCCGGCTGACCTTCGTCGATATAGCTGGCCTGGTGCGCGGCGCCTCGAAAGGTGAGGGGCTTGGCAACCAGTTCCTTGCCAATATCCGCGAGGTCGACTCGATCGCCTATGTGCTGCGCTGTTTCGAGGATGACGACGTCACCCATGTGGAGGGGCGCGTCGATCCTATCGCCGACGCCGAAACAGTCGAGACTGAACTCATGCTCGCCGATCTCGACAGCCTGGAACGGCGGAGGCCCGCGCTTGAAAAGAAGGCGAAGGGCCAGGACAAGGAAGCGAAGGCTGCCCTGGCGTTGATCGACGTGGCGCTCAGATTCGTTTCCGCAGGTCAGCCCGCACGCCTCGCGCTCGCTGAAATCCCCGAGAGCGAGCATCGCACCTTCCGGCAACTGCAGCTCTTGACCGCCAAGCCCGCGCTTTACGTTTGCAACGTGGACGAGGCAAGCGCCGGGACTGGCAACGCCTACTCAAAGCAGGTTGAGGAGCGCTTCAGCGGCGCGGAATCGGAAATTGTCGTGATCTCGGCCAAGATCGAAGCCGAGCTGGCTCACCTGGACGAAGATGAACGCGCGCTTTATCTCAGGGAGCTCGGCCTGGAAGAGCCCGGCCTAAATCGCCTGATCGCAGCCGGCTATCGCCTTCTCGGACTGATTACCTATTTTACGGCTGGGCCGCAGGAGACGCGCGCCTGGACCATCACCAAGGGAACCACTGCGCCAGGCGCAGCGGGCGTTATTCATTCCGACTTTGAGAAAGGCTTCATTCGGGCTGAAACTATCGCTTATCGCGATTTTGTGGCGCTTGGCGGTGAGGCGGGAGCGAAAGAGGCCGGAAAGATGCGTCTCGAGGGCAAGGATTACACCGTGCACGACGGCGATGTTATGCATTTCCGTTTCGCGACCTGATCTTCAGCAAGATTCGCGGGGCGCCCTCCAACGCGAATGATATTTGCCATGCTGCGCGGACCATCCGCTTCAGGGAAGCGGGTGCATGTGAGGATGAGAAATGCAAAAGATGACCGAAGCCGAGATCGAGCGCCGCCGGAAAGAGGCCGCCAAACGCGCTTTGGAAGAGGCCAATATCCGCAAGGGCGGCCATGATGGCGGCGCCCTCCCCAAGGAACTTGGCGGACGTAAAGGCCCCGAACCCACGCGTTACGGCGATTGGGAGAAAAAGGGAATTGCCTCCGATTTCTAGCACAGCCCGGGTCCATTTGGACGCGGATAAGCTGCTCAAGCACTTTAAGCATCGTGCGTTTTATCGGACCAGGGCGTCGCCGGATCGTCGCCCCGTCGCATATCGGGGGGCATTACAAATCGAAACGCCTTTTGCGATCCCGGATCAGACGCAAGCGCTGTTCCGGGATGACAAGGCTTTGCCTCAGGATTGCGTTGCAACCGATTCCGATTAAGGGCGGTTGATTGAGTGTGCATCGCTTTCAGACGAAGGGGTACCATACCAACCGTCAGAGCGTTCGACTCATATCATTAACCAAATTGGGTTTGTTTCGCAAAAAGGCTATAAGTAAACATATAAGTATTTTTTTTTGCCAAAAACAACGGCCATGGCAAAGGGGTCGCGACTTATGGCGGTTCGTATCACCTCTCCCGGCAGGAGAGGACGGTCCGCTTAGGGATACTGGCTCCCATTCAAGATAAGATAGCGCTGGTTCCGACAACCTGGGCGCCGACATCGTGAAGATCAGTTCACCGACCAAATAACCCGACAAAGCCGCTGACAAAGCCATCAGGCTGCGAGTTGTGCCGGTGGGACTTCCGCTCTTGGCTCCCGGCCCTGGCTTTTTTCTTTATCGGGTCATTATCGCTGACCGCTTCGGATTTGCTTCCCGGCGCGGTGTCGGTGGCGGAGGCGCCGGAGTTGGCCGGGGCACTTGAAATCTCACCGCCGCCTTGGCCCTGCATCCACGGCGGAAGATAAGATTTCGACGCCGGTTCTGCTTGAGAGGGCTTCTCTTGGCCGGAGTTTTCAGCGGCTGCAAAAGCGGCCGAGTTGATGATCAAAGACAAAACTAGAAAAGACGCACCAAATTGCCAGCGCGCGCGATAAGCCATCTGATCCTCTGGGAGTGCTTGTAAGTACCGGTTCGAGCGACCGGCTGATCCTGAACCAACGTGTATGATGATTCTTCTGCCCGCAGAGCCCGGCACTACGAAAGAATTCCTTCCGTAACTCAAAGCCCACACTGCAAATCTACCACGGGCCGCTTGGTTTTCGCTTAAGCTCGATAATGGACTTTTCGCAGGGAAATTAACTATTCGGCCGAAGGTATATTTTGCCTTATCTGGATCCGAATGGGTTGAAGGAGCCGAAAGGATTAAAGGAGGGCGTTGCCGCCTCCGCCGATGTCTGAAACTGGCCGCTGGCCGCAAACCGCCGGGCGACGCCGTCGAAGATCTTTGCAAATTGCTGGGCGCCAGTCTTTTGGACATTCCGGTCCATGATCTCATCGAGCCGGGTAAGCAGTTGCGCCCCTGTTTTGTCGTGGACCACGGGATTGCGCTCGTAGCCGCCACGCTCGAAGAAGTTCGACGTGGGCATGTCGCGGCCGGGCGGGCGCAGCATCTCCAGCCCGCTCCCCGGCCCAGCGAGGTTCATCAGCTCAAGCTGCGCTCCGTCCAAATGCCGTAGCCCCTTTTTTGAGGCATATTCCATGATGCCCCGCAGCTTGACCACTTGCATCCAGGGCCCGACGTTTCCATCGAGGTTGAGCGCGTGCATCCCGAGCCCGTTGGCTGTTTTTGCATAGGCCACGTGCGCGGGCCAGTTGTCTTGAACCCTCCGCGCGTCGGCGATCATCCGCCGGACGCACACAGCTTTGGTCCTCAACGCCTGCGCCGCGCTGGATGAGACGCCTTGCTCTTCCGCCAGCCGATCGAGGCGCGCCGCGAACTCCGGCCCTTCTTTCCGGACCTGTTCGATCGAGTTCGCAGCGAGCAGCTGCGCATAGCCCAGCGCCGTTGAAGCAGCATGCCCGGTCTTCGGGTTATAGCCTGATTGGAGGTCGTGGGTGCCCATGCCTCCGGTCTCCAGCGCGTAAAGGCGCACCACCTGATCGCGTGTCAGACCGAGCCTGATGGCTTCGATCGCATAATAGATCATGAAATCGTCTTCGCTGATCCGGTCTGGCCGGAAGCCGTAGACCGTTTCTGCCTCGCGCAGGAAGTCGGCAATAACGGGAATCGGCGCGTGGGACTCAACGGGAGGCTTCGGCGGCTTCGGAAGGAGCGCCATGATCTCGTCCGGCCGCTTTGGCCCCATATACACGGGCGGCTGCTCCTTGACGTAATCCTCGATGGTCAAAGGTTTGCCAGCCGCGATCTTTGCCTTCCGCTTCCTCCGCTTCAACTCGGCAAGACGCCAGTATTGATCCACATGCCGGGCGTAAGCCGCACGCGCACTTTCATAAGCCTTGAGCGTCGCCTGCTGCTCGGGGGCGAGCCTTGCGATCGCATCTTGCAGGGGAGTGTTCGCCCATGCGTTTTCTGCAGGCGCCATCGGCAGCGCCAGAAGCAGCGCCGCAGAAAGAGAAAGCATGGTTAAGCTTTTAGACATGCGCCTGCACTCTAGCTGAACGGGAAAACGCAGACATCCAAAAAATGCCCGCGGCGAAGCATAAGTGCTGTTACCTAACCAACGCTTTCGAAGCGCGCCACATTTCTGACGAGTCCGTGAGGCAACTGCATCACTTCCGCGAGACGCTCAGAGCGACTCATTCGCGCGGTTGATTGCCAGCCCATGCCGCTGGCATGGCATGAGAACAGGCGGCCGCCTTTCGATGCGAGAGGGTAGCATTTTGGACAGACAAACGGGATTTGCTCAGCGATCTTGGCGCTTAGCGGCATCCATCGCTTGTCTGGGAGCAGCACTGGCGCTCACAGCCTGCGCCGGGTTCGGCCTACGGAACGCGCCGATCAATTCGGCGCTCACCGATGAGGCGTTGGCTGGCGCCCAAACGGCTACAGCGCCCGCGCCTCTTCAGGAAAGCGCGGAAACTGCGATCGGCCTGAGCTTCTCCGGGGGCGGCACGCGCGCGAGCGCCTTCGCATTCGGCGTATTGCAGGAACTCGGGAGAACCGACGCTCGAGCGGGATCACGATCATCTCTCATCGATCAGGTGTCTCTCGTGTCGGGCGTATCGGGAGGATCGATCACCGCGGCTTATTTCGCGTTGCACGGGCGGGATACGCTCTCCAATTTCCGCCAGAAATTCCTCGTTCAGGATGCCGAAGCCTCGCTCAGCACGTCCGTCAATGTGACGAACCTGGTGCTGCTTGCAAAAGGCGGGGTGAACGACCGCACGGGCCTCCCCACCTGGCTCGATGAAAATTTGTTCCGCGGCGCCACCTTTGACGACGTGTTGAAACCGGGCCATCCGCAGCTTTGGATCAACGCTTCCGATATCTTCAACCGCACGACCTTCATCTACAACCCGGTCAACTTTGGAGCGCTCTGCAGCGACTTGCGCCGCTATCCACTCTCCGAGGCGGTTGCGGCGTCCGCGGCGGTCCCGTTTATTTTCGCGCCGATCGTGATCGAAAACTATGCGGATCGCTGTGCGTTCACGCCGCCCGACTGGGTTTACTCCGCGGACCGGCCAGGCGCGCCCTCGATCTTGCGCGCCTCGGCTGCTGCAATTCAGAGGTATCGTGAGAAAGCCGACGTCAAATTCGTCAAGCTTCTCGACGGCGGTATGACCGACAATTTGGGGCTGAGCGGTTTCGTCCTCGAGCTTGCAGCGGCGACGAAACCCTACCAGCCGCTGACGCCGCGTCAGGTGGTGAATCTGAAGCGCTTTCTGTTCGTCGTCGTTGACGCCGGCCGTCCGCCGGGCGGCGATCTCGCAAAGGACGCGGACTCGCCCGAGCTTATGGATTTGATCCAAGCCGTCTCCGATACGGCGGTGGATGCAAATGTGCGCGCGGCCTACGATGCGTTTGTGACCGAGATGGAAAAGTGGCGCGAGCGGATGATCGAATACCGCTGCGGCCTGACGCCGCCGGAAGTAGCGGCCTTTCGCGGCTCGACGGAGGGCTGGGATTGCCGGAATCTTTCGCTTCAGGTCGCAAAGGTGAGCTTCGATCAGATGCGCGAGCCAAGCGTTCGGGCGCGGCTTGAGAAGGTTCCGACGCGCTTCAAGCTCCCGAAGGACGATGTCGATCTTCTCATCGCGTCAGCGGGCAGCCTCCTGCGGCAGAATCCGAACTACAAGGAATTTCTAGCCACCTTTTAAGCAGATCGTGCCCGTGCTTGCTTTCCGTCTCGCTATCCCCTCTTAAATTGAGGAGGCTGGAAAAGAGAAGCCAGGGCAACATGGACGAAACCATCAAACACCCCATCCTGTCGCCGGATGAGATCAAGCGCTATAAGCGGCACCTTCTGGTCAAAGAGATTGGCGGGCAGGGCCAGCAGCGCCTGAAAGCCGCGCGCGTGCTGATTGTCGGCGCAGGAGGGCTTGGCTCTCCGCTCCTGATGTATTTAGCGGCGGCAGGCGTGGGGAAGATCGGCATCATCGACGATGACCGGGTCTCGGTCGATAATCTTCAGCGCCAGATCGCGTACAAGACGTCAGATGTCGGGGCGCTCAAGGCTGAGCGCGCGGCTATGCTCTGCGGAAGCCTCAACCCCCATGTTTCCGTGGAGGCAATGCCGTTCCGGCTCACTGCCGAAAACGCGCTCTCCATCATTTCGGAATACGACATCGTGGCGGACGGCTCGGACAATTTCAGTACGCGCTATCTCGTCAACGACGCGTGCTTCTTTGCCCGAAAGCCGTTGGTGTTTGCTGCCCTTGGCCAACTCGACGGCTATCTCTCCACCTTTCGCGCTTACGAGAAGGATGAGGCCGGGCAGCCATTGCCGAGTTACCGGTGTCTTTTCCCGGAGCCGCCGCCGCCCGGCGCGGTGGCTAACTGCGAAGAGGCGGGGGTCTTGGGGCCGGTGGCGGGAGTGATGGGCACGCTTCAAGCGGTGGAGGTCGTCAAGGTCATTCTTGAACTGCCGGATACGCTGACAAGCAAGCTTCTGATCTACGACGCCCTTTCGGCGCGATTCCAGACCATTCTTCTGAAGTGGGATCCGGAGAATCCGTTGACGGGGCTGAAGCCGGCAATCCGGGATCTCTCCATTCACGCGCGCGCCCCCAACTAGAGCAGCCCGCGCCGCTTTGAGGGCGACTGCTCTGGCACCTTAGAATCGATCAACTTTTCCGCCTTTAATCGATTCCGATTAAGGCAGGTTGATCTAGCGCGGCGGCATGTCTTGAATTCGCCTGATTTTCGGGCGTGATCCCGCTTATCCCTTGGACGCGATCCCGAATCTACCGACCCGGAGGCAGTCATGAGAAGGCCCTTCTCCCGCGCAATTTTCGTCAGCCTCTTGCTCGCCGCGGCTGCGAATGACGGTGCCGCATGTACGAATTCCGGCAGCTTCGAGCGCTGGCTTTCGGAGTTCCGCTCGGAGGCGCGGTCGAAGGGCATTTCGCCTCGCGCTTTGGCTGCGCTCGACGGCGTAACCCTCGACCAGAACGTCATCAACAGCGACCGCAGGCAGAGCGTCTTTTCGCAAAGCTTTCTCGAATTTTCCGACCGCATGGCCGCGAAGTTCCGCATCGACAATGGCCGCGCCCGTATTGCGAAAAACAAAGCTGTTTTCGACAAGGTCGAGCAGCAATTCGGCATTCCTGCCCCCGTCATTGCGGCGTTCTGGGCGCTTGAGACGGATTTCGGCGCAAATAATGGCAGTCTTTCCACGTTGCGGTCGCTGGCGACGCTTGCCTATGACTGCCGGCGGCCTGAGAAATTCCGTGCCGAGTTGATGGATGCGCTGCGCATCGTCGAGCGCGGCGATCTCAGGCCGGACGAGATGCACGGGCCGTGGGCCGGAGAGATGGGGCAGACGCAGTTCGTGCCGTCAATCTATTACAAATACGGGATCGACTTTGATGGCGATGGCCGCGCCGACCTGATCCATAGCGTGCCCGACGTGCTAGCTTCGTCGGCGAATTATCTCAAAGGGCTTGGCTGGCGTCGCGGCGAGCCCTGGCTCAAGGAAGTTCGTGTGCCTGAGAGCATGGACTGGAGCCAGGCGGACCTCAGCATCGGGCATACGGTTGGCGAATGGGCCCGGATGGGTGTCCAGCTGGCGAATGGCGACCACGTCCCGGAAGGGCTGCAAGCGTCCCTTTTACTGCCGATGGGGCGCAACGGTCCCGCCTTCCTGGCTTACCACAATTTCAAGGTTTACCTGGAGTGGAACCAGTCGCTCGTCTATTCGACAACGGCGGCCTACCTCGCGACGAGGATCGCAGGCGCCCCAGCGGTGTTCAGGGGACGTGGCGTCGTGCCGTTCGGCTATGAGCAGACGAAAGAGCTGCAAAGCCTCCTGAAGGCCAAGGGCTACGATGTAGGCGAGGTTGACGGAAAGCTCGGCCTTGCGACGCGCGCCAGCATTAAGAAAGTCCAGGAGAAACTTGGTTTGCCCGCTGACGCCTATCCGAGCCCCGAGTTGATCGCGCGCCTGCGGACTCGCTGAGAGCACGGTATTGCGGCCGGTTCACACGGCCGCTCTGCACGGTGCAAACACTCGCTCGTCGTCGTTGATAAGGGCGAACGACGACGCACCTTATGCCAACCGCCGGAAGTGTTGACCGGTAGTTCCCCCTCAACCCACCCTCTTCCGCCAGGGGAGAGGGAGAATGTGGCAGCCGTTGCAACATCGTTCCTTCTCCCCTCGCGGGAGAAGGACAGGATGAGGGGGCCTTGGGTCGGTTGGTATTAGGCCTCACTCGCCCCGCTGCCGTGTCGAGATTATTCGGAATCCCCTTATTGTCATGGCCGCCCCTCCGAGGCGGCCATCCAGGATAACACACTCCATCTCCTTGGATTTTGAGACTGGATGGCCGGTCAAGCCCGGCCAAGACATCGGTTCCAGCTAATCGCAACAACGCTTTAGCGCCTGCTGGGGAAACATGAACCCAACGCGCGCCTCCGATTGGAGGCGCTCTTCCGCCAACGCAGTGGCAATCCTGGATTGTTCCGGTCTTCTTGTTGAAGGCCAAAGCTGCAGCTGATCCGCAGGGGCCCGAACGTTCGTGCTACTCAGCCGCCGCCGAAGCGATTGCTCCGTGACAATGCTTGAACTTCTTGCCGGAGCCGCAGGGGCACAGCGCGTTGCGTGAGACCTTGCCCCAGCTTTCGGGATTGCTGGGATCCAACGCGGGGCCACGCTGACCGCCACGACCTTTTCCCTGCTGCGTGCCGTCTCTGCCTCCCTTGCGGGCGGCCGGGAGGGCTCCATTCCCTTGTTTCGCTGCTACGCGCCGCTCTTGCCTTGATTTCGGCGCGGCTTCCTGCTCGCCTGGGAGGAACTCGTCTTCTCCGGTCAACGGGTCCACATGGTGGGCTTGCATCTGCGGCAGCGCCATCTCCATGAACTCTTCCGGCGCGCGTTGCGTCAGAACGACATGCATCAGCTGCCCTGTCACATCCCGTCGCAAGCGGCCCAGCATGTGCTCGAACAGCTGGAAAGCCTCGCTCTTGTACTCGTGTAAAGGATCGCGCTGCCCATATCCGCGCAAGCCCACCGCCTGACGAAGATGCTCAAGGCTCACAAGGTGCTCACGCCACAGATGGTCGAGCGTTTGCAGGAGAACGGCCTTCTCGATTTCGCGCATTGCCTCAGGGCCAAGCTCCGCTGCCTTGCGGGCTGCCGCTTTGTCGGCCTCCTGCTGAAGACGTTCCTCGATCTCCTGGTCAGCTATCCCTTCCTCGGCAGCCCACTCCTCGACGGGGACGTCTACATTGAAGATCGACTTGAATTCCTCGTGCAACCCCTTTACGTCCCACTGCTCGGCGAAGGCCTTCGCGGGAATGTGCGCCGTCACAAGCTCCTGCACGACTTCCTGGCGCATGTCGGCGACGGTATCCTCGACATACTCATCCTGCATGAGGTCGATGCGCTGCTCGAAGATTGCCTTGCGCTGATCGTTCATCACGTCATCGAACTTCAGCACGTTCTTGCGCATGTCGAAGTTGCGTGCCTCGACCTTCTTCTGCGCGTTCGCGAGCGCCTTGTTGATCCAGGGATGGGCGATGGCTTCGCCTTCCTTGATGCCAAGCTTGCGCAGAACAAGGTCCATGCGCTCCGCACCGAAGATGCGCATCAGATCGTCTTCGAGCGACAGATAGAATTTGGAAGCACCCGGATCGCCTTGACGGCCCGACCGGCCGCGGAGCTGGTTGTCGATGCGGCGGCTTTCATGGCGTTCCGTGCCTAGAACGTAGAGGCCGCCCGCTTTCAGGGCCCGTTCCTTTTTCTCGTCGACGTCGGCGGCGATTTTCAAGCGCTCCGCCTCGATCTCTTCCGGGGTCGATTCTTCGCCCGCCGCCTGGCGCGCCTCAATCCAGTCCGAAAGCCGCATTGTCGGGTTGCCGCCGAGTTGGATGTCCGTGCCGCGTCCTGCCATGTTGGTGGCGATGGTCACGGCGCCCGGCACGCCGGCCTGCGCTATGATATGCGCCTCCTGCTCGTGGAACCGCGCATTGAGCACCTGATGCGGGATTTTATGGGGCTTCAGCATTTCCGAGAGGGTCTCAGACTTCTCGATCGAAACCGTGCCGACGAGAATGGGCTGCCCCCTTTGCGAGCAATCGCGGATTATCTCGATGATCGCGTTGTATTTTTCATTCGCCGTCCGGTAGACCTCGTCGTCCTGATCTTTCCGGATCATGGGTTTGTTGGTCGGAACCTCGAGGACCTCAAGCTTATAGATGTCGAGGAATTCGCCCGCTTCCGTCAGCGCCGTGCCGGTCATGCCCGAGAGTTTATCGTACAGACGGAAGTAATTCTGGAAGGTGATCGAGGCGAGCGTCTGGTTTTCCGGCTGAACGTCCACGCGTTCCTTTGCTTCGAGTGCCTGATGGAGCCCTTCCGAATAGCGCCGGCCTTCCATCATTCGGCCCGTGAACTCGTCCACAATGACGACCTGGCCTTTGCGCACGATATAGTCGCGGTCCAGGAGAAACAGCTTGTGAGCTCGAAGCGCCTGGTTCACGTGGTGGACCAGGCTCACATTCTCAACATCGTAGAGCGAGGTATCGGGCTTCACAAAGCCGGCTTCCTCCAGCATTTCCTCTATGTGCTGGTTGCCTTGCTCCGTAAGCACGACGGTGCGCATTTTCTCGTCAAGCTCAAAGTCCTCTTTCGCGAGGCGCGGAATAAACTTGTCGATTGTATTGTAGAGCTCTGACTTGTCTTCGACGGCGCCTGAGATGATCAGCGGCGTGCGCGCCTCATCGATCAGGATCGAGTCAACTTCGTCGACGATGGCGTAGGCATGGCCCTGAAGCTCTGGGGGACGCCCGCCGAACTGTACCATCTCCGAAATCGAATACTTCATATTATCGCGAAGATAATCGAAGCCGAATTCGTTGTTGGTACCGTAAGTAATGTCGCAGGCGTAGGCGCGGCGGCGCTCATCGTCATCGAGCTCGTGCACGACGCAGCCGACGCTCAAGCCAAGAAACCTGTAGATCGCGCCCATCCATTCGGAGTCGCGTTTGGCGAGGTAATCGTTCACGGTGACAATATGCACGCCGCGGCCGGGCAGCGCATTCAGATAGGCGGAAAGCGTTGAGACGAGCGTTTTTCCCTCGCCCGTCTTCATTTCAGCAATCTTGCCGTCGTGCAGCACCATGCCGCCGACGAGCTGAACGTCGAAGTGACGCTGGCCGAGGGTGCGTTTGGCGCCCTCGCGCACCGTGGCAAAAGCTTCGGGCAGGAGATCCTCAATGCTTTCGCCGTTGGCGAGGCGCTGACGAAACTCAAGCGTCTTGCCGCGCAACTCCTCGTCTGAGAGGGCCGCGAACCGAGGCTCAAGCGCGTTGATTGGCGCGACCCGGGCGTTGTAACTTCTCAGGCGCCTCTCGTTGGAGCTGCCGAAGATCTTGGTTGCGAACGCGCCAAGAGAAATCATGATAGCCGAGCCTCACTGCCTCTCTGAGAAAAGGTTGCCGCCCAAAATAAGCGAAACCGCCGCCAGAGCGCCTTTTCTTCTTGGCGGTGGCTTTTTCTCGGGGCTTTTTTCCGAAATCATTGAGGGGGAAGCATCCTTCCCCTCCATGGCAGCAGAAATAAGCAGACGCGTCGTCCCTGTCAACGCGAGGTTCGGGCGCGCGAAGGTGACATTCAACAGGAATGGCTGGGCGCGCCCGAGGTCGGCCAAGGCGATCAGGACCGGCGTCCCTGCTCCGAAGAAGGGCGAGGCTGGCTGGCTTTTGCGCCGCGATCCCAATGGCGTAGCTTACCGCAGGCTTTCAGAAAGGCTCCGATGTCCTCGCTGCTCTTGAGCGCAAACACGCCCTCATCCAAGTCTTCCACGACGCCAGCCTTCTGGAAAAGAGGCTGCGCCTCTGCCGTCCATGCGATGAATTTGCAGTGGGTAAACGCGTCGGTGACGAAGTCTTTGGCTGCGGGATTCTTTGCGAGAGCTTCGCCGCCCTTCGCCGAGGACAGCACCGCGACGGCGTCATAGACGACGGAAGGAGCGCCGTCGAGCTTCTCATCGCCCTCTATCCAGGAATCATCGCCGGCTTTGTCGCCGCCTACCTCCGGCGCGACAATTTCGACCATCGCGCCTGCCCCCTCGAATGCCGATCGCAAATCGCGGACGAGTTCGGCGTTCACGCCATCGGTGACAAGTACGCCAAGCTTGCGGCCTTCAAAGCGCTCAGGGCCATTGCGCAGGATGCTCAATGCTGCCGACTCGCGGAGGTCTTTGCGAGTCGGTTTTGCCGCGTCGGCAGGTTTGGGGAGGTCCTGCAAGCGCAAGCCTCTCGCAACCGAGCGCGCCAGCCCGTCGTCGATGTTTAAAAGGTGCGACACAATGCGCGAACGGATGGACAGCTCCTTCACCTTGCTTAGCTCGAAAATCAGCGCGCCCGCAATGTGGCATTGCTCGATGCCGGTCTGGCTTAAGTAGAACTGCCGGGCCTGGCTATAATGATCGGCGAAGCTTTCCGGCCGGATGCGCTGCTTCTTTCCCTCCACCTCGGCCGGGTAGGAGCGGAAACCCTTTTGCGGGTCTTCGCGAGGACCGCTTGCCGCACCACTCCACGAGTTCGGCTCGTAATTCACCCTGCCTTTGGGATTGCGGAACGCCATGTGCCCGTCCTGCTGGAAGGTTGCGAAGGGGCACTTCGGTGCATTGATGGGCAGGAAGGTGAAGTTCGGCGAACCGAGCCGTTTTACCTGGGTGTCGAGGTAGGAAAAGTTGCGGCCCTGCAGAAGCGGGTCGTTCGTGAAGTCTACCCCGGGCAAGATGTTCTGTGTGCAAAACGCGACCTGCTCCGTCTCTGCGAAGAAGTTGTCGACGCAGCGGTCGAGCACCAGGCGGCCCACCCGGCGCACGGGAACCTGCTCCTCGGGGATGATCTTCGTCGCGTCGAGCACGTCGAAGTCGAATTTGTCGGCAAAGTCTTGATCGAACAGCTGCAAGCCAAGCTCCCACTCCGGGAAGTCGCCTGCCTGGATCGCATTCCAAAGGTCGCGGCGATGGTAATCCGGGTCCGCGCCGTTGATCTTGACGGCCTCGTTCCAGATCACGGACTGGAGGCCGAGCTTGGGCTTCCAGTGGAACTTGACGAAGGTTGATTTTCCCTCGTCATTTATGAGCCGGAAGGTGTGAACGCCGAAGCCCTCCATGAAGCGGAGCGAACGGGGAATCGCCCTATCCGACATGATCCACATGACCATGTGCATGCTTTCGGGCGTCAGCGATATGAAATCCCAGAAATTGTCGTGCGCTGTCTGCGCCTGCGGGAAGCCTCGGTCGGGCTCCTGCTTGGCGGAATGGATGAGGTCGGGAAACTTGATGGCATCCTGGATGAAGAAGACCGGGATGTTGTTGCCGACAATGTCCCAGTTGCCCTCTTTGGTATAGAGCTTCACCGCAAAGCCGCGCACATCACGTGCGAGATCCGCCGAGCCTTTATTTCCTGCAACCGTCGAGAAGCGGACGAAGGCGGGCGTTTTTTCCCCGGAGCGCTTAAAGATATCGGCGCGCGTGATGTCCGAAAGCGATTCGTAGGTCTCGAAATAGCCGTGAGCCCCAAAACCGCGCGCATGGACAACGCGCTCAGGGATACGCTCGTGGTCGAAGTGAAAAATCTTTTCGCGAAAATGGAAGTCCTCAAGCGCGGCCGGCCCTCTGGTGCCAACCCGGAGCGTGTTCTGGTCGTCGGCGACCGGAATGCCTTGCTGGGTTGTAAGGACCGGCCTTTCTTCACCCGCGACTTGATGGGTTTCCCCGCCGGGGCCCTGGTAAATTGTTTGATCTCCGAAATGGGCGGTCGAGCAACCGCCGTTTTTCGCTTTCCTTTTCATGGAACTGGCCTCATGGAGCATTGGCTTTGCGGGGAAGGGTGGCGCCGCGCCTTCGCCTTGCGCCCAGCGCATTTCTCCTTTGCAAAACCGTTTCCGAAGACCTTGTTCCTCGCCCTGACGACATCGTCAGGGGGCAGTGATAGCATCGAATCTAGTTAGATGCCTGGAACCGGCTAATTAGGTCTATTCGCATTATCTGAAGATGCGATAAGATCGACTGATGAGAAATATCTCGTTGCGGCAACTTCGCTATTTCGACGCGCTCGCTCAATCGTTGCACTTTGGGCGCGCGGCGGAGCTTTGCGCCGTGACGCAGCCGGCTTTGTCGATGCAAATCCAGGAGCTGGAAAAAGAGATCGGGATCGTCTTGATCGAGAGGACGAGAGCCGGAGCGAAGCTTACGCGGGAAGGCGAGGAGATTGCCCGCCGCGTCGCCTCGATCCTGGCCAACATCCGCGACCTTGCAGACTATGCCCGGCACAGCGCGAGCGTTCTCACCGGGCGGTTGCAGCTTGGCGTCATCCCGACCATTGCGCCTTATGTGTTACCGAAGCTTTTACCTGTGCTGCGAGCCGAGCATCCAGAACTCGATCTTCATTTGCGCGAAACGCAAACCCAATATTTGATGGAGGATCTCGTCGTGGGGCGCTTGGATGCGCTGCTGCTGGCTCTGCCGGTCGACCATCCTGACATCGAGACGCAGGTCCTTTTTGAGGATGTTTTCGTGCTTGCGCTGCCCGCGACACGTCGACTGCCGCCAAAGGCGGTCGCAACCCCGGAGATCTTCGAAAACGATCGCCTGCTGCTCCTTGAAGAGGGTCACTGCCTCCGGGATCAGGCGTTGAGCTTTTGCGACCTCAAGCAGGTTGAAAACCTCGACACCTTCGGTACGACGAGCCTCTCTACCATCGTGCAGATGGTCGCCAACGGGTTGGGCGTCACGCTTCTCCCGCGCATTAGCCTGGAAACCGAAGCGCGCCGGGGCGACATCCGGGTCCTGCCGTTTGCGCCGCCGGAGCCGCACCGCAAGATTGGGCTTGCCTGGCGGCAGTCTTCCCCAAGGAAGCGCGACTTCCTGGAACTCGGCCGGATCGTCCAGCGCCTGCATTAAGATGGCTGAGGGTAACGGCGGAGCGGCGCAAGGCTCTCGCGATCTT
>Ga0074046_10001509_pt1 | contig 20904 bp, 20 predicted proteins | sample BogForMeECP23OM3_FD_94441 | JGI IMG/M metagenome (GOLD analysis project Ga0074046, IMG submission 94441) | Bog forest soil microbial communities from Calvert Island, British Columbia, Canada - Bog Forest MetaG ECP23OM3 | ecosystem: Environmental > Terrestrial > Soil > Wetlands ... | reverse complement strand
TTTCTCGGAGATGCCGAGAGCGGCGCGCGTTTGCGCGAGCTGGCCGAGGGGCAATCGACCGGGCCCAAGTTGCGATTGATCTACCCCTATGATGCAGGCGTGTTCTTGTACTGCAGGCGGGAAAGCGAGGTTCCGATCGTGTCCAACCTGCAAGCCTATCTCGACCTCTATGCGCGCGGGGGGCGGGATCTCAAGCAGGCCGACTATTTATTGAGCAACGCGATCGAGCCGCGCTGGAGATCCGCATGATTCCGGAGCCACAGCGGACCTACGTCCTGGAGTTACTCGCGGCCCTGGGGCCAGCGGCGAAGGACTTCGTCATTGCCGGCGCGCAGGCAATCAAGTTCGCCGTCAAGAACGCACGCGGTACCAAAGACGTAGATTTCATTTTGAACGTGATTGCCCTCCGGGCGGAACCTCTTCAACTGGAGGCGGTGTTGAAGCGGTTGGGCTATACGGCGATCGCCGGGGCACGAAATTTCCAATTTGAAAAGGCCATCCCCAACAGCAAGGAAACCATGCGCATTGAGTTCATGGCCCCGGAGGAATTCAAGCGGGCCGCCGACTTCCGCGTGGATGTACAGAAAGGGATCCATGCGCGCGCCTGTGCCGGAGGCACAATCGCGCTCGCCGAGTCGGACGAGTATCCGCTGGAAGGAAGGTTGCCGAACGGCGAACCGTATGCCGCGAGAGTGCGTGTCACCCGGCCGCACGCGCTGGTGATGCTCAAACTGCTGGCTCTCTTTGACCGCTATCACAATATCCGGGGCCCAGAGGAAGCGCGGCACGATCGCGAGGAAGCGCAGACGCATGCGGCGGACATCGTCGCGATCGTCAATGCACGCCCGGACTGGGCAGAGTTCAGGCGGCAGTTTGAGGCACAGTTTGCCGCGGACGCGGAATTGGGCAAGCGCGTCTCGCAGATTCTGAACGATTTCTTTCGCGAGCCCATTGCGCCGGGATATCTTCTTTACGAGGAGTATCTGGCGGCGACTCTGCCTGCAGGCGCCACGACCCAGGTGGAGATTCGAGACGAAAGCGCGCTTGCGCATCGTACTTTGCAGAAAATCCTGCCTGAGCGACGGTTGCAAGAGAAATGAGGACGATTGTCAATTTGGTTCCATGATGAAACGAAATCGACACTTGGCCATAGGCAGAGAGGAAATGTCAGAAAAGTCGAGCTTTTTCAGGTTGGCCGAAACTTGGTGGATCAATTCCACTTATCAGTCAATGTGAAGGGTGGGACTCCTGAGTACAGATCGCGGGAGATTTTGGCGGGTGCTCGGATAAACTCACGGGTCGAAAAACTCAAATCCAAGTAATGCTGATATTGTCCACGTACTTATTTAGGTGGTGGCATAATTCTCGGGTTTCGGCGTCCGTGGTGCCTTTTTTGAGGTTGATCGAAAAGAGCGCCTTGTCATTCAAAACAGAATTTTGGCGCGGTCCAGCTTCGAGGGTTGCCAAATAGGCTTTGCCTTCGCCTTCGGGATCGCCGACTTTGAAACGTACTGGCATCGCCTCGTGTTTAGGCATGAGTGAAATTATAGGCCTTCAAGGCGCATGCTGAGATAACTATTGCCGCAGAATCTCGTGAAGAAACGTTGGGCGGTGGAAAACGATTGTTTGCCGATGGCACTATCCCGGCGGCATTCAAGGTGACGTAAAGCACAGTCACCTCGAAAGGCGTCATTCTCGTCAATTACGAGCGTGCCGGCGCAGTCCCAACCGGAAGTCTATGAACATTCGGCCGGGTGGCCCAGGGCTTTTGATCTTGCGCGCATTACCAACACAGACGTGCGTGTCTTCCTTACCAACTAAGGGTTAGGCTCCTTTCGATGGATCGGCATGAGGTTCCTCGTGAACCTTTCTCAACAGTCCTTCCTGTTCTCGCATCGTCTCCATGAAGTCTTTCGTTCCTGACCGTCTTTCCGAAAACCAACGGCGGGTCTTCCGTCGAAACCCACCCCGTCCAGCAAGCGCCAGCGCCACGGTTTCAAAATCGGCCAGTGTTATCTCAACGAGTTGATCTTGGTTGTATATGAGCCTCGCATACGTCTCCGGGTCGCTTTCCGACAGCGCCGCCAAGTCTTTCTTAAGCGTGAACAATATGTTCTTGATCGTGTTGTCAATTCGAGCGGCAAGCGGCGGATCAACTGACGCCAACGTCTCCACCGCCTTCGATGTGCTGTCGGCGTTAACTTCCAAGCTCTCGCGGAACCGCGACTCCAGAATCGCCCGCCAAGGCTCGAATTCTTCTATCGTCGGGCGATTCTGCCTGAAGTATCGCGTGCCCCGCTCGTAGTCCATGAGAGACTTGTACGCTTTCAGGACGTAAAACGTGGCGATGCGATAGCGTCTCACGTCTTCTCTCCTTGTAGAAAAATATTGCGATAGACTATTAAGTCCCCATCCCAAGATCACGCCGAGAAGAGAAAACAGCGGATCAATCTTCATCCAGGCCGCCCGGACCTCCGAACATAATCATCCGCGCAGCCGTCGCTCGCTAGTGTTTACTGAATTGATTCCGGCAGATTTCCTTCCATGATGTGTGTGCTAATTTCAGCCCGCGAGGGTAGCAAGAATGGCAAGCAAGAATGCGAAGCAATTCGTCTATCGCTATAACGGTGTCGAAGCCTCGGAGGAAGCCGAGCTTGACCGGGATGGGGAAATTGCCATTCCCAAACAGGGTGACATTATCACGCGCAAAGGCAAGGAGTGGAAAGTCATTGCCGTCATCGTCCAAGAGACGGTAGCCGGACCTCAAGCGATTCCGGTCGTGCGCGTTTTCCTTACCGATCAGTTACGGTGATCTGAGGTCGGGCATGGCCTTCTATGAAAAAGACGCCGAGGGTAAACGTTGTGAAAGTAGAGTGGGGTGCGGCTCAAAAAACGTTGAGAGATTTGGTAGCTCAGTCGGGGCATGAACTCGGCGTATTCCGTGTGGACGGATACCACCAAACGGGATTGGGTTATACGGTAAGAAAGGTTCCGTGTAAACGTTGCGGACGTGTTTTCACAATCACGTTTTCTCCCGTCGATGCTTTTACTGTGAAGCCTGATGATTTGCATGGGAGGTGCAATTCCTCTGAATTAAGCAAGGTGGTGAGCACGAAAAAGCGTTGCTGTGGTCACCCCTGCCCCGTGTGCGGTGCTCCGGCTCGTCCACTGGACGGGTTCTCTAGGATTCCGGGGCGTTGCCAAGACGAGGGTGACGTGCCGTGGAGGGTGAAGCTCGGGCGCATAGCTCACAAGTGCCGGGGCGAACAGCGGCATCGTTTCGATGTAGACATCGAGACTGGGCGCGGCTTGCCAGATTTGATGTATAGATCGGAGGATGGCATTTCCCACACCGTCCCAGCCGGAAGCAAAGTCGTTTGGAAAGTGTCCTAGGTAGCTACGTTCGTTTCCGCCGTTGAATCCTGACCTGTATTCTTCCAAACTTGGCTCATCCGAGTAGTGAGAGATTTCCCAAATTGCGAAAGCTCTCCAATGATTGAGTCGAGTTGTTCGGGTGTCAGGTTAATAATTCCGTTAGCATCGAGGAATCGTTGCTTCGTTTGCGTCTTGTAATTCTCATCAGGTGAGCCGCCTTCATGGAGGCAACAATTGCGTGCCAACTCGATTTCCCGAACGGTCTCAAATCCTTCGACCGTTGTGAGGTCGATTTTGAAGCGGTCGTTGTATTCCGCTATCTGCCTGAAGAGATGCTTTTTCCCTTTGTAGTCTTTTTCTGACGGACGCGTCTTATTCAGGATCCGCTTCTGAGCATCGAGAAATGATTTGTTTAGGCTTGCCAGCAGAGCAATAGCCATAGCAGCAAGGGCCTCTCTCTGCTCTAGCCAGCGGATTTCTTCGTATCCGATGACTTCTTCCGTCAATGCTCGCTGTTCGCCGTCCACGTCTTCTGTGATTGAACTCAATTGTTTGTACAGTTCTTCTTGTCTTTCACCGTATGCCTTTTCGAGCACCGAATAGGCAGCAAGATACGCCTCACGGACGCGATGATTCAGCGAGTCCTGAAACATCTGCCCCTCAAACTTGAACAAGTCAAAGTTCAGCCAAACCATATCGCTAGGATACGGTACGGACAGCAGGACTTTAAGAATGAACGGCCTGTCCTCGTCGCAATCTTCGTCCCAAGGAGCGTGCCTCTGATCCCAGATAAATCTGTCGCACAACTTTTTCGCTCTGAGGAGTTGTGGGATCGTGCAGGCACGTAGGCCGTTGATTACACCCTGGGTCACCCTTGCAAAAAACGCAAGGATGGGGCACGCTCGAATCAAGCCTTGGCAAACAGGCACGCGTCGGCAACATAGCGCGATCCAACGACACTCGTTATTCCGCACCACTTCCTTGCCCCGGTCTTCTCCATCTTTATTTGACACCAGTCCGCGAGATGATCGACCAGTTCTTGTCTGTTCAAGTCCCCGGCTACCATAAACGTGAAACCAGCGGTGCCATCCTTTCGGAGAATACTGAAATCGTGTAATTTTCGATCCGCAACCGCCTTTTCTCGGAGCTCGTCCACTGTATTCGCCACTTGAATTCTCGTAACGCCATCCATATCGAGGAGAATCATCGACGTTTGGAGCGCTGGCCGCGAGTTCATCCGTCGCAAGTCGCTCAAGATCGCTGAAAGGACTGGCGGAAACTTCTGGGCAGGCTTTTCGACCGAGACGATTGAACGACCAGTTTCGAAGCGTCGGAACGCTTCAATGGGCTCAGTGAAACCATCGAGGGCAACGTCAGTGAATTCGGCGATCTTTTGCTCATCAAAATGTAGTCCAGAATCGAGATAACACCCGAAGTAATCGAGTTCTTCGACAGCTCTGACCTTCTTCAATAGATTCAGTTTTAGACGGCGACTAACAAAATGGACGAATTCCCCTGGGTATTGGATGAATTGTGCAATCGCTTGAAGGGTAAGAAGGTTCACGATCCAAGGCAGATGCTCGTCTGCAAACCCTTCCAAGATTGCAAGGTGTTCGGGATCAGCGACGAACAAATTAACGTCCTCAAGCGTGAGAGCAACCAGGAATCGCAGGTCAAAGCTCGCTCGATCAATGACGATGGAAACCCCGCTTGGAAGTCTAAAACTAGCATTCGGAGACGCATCGACATATCTGCGAGCCCGATCAAGCTGGGTTGCTGGCTCCATCACCAAATCTTCAAGCGCGTCCTTAGTGGGACGGCCCTTTCCTCTCCTCGCCTCGGTCGGCAAAGTCCCGCCTTTACATTCGACTAAAAACAGAACTCCATTGAACATAACCGCCAAATCAAGCTCGTACTCTCTAAGAGAGCCGTCCTCTGAAAACTGTGTTGACCAGTATTTCAGGTTCGTCAGGGCAGTCGCGGTCGGCAACGTGCTCTGAAAAAGAGCGGCACCCTGCTCGACCAGGAACTCCCCTCTGGCTTTCTGGTACAGATCCCAAACGCGTTGGTTCGTTTTAAATAGATCTTCCAAGCGTGGCCGGACGGACCAAAGCAGTAGATCAGGAATAGGGCAAAAGTATCCCCGGTCGGATTTGATGATTGGTCGAAACAGGAACTCGTGCGACGGATTCGGCAGAATGTGGTCGGCGGCAACTTCTCCGAATTTCATTGAAAACGCATCGAGGAGAGCGGAAGCGTCTTTAAGATCTAAAGATAGTGTTTCGGCAATCTCCGCAGGTTGGAAGGAGTAGACATCACCGAACGAAGCGAACGTCTCCTTGGCCACGTACGCCAATAATGCAGATTTTTGTTCCTCATCCGTTCGTGCTTGGCTTAGAAATTGTTTCAACTCATCCGGTATTTGCTCGCTCTCCTCCGCAAAGTCTTGCCTGAGTTTCTGCAAGAGGTCTTGCCCGGCTGATCTACGAACTGCCAATTTCTTACCCAGTACATCCCCAATAGTGCTCGCCAACCTCACCGCCGTTACCGCGCGAAATCCTAGATGAGTGTTCAGCAAAGGAGCGGACTCACTCTTGTCGTCGAATACCGATAGAAGCATGGTTTCAAGATGATCGAAGTCGTCCAAATTGCGAATGCTCAGAAACATGAGTTCCGCATGGCGTCTTGCCCTATCGATTGGAGATGATGATCGACTCTTCAACCCTCGACGCAGTGCAACTGAACTGAAGAGTCGTTCAATTTTCTTTTGCAGATCGGCAATCGTAGTGGGAGGAATGCTGCGACTTTGTCCGAGGCTGGCCTTTTTCTTGAGACAAAGATTAGCCACGTATTCCACGTACGCTTGTCCACCATCGTCCGGCAGCTCATTGTCGGTCGAATAGGCGAGATTCTCGAAAGCGAAACTTGCTATGAGGTCCAGAGGATCGTAGGGCTCAATCAAAGCTTCTATTTCCGCCACGAGGTTGTGCAGCTCTTTGTAAGTGGCGAGCCCTGGAAGTTCAGGTTCCATCCCTCAATTCTACGGCGCTATTGTGAACGATGCGGTGAGCGGACGGATGAAGCGATCGAAGTTCACCACTCGGGAAGGCTCGACCGAGCCGCAGAACGACCAAAGCAATTTGTGGCCATTTTGTGGCCAGAGCAGCCATGAACTGCCGTTAATGGCCACAACTTCCTGCTTTCTAGAACGAACCCTGCGCATCTCTAAACGAAAGCGAACTGTTTATTTTTCTGTTAGTTACAAAACGGCAACTCTAGCGGCAGAATCCGGGCTCTCAGATTCTCAATCTTCAAACCCGGGTTCGATTCCCGGTAGCGCTACCAAACCTTCCTAAGCTGCTGATTCCAGCAAGGTTTCCTGCCTGCCGAAACGCTTGTCCCAAATTTGTCCCAGAAATCGAAGGCTGTGCCCCGGAAAGCGAGTAATAGAGGGTATGGCGAACACCACAGTCAGTATCAGGGAACGGATCAAGACCGACGCAGGATGGCGGTGGTCGAAGAGGATTCCGATCCCAGAAGGCAAACTCAACATAGCGGAGGCACAACGGAAAGGGAAATTTCATCTGGTCTACACGGAACGCGGGCGAAAGCGAGAACCGAAGGTTAAAGGCAGGACCTTTGAGGTAGCAGTTCTTACGGCCCGTGCGAAACAGCGACATCTGGAAGATGCTGCGGACAGTTTCAAGCGCCCAGACCCTCTTCAGCCGATTGAGCGCCACACCATCGCAGATGCCATCGAACGATTCCTTCAACGGGTCGAGGTTTCGCAAGACCCCGACACCCTAAAAGCTTACAGACAATCTCTTCGCCAGTTTGAGCGTTGGACAGACCGGAAGTTTGTCGATGAGATAGACCACGATCACCTTATGGCGTACCGGAACTGGCTTCTAAAGAACGGCAACGAGAAGAAGAAACGCAAAGACAAAGGGCAATGACAGGCTCACCGCCGACTGGAAGGCGTTGCGTGTCAACAAACTCGTTAAAGTCACATTGGGACTTCCGCACGGTAAGGGGCCTATTAAGAAGTCGGACTTGGAAAAGATGAAGCCCAATGGTCCGCCAAAAATCTATGCGAAGCCCCAACTCGAAGCGTTCTTCAAAGCTTGCACAGCGGATCAAGAGTTGCGATACCGAGCCTTGTACGAGCCAGCGTTCCGCGAAAAGAACTCATGTACCTCGAAAAGGAAGATGTTCTGATTGACCAGATGAACTCCGGTAGCCACGTCAACTACGGATATCGACTCCTAGCAGAGGTGGTTGGTATGCGAGTTTTCCTGAACCACGTACTTTCTACCATGTCACGCGGGGAATGGCTGGACGCTGAACAATACAAGGAAATCCTGCGGCAGGTGAAGGCAAAGAAACATGGCTGGGCTCAAGAGCTTTTGGCGGAGCAACCACCAGATACGCACGGATAAAACTAATCGCGACCATTCCCTGGATGGCGCGAGCGTAGCCGAGGCGCGCTCTGTGTCAAGGCTCTGCGACCGCTATGCGGCGGACGTTGTCCGGCCTTGACACAGACCGCTAAACCCTCGGCTTTCTGTCTCCGACTATCCGGGAATCGCAGCACGAGATGAAGCTGCGCGTACCTCAGCGTATTGCCTGTAATTCCTCCAATTGCAGCGGCAGACTTCTCCAATATTCGTTTCTGCTGCTCCCGCCGTCTCGGGGGGTCAGTGACCAACTGCCACTTCGACTCGACGGACTGCAAAGGCTGAAAAATTGCCAAAGTGATTGCTAATGGGAACGCGTGACACCCTGACCGGCAAAGTTCATCAAAGCTGCCAACCGCAGCAAATTCTTTGAGCGATTCTCTCTTTTGTCGGGTCCATTCACGCCAGATTTTTGCTTCGTCGATCCCGCGGGCAGCGCGCACAGAACACAACGTATCCCAAAGTTTCTGAAGGCTCGCGAATTCATTAGGACTGTCAGGCATGAGTCATCTAATCGTACGCTCGTCGGGGTCTGGCGGCGCTGACGCTACAACTTAGAGACCGCTGGTTTGATACTGCAGGATCAGCAAAGCGAGCCGGTACTCATAACCTGCCTGCGACTGGCTGATATCCGCTTGCGTCTGCTGAAGTTGGGCTTGGCTGAGCTCTACGATCGAGCCCAATCCGAGTTTGTAGCGGGTTTGCGCCAAATCCAGGGCGAGATTGGCTTGCTTTAGCAGTTGATTCGTGACGTCGAGCCGATCATAGGCAGTAGTGGCATTCAGCCAACTGGTGCGGACGTCTTTCGCGATCGTATTGCGCAAGTCCACGAGCCGTTGTTGCACCACCTGTGCCCTCAGGTCGGCTTCCTTGGCACGCGCCGAGAACAGGAATCCGTTGAATACAGGGACTTCCATGTTGACCCCGACGGCACCGTACCAGGGCGAGAGGTGATAGTCGCGGACCGGCGTTCCTCCGGCAACACCCAATGCGGAGATGGTGGGGAACAGGGAATCTCTCTCTGCGGCCTTCAATCTCTCTGCTGATTGATGCTGGAAATTGACCGCTTGCAATTCAGGCCGGGAGTTGACAGCCTGGTGAATCAGTTCGTCGAGATTAGCGGGCGGAGCGCTGGTCGCGGCTGGTTCGTCGACTACGTCGAACTCCTGTGGGGTGACATAGCCCAAGAGTGCGGCGAGAGTAGCCTGGGCGCTCTTCTCGTTGTTTTGCGCGTCCAGCAGAAGCAGCTTCGCTTGCGCAAGATTGACCTGGGCAAAACTGAGATCGAGATCGGATTTCAGCGCGCTCTTCGCCAGGGCCTGTACCTGGTCGACCACCACTTGCCGGTTGGCGACGGTCTCGGTAGCCACACGCAACACGGCTTGCGCCTGGAGCACCCCATAGAACGCTTGATCGACGGCCAGCAGCACTTGCTCCCTCGTGGCAAGGGCGTTCTGGTCTTCGGCCCGGGCAGAGAAGTTTGCGCTGGCGACCAGGTTTTCTGTGCGCCCGAAATCGGTAACCAACTGACGGACGGCTGCCCCTCCGGCGGCGCGCTCGAAGATGATCGGATTGTTTAAGCCTCCAGCCGTAATTCGGCTGTTTTCCTGCGAGTCGACCGCCGTCAGGTTTGCCGCAGCGGTGGGCCAATAACTGGAGCGGACTTCGCGAACAATCTGCTGCGCGGCCAGAGCCTGCAGGCGCGCGCCCGTAATTTGCGGGTTGTTTCTGATCACCAGCGTCTCGGCTTCTTTGAGTGTCAGACGCACCCGGGGTCTGGCCGCCGATCTGTTGGAATTTGGGAAATGTGAAGGCGACTGCCCGGGTGCGGCCTGCGCATCCGGATTCCCAGCGTTTCGAGCCACCGGGGCGTCTGGAAGAGGCTGGAGAACCACCGCGGATTGGCCCATGCAAAGAGTAGCCAACGCGGCAAAACAGAATAGAGTTACGAGTCTCCGAATCATGCCGCCACCTCGGGAGTGGCGGCACGCTCTTTACGGTGGATCCACAAATACGCTGCTGGCACGAGATACACAGTCACAACCACAGAAACCAGCAGGCCTCCGATAATGGAGCGGGCCAGCGGAGCGTAAGCCTCCGCACCGGTTCCCAGTTTCATTGCCATGGGAATCAAACCGAGCAGTGTCGCCAGCGAAGTCATCAACACGGGCCGAAGCCTTAGCCGCGAGGCCACGGCCGTAGCTTCCCGCAGCGGAGTGCCATGCGCGCGCAATTGGCGCGTAAATTCGACAATCAGAATGCTGTTGGAAACGACGATCCCGACCATCATGACCACACCCATCAACGACATCACATTCAGCGTTGTGCCGGTCACCAGCAGGAACAGCAGCACCCCCGCCAAACCGGGCGGGATGGCCAGCAGAATGATGAAGGGATCGATAAACGACGCGAACTGCGCCACCAGCACCAGGTATACGAGAACCACCGACAGGATCAGTCCGAGGCCGAAGCTCTTGAACGAGGCGTTCATACTTTCGACCGAACCGCGCACGTTGACTCGCACCCCTTCGGGTAGTTTGTACCGCGCGACAATCCGGTTAATCTGACTGCTAATCCGGCCGAGGTCTTCCGCCTTTGGCGAAACGTACACGTCGATGGAGCGGAAAAGCTGATAATGGTCGACTTCAGTCGGAGTGGGAATAGTTTGAATGTTCACCACGGTATCGAGCGGTGTTGGTTCTTTGCTGTTCGTGCCCCGGAGCGGAATCAGCTTCAGATCATTTAAGCTCTTTACTTCTTCTTCTGGATATTGCACGGTCAGCAGATACGGATTGCCGCTCTTCGGATCAATCCAGTAGTTGGGAGCGATCATGCCGTTCGACGTTAGAGCGGTGATCACGTTGTCGACGATTTCTTTCTGTGTCAGGCCGACCAGGCTCGCTTTCTCGCGATCGACGTCGAGCCTTAGAGCCGGATAGTCGATATCCTGCGGGATGAGGACGTCGCTGACACCGTCGAGTTTGCGGATGTCATTGGCCAACTGCTGCGCGCTGGCATAGGTCTGTTTCAAATGGCTGCCCGTGACTTGTACATCAATCGGCGCGGGCAGCCCCATGTTGAGAACGGAATCCACCAGTCCGCCGGTCTGGAAGTAGGCGCTCAATTGTGGCAGTTGCTGGCTCAATTTCCTGCGCACGCGTTCCATGTACTCGTAACTGCCTACTTTATGGTCCTGCTGCAGACTTACTTGAACGAAGGCGGTGTGGGGTGCGGAGTTACTGGTGTAGATTGCCGAAAAATCAGTAGTGAGGCCGATGTTCGAGACGATCATGCCCAGTTCGTTCGGCGGCACCACGCTCTTGACGAGATCCTCGACCTGCTTCACGTATTGTTCCGTATTTTCGATTCGTGTGCCCGACGGCGCTTTCACGTTGATGACGAACTGGCCAGGGTCCGTGCGCGGGAAAAAGGCGACTCCCATCAGCGGGTAGAGCGCAAAACATAGAAGCGAGAAGCCGACCAGGCCAATCGTGGTCGCTGCCGGGCGGAGCAAGCTGCGGCCAAGGGTATGGTCGTAGCGCCGCAACATCTTTTCGAAGTACCGGTTGAAGGTGGAGACAATGCGCCCAAACCACCCGCCGGGCTCTCCGTGTTCGTGCGTGAGATGGGTGGATCCGAGCAGCTTGGCGCAGAACAATGGCACGACCGTCATCGCGACCAGATAGGACGCCAGCAGCGACAGGATCACGGCCATGGCCAGCGCGGTGAACAGGAATCGGCTGACGCCGTACAGAAAGATCACAGGAAAGAAAACGATGGCGGTGGTAAGGGTCGCGGCAAGAACGGCCAGCGACACTTCGCTTCCGCCCTTCTCCGCGGCCACCTCGACCGATTCTCCCATTTCGATATGCCGGAAAATATTTTCGAGCACCACGACGGAGTTATCGATCAAGCGCGAGAAGGCTAGCGCCAGTCCGCCCAGCACCATCGTGTTGACGGTGCCGCCTCCCGCGGCAATGGCCAGGAAAGCCGCCAGGGCGGAAAGCGGTATGGAAAGAAAAACTGCCGCCGTCGCGCGGAAACTGCCGAGAAATAACAGAATCATGAGTCCGGTGAGAACCAGGCCGATCGCGCCCTCGTGCAGCAGATTTTCAATGGCCATCTTCACGAAAATCGACTGATCGAACACCACTCGTGTGACCAGTTGCTTCGGAATATCGACAAGGTTCCTGGTCGCTTGCCTGATTCCGTCGACGACCGCGATGGTATTGGTGTCCCCGCCCTGTTTCAGGATGGGCAGGTAGACCGAACGTTGGCCATCGACTCGAACGATGTTGGTTTGTATCTGGTGGGAATCGACGGCCTTGCCGATATCTCTCACTAACACCGAATCCTGCCCGACGGATTTCAAGGGCATGGAGTTAATGGCCTCGGTGTTCGGAACCTGGCTGTTCGTGTAGAGGTTGTAGTCGTAAGGCCCGATTTTCACGTCCCCGGCAGGGAGAATCAGGTTGCTCTCGTTGACGGTACGAACCACATCCATCACCGATAGCTGTCGGGCATCAAGTTTCAGCGGATCGACGTACACCATGATCTGGCGGTACTGGCCGCCGAAGGGCTGCGGAACTGATGCGCCTGGCACGCCCGCGATCTGGTTACGAACGTTGTATTGGCCAATGTCATGCAGTTCGGTTTCGTTAAGCCCCTGGCCCTTCAAAGTGATCAGGCACACGGGAAGACTCGACGCATCGAACTTGAGCACCACCGGGGGAAGTGTTCCGGGTGGCAAGCGGCGTAAGTCGGCCATCGCTAGATTGGAAATCGCACTCAGGTCGGCGCTGGCATCAGTGCCAGGTTGGAAATAGATCTTGATCAAGCTGACGCCCGGGAGCGAGCGCGACTCGATGTGATCGATGCCGCTACCGAGCGTAAAGAAGCGCTCGAAGGGATCGGTGATGTCGTTCTCAATCTGTTCGGGGGGCATGCCCGAATAGAAGGTTGCAACCACCACGACCGGAATATTGATGGGAGGAAACAGGTCCACCGGCATTCTTACCAAGGCAACGCCGCCGACAATCGCGATGATCAGACAGGCAACAATAATCAGATAGGGATAGCGGATGGCGAATCCGGACATCAGTTCTGGCCCTCCCCGGAGGCTTCATTCTGGGCCACCAGCTTGGCACGGACGTGTTGTCCGGCCTGCAACGCGTTCAAGTTGCCGACTACGACTTGGTCGCCTTCTGTGAGTCCGGCGAGAATCTCAATTCGGGCGCCGCTATCAACTCCCAACGTGATCGGACGTTCCACCACGTCGCCCGCCTGATCCACGACCAGGACGCTGGCGTTTGCGCCGCTGCGCTTTACCGCCTGAACGGGGATGGTGAGCGCGTTGTCTTTCTGGTGAAGTACCAAAGTTGTTTCGGCATACATGCCTTCGACGAGCGTGTCGTCGGGATTCTCGACGTCGATCTCGGTATGCATGGTGCGCGTCTCCTCGTTGAGAGAATCGGCGAAGCGCGCGACCTTGCCCTTGAAGGTGCGGGCTAAAGCCGGAACCACGACGTCGATGGCTTGGCCGAGGTGCAGGTCGGGAACGGCCGACTCGGGCACCGGAACAACCAGACGGAGCCGGGACCATTCCGCAAGTCTTACAACCGGCATGGATTGTGTCTCTGACGAAGTGCCCGCTTGAATCAGTGCGCCAGTATCCGCATAGCGCTTTGTAACTACCCCGCTGAAGGGAGCCGTAATGCGCGAGTATGCTTCGAGCGAGGCATATCGATCTTCAGTAGCCCGGGCCATGGTAAGTTGGCTTTGCGCTTCAGCCAGGGCAGCACGAGCACTGCCGACTTGAGCTTCCGCTTCCTGATCGTGGGCCAGCGAGTCATCGAGTTCCTGCTCAGCAATCAACCCCGGGCGAGCCTCTGACGCCTGCTTCAACCGTGTGTACGCGGAATGGTAGGCTGCGTAAGTTGATTCCGCTCGTTTGAGGTCTTGCTGCGCCCGACGGATCGCATCCTCGCTGCGCTGAATGTCGGCGTTCGCGCCTGCAACCTGCGCATTCAGTTCGGGAACTTCGAGGATGGCCAGAATCTGTTTCTCTTTGACCTTGTCGCCGACATCGACATAGATGTGCCGGATATAGCCTGCGACCTTAGCGTGAACGTCGACGTCCTGATAGGACCGGAAAGCGCCTGACAACGTGATGGAACTGCGGATTGGACCCCGAATCGCCTGTGCCACTGCGACCGTCGGGACCGCCGCCGGATCTTCCCGGTTGGCATCTGCCTGGTGTCCGGAGAACTCGAAAATGACCCCGCTAACGACCGCCACAACCGCAAGCGATATGACGGTGTAACTTCGCTTCCATCGCATTGAGCAGCTCTCCAATCCGGTCTTCAAAAATCCCTCGCCCCCAATGGCAAAGGAGAAATTCGGGGGCGAGGGTTCGTCGCCCGTGGTCCGGAGACTTGCTTTCCCCACTGGGCCCGAACTTGATCACGCCGCGCTTCTGCCGCAGTCCAGCAACAAACTACAGTCCAGCAACAAACTAAAGGTCTTGGATCAGCGTTTTGCAATTTCGCAGGGGCCGCGCTCAATGTGCTTACTGACGATCGACAATTCGATTTCTTTTTCGTTCGGGACGTTTACGTACATCGCACTGCGGGTCAGCCGAAGTTGAATCTTTCGATCCACGGCAAACACCGAGGGCACGTAGTCATACCAGGACTGATAGCGTCCTACGTAAGTGCCGCAGTTCACGTGCACGGCGACGTCATAGGCGAACGTTTCGGGATCGGCTAACGGGGCATCGCTGGGGTTTTGTCCCGCGACAACTTGCTGCGGTTCGTACTTATCGACGTGGACGACTGTTCCTTCGAGGTACTGTGTGATCTTCGACTCCTTGGCGGACGCACTGATAACGGCCAACATGGCAACCAGCATGGCGAATACAACAACGATGTTTTTCACGGATCCTCCTTTGGGGATTACCCCTGGAATGGGCTTCCGAGCGCTACAAGGAGTGTCAGCCTCCGAAAATAGACGGAAGCACTTAGTGAGCTTTCAGAAGCAGTGGATTGAGTTGGTAGTCGGCTACAGGAGGGAAATCGAGGGAGGAGGACGGTTGTATAGCGATTCCGTCAGTTCGACGCTGCGAACCTGCGGATCGGCCGGCGGAGCATGAGGCGCAGCCACCGGAAGCAGCATGGCACCCAAGTTCGAGACGGGATTCGTCAGAACAAACGCATCTGCCGCAAGGTGCTGCCGCATGGCATGCGACGGATCAGACTGGACGCTAGGATGGTCGAAATCGATACTGTGGAACGTGCGGGTCGCAACGCTGAGGGAAATCGCGAAAATGGCGAGCAACACAACTACACGCCGACCTGAAAACCGGCCTTCTTCGCCATTACGCAACTTACACCCCATCTACCTTGTAACAGTATAGCAATGCACGGTAGCAAGTTGCAAGACTGACCGGCTAGCTTGACTCGGATAGTTCAGAAGCCGACATACCTGCGATTATCTGGGCGACGCAGACTTCCCGGTAGCGCTACCAAACCCTCCTAAGCCGTTGAATCCAGCAAGGTTTCCAGACTGCCGAAACACTTGCCCCAAATTTGTCCCAAAGAATGGATGCTGTGCCCGAGAAAGTGAGTATTACTGGGTAGAGGACACTAGCCATGTCCATCCGGTCGGAACCAGGGACCCGACCGGCGCGATGATCCGGCCTCCGACACGGCTTCGAATCACTTTTTGCTAGGGGACGAACTCTTGCCTGCTGTTGTGGCGGGGGTGCCGACGGATGCTTTGCGTTTCCCCAACACAATCCGGGCCACTCGACTGCGCTCCAGTTTCATGGGCTTGCCTTTCACATTGATGTTCACGCCAGTGCCGGTCACCGAGATGAGGTTGCCCAACAGCACTGTTCCGTCGCGCAAAACCACGGTGTCGAGCGTTAACGGGTTCAACTCCAGTTCGACGCTACCGGGCAGGGCGTTCTCCGCTATTTCCACGGGCGCGCTCTCGGTGGCATAACCCTCTTTGCTGAACTCCAGCACATGCTTGCCCGGAGCGATCGGGAGCACCTGCGGGGTTACGCCGGACTCTTGCGCATCAAGCTTGAGGCTGGCCCCGGAAGGCACGCTGGTGATGCTCATTTTGATCTTCATCGGCTCGTCGGAGGGCAGATGCTGCGGCCGCAATTCCATGCTGGCAAAGGAACCCAAAGCATGCGCGCTAACCGGGATCTTGGCCCGTTGCCCGGCCGCCAAATTGGTGACTTCGAGATATCCTTCGCCCACCCGCTTGCCGTTCTTGTCCAGCAGGTAGAGATAGAAAGAGGCGGAAGGAATCGCTTTCGTGCTGAGGTTTTCTGCCAGGGCCTCACCCAAATAATCGCTCTGGCCGGAGACAGAACTGATCTGGCGCAACTTGCCCAAGGTGAAGCGCAACATCGTGTCGTTGCCGTTGGTCGGCCAAGTCAGAACGGTATCGGCGGCGAGCGCGCTGGCGACTGCCCACAGCAAGAGCACAGGAACCATCCAGATTGGCTTGCGCATCGTGCCCCTATCTTGCCGGGTTCAGACTGGCCGTACAACCGGAATATCGCCCATGCGCCCTTACCGAAGTGAATGACCCAGGTACTGCGCCCCAGAAAGGATTGCCGATGCCATTTGAGCTAACGCGAGCGCGTTTTCTATGAGCAGGTCACTGGAGCCAAGGTTTGTTTTTCGGTTCTCCTCGGATCGAAACAAAGTTCCTTAGTCTTCAGTGTCTCGCTGCCGCCGGCACCTCAACTTGCGCCAGGATTTCAGCCAATCCTGGATGGGTGAGTTCCTCCACCTCGTAGGTGACTCGCAAGCTGGGTTTGTTGAGCTTGATGATGCGCGCCAGATCAATGGGGGTAGCGATCAAAACCAGGTCGCAGGGCACGCGGTTGATGGTCTCTTCCAGTTCATGGCGTTGCATCACGCTGTAGCCCATGGCGGGAAGAAGATGGTCGAGGTGCGGGTAGCGCTCAAAAGTGCTGAGAATGGATCCGACCGCAAAAGGCTTAGGACCCACCAACTCTGCCGCTCCCCACTTGCGCGCGGCCACGACTCCAGCGCCATAGGGCATTTCGCCGTGGGTCAGCGTGGGGCCATCTTCCACCACCAGCACCCGCTTCCCCTTCACGAGTTCAGGATTAGGCGCGGAGAGCCGGCAGGCGGTCTCAATAACTTTGGCTTTGGGATTACTTAATTGGATATTGCGGCGGACGGTCTCGATGTCCTGCTGGGCGGCAGTATCGACCTTATTGATGACCACCACGTCGGCGCGCCGCAGGTTGACCTCTCCGGGAAAATACGACAATTCATGCCCGGGGCGTAGCGGGTCGACCACCACGATTTCGAGGTCGGACTTGTAGAACGGGGTATCGTTATTTCCTCCATCCCAGAGAATGATGTCCGCTTCCTTCTCGGCCTGGCGCAAGATTTTCTCGTAGTCCACGCCGGCATAGACGACGGTTCCTTGCCGGATGTGCGGTTCGTATTCCTCGCGCTCTTCGATGGTGCATTGCTGCAAGTCCAGATCGTCGATGGTGGCAAAGCGCTGCACTGCCTGGGCGACCAGGTCACCATAGGGCATGGGATGGCGAATGACGACGGGTTTCCAGCCCTGGCGCCGCAACTCGGAGGCCACATGTCTCGACAGGGGACTCTTGCCGCAACCGGTTCGGACCGCGCAAACCGAAACCACTGGGACTGACGACTTGATTTGAGTACGCTCGGTCCCCAATAGCCAAAAGTCGGCGCCGGCAGCCACCACACGCGAGGCCAGATGCATCAGGTTCTGGTGCGAGATATCGCTGTAGGAGAATACCACCGCATCCACGCGCTCGTCGCGAATCAGTTTTTCCAGGTCCTTCTCTTCAAAAATCGGGATACCCACGGGATACTGCAAACTGCCGGCCAGTTCCGGGGGGTAGCGGCGGCCTGCAATATCGGGGATTTGCGTGGCGGTGAAGGCAACGACCTGGTAGTCAGGATTGTTGCGAAAAATAACGTTGAAATTATGAAAGTCCCTGCCCGCCGCACCTAAAATGAGAATCCTTTTCATGATGGCCTCCTGCCAGACCCGCTTAACATTCTATCCATGTTCTCGCGCCGCTGGGGGACGTGGCAGTGCGGCCTGTCACGGCCGGGTGTGATGCCGCGTGAGCGAGGTTAGTTTCTTGGACCCCCGTGTCACTGTCAATTGTGATTTTCGCACATCCGAAACGTGACCAGGAACACAGCGGTCTGCCCACCGTCTCCTGTATTTAGTGGAAGGTGACATTCAGCCGGAGGGCTGCGGGTGAGTCTCCGGCGCAAACGAGCGAGCGCTGGAACCACCATGCAGGCTTTCAGAGATTCCGGACACCTTTTGCGATTGGCAGCCGTTTTTGTCGCAGGCATCCTCGTGTTCCTGGTCATCCGCGGCTTCCTGGTACCAAAAAGCTTTGGCGAATACGGCCACTACCGCGGGAACGCGATATCCGACGTCGCCGCAAAGCCCGTCAATTTCGCCGGCCATGAGACTTGCGAGGCCTGCCATAGCGACGTTCTCGACAAGAAAAAGGATGGCAAGCACGCCCACGTCAATTGCGAGGCCTGCCACGGACCACAGGCCAAGCATGCCGACGACCCGGCCACGGTCCAGCCTCCGAAGCTCGACACGGCGGTACTCTGCGTACGCTGTCACGAGGCCAACGCCGCCAAGCCGAAAAATTTCCCGCAGGTCGCTTCCGCCGACCATTCTTCCGGCCTTGCCTGCGATACCTGCCACCAGCCGCACAGCCCGGCTATCAGCGGAGGCGCGAAATGAGCATCTCCCGGCGCCATATGCTTCTGCTGTTGCCCGCGGCGGCCGTCGCCTGGAAGCACGTTCTGGCTGGAACCCCGGAGTCCTCCCCCAACTACACCATGAGCCAGCATTGGTGGGGCATGCTGATCGACCTGACCAAATGCATCGGCTGCGGGAATTGTGTCCGCGCCTGCCAGTCCGAGAATGACGTGCCGGACGGATACTTCCGAACCTGGGTCGAGCGCTACCACGTTTCCGATTACGACATTGAGAACCCCCACGTGGATTCACCCGATGGCGGCAAGAAGGGGTTTCCTCCGGCGAAGGACGAGAGCGGGAAGAACTTCTTTGTGCCCAAGCTGTGTAACCACTGCGTCGAATCACCTTGCACCCAGGTTTGTCCGGTGGGCGCAACCTTTGTAAGCCCGGATGGCGTGGTTCTGGTGGACAAGAAATACTGCCTCGGCTGCCGGTATTGCGTGCAAGCCTGCCCCTACGGCTGCCGCTTCATCAATCCGAAAACCGAGACCGCCGAGAAGTGCACGCTGTGTTATCACCGCATCACCAAAGGCTTGACCACCGCATGCTGCGAGTCTTGTCCGACGGGTGCGCGGCAACTGGCAGACCTAAAAAACCCCAGCGACCCGATTCATGAGTTCCTGAAAACCCATAGCGTGCAGGTACTAAAGCCTTACATGGCGACGCACGCCAAGGTGTTTTACAACGGCCTGGACGGTTCCGTGCGATGACCCGTGCGATGAGCTTTACGATGAGGAGAGGCGGATATGTCGGGCGTTGAAGGCTTCATGTATCCGAACGAAGTCGAGCTGCAGTGGAGCGTCCTGATCGTGTTGTACCCGTTCCTTACGGGGTTGGTGGCGGGCGCATTCATTCTGGCTTCGCTGGAGCGCGTTTTCCAGGTGCAGGCAGTCAAGCCCACCTACCGGCTGGCGTTGCTGACCGCCCTCGCCTTCCTGCTGGTGGCGCCGCTGCCGTTGCAATTGCACCTCGGACACCCGGAACGTTCCTACGAGATGTATCTGACGCCGCACAGCACATCTGCGATGGCCATGTTCGGCTTTGTGTACCTCTGGTATCTGATGGCAGTTCTGGTCCTGGAAATCTGGCTCGACTACCGGCGCGACATCGTGGTGCTGTCCCAATCCGCCCCCGGCTGGAAGCGCTGGATCTACCGGATCATGACCCTGGGCTCAAGCAACATCAGCAAGGGCGCGCTCAAAGTGGATGATCGAGTGGGCTTCACGGTCACCCTTATCGGCATCCCTTCCGCCTTCCTGCTGCACGGCTACGTCGGCTTCATCTTTGGCTCCGTCAAAGCGAACCCGTGGTGGTCGTCACCGCTCATGCCGGTGGTGTTTATTTTCTCCGCCATGGTATCGGGGATCGCCGCCGTAATGTTGCTCTACATGCTGATGATGTGGGCTCGCGGAGAGAAGATCGATATGCGCTGCGTGGACACGGTGGCGAGCTACCTCTTCTACATCTTCATCATCGATTTCAGCCTGGAAATGCTCGACCTGATCCACCGCATCTACGAGGCTGATGAAAGCTTCCGCAGCCTGGACTTCATGGTCCATACCAAGCTGTACGTGTCGCATATCGTGGTGCAGATTGTGCTGGGCACAGTTCTTCCCATCACGCTTCTCGCTTTGACCCAGGTGCTGAAGCTCAGCGAAATGGCCCGCAAACGCATTTACGTGCTGGCCGGATGCCTGACCCTGGTCGGCATTTTTGCCATGCGCTGGAACGTTGTGATTGGAGGGCAGCTGTTCTCCAAGAGCTTCCTGGGATACACGACGTACAAGATGGGCCTGGTCACGCGCGAAGGACTGCTGGTGGCGATTGTGCTGACCATTCTGCCGTTGGCGATTTTGTGGGTGCTGGTGAAGCTTCTGCCACCCTGGCCGGAAAGAATTGCGGGCTCGCTCCCCGATGCTACGCCCGCAAACTAAGTTCGACTTATTCGTTGCTGGGAGTCCGTAGTCTAAGTGAGATTCGTATCAGGGCATGCCTTTAGGCATGCCGTAAGTGCCAGCCTCAAAGCGGTGAAGACTATGGACGATCTTCTCGAGGCTTTAGCGCGAATTTCCGAACGGCTGGAGCGCCTGGAGAGCCGAGTCTCCGCCCTGGAACACTCCCCCAAGATCGTTAACAGTCGCCCCTCCCCGGCAACAGCGCCGGCGAGTGGAACGCACGCTGCGGAAGAGATCGCCGTTCCGCAAGATGGAGGGGTGTTTCCGGTCGTGGGTAAAGCCAT
>Ga0074046_10001508_pt1 | contig 20904 bp, 16 predicted proteins | sample BogForMeECP23OM3_FD_94441 | JGI IMG/M metagenome (GOLD analysis project Ga0074046, IMG submission 94441) | Bog forest soil microbial communities from Calvert Island, British Columbia, Canada - Bog Forest MetaG ECP23OM3 | ecosystem: Environmental > Terrestrial > Soil > Wetlands ... | reverse complement strand
TCACGGAAACACCCTGCGCTGACAGAACGGTCCGTCGGCAGCGAGAATCCGTCCGCCGCGCCCACATTGGTTACGGGTCCCGCCGACGATAAACGTGCCTCTCTCGGCATCTGAGCGGCAGAGAGGGTGGGTTTTAGGGGCAGTCCGAGGAGAAATCAGGACGGGTCGCAGAGGACGTTGGGTGTCACATCATCGGAATCAGCTTCGGAGTCGTGACGAACGTCACCTTGTAGGCAATAGGGGTTCCTTTCTACCATGACCCTATATCCTTTGAGACGCCACTCTTAATCAAACCAGTTGCTATTGGAGCTGGCGTCGTTTGGTGCAGCCTTGGAAACTTTTGAATGAGCACACAACCTGAGATCGCTGGCCTTCGCCAGCTGATGGCGATGTGGACAAACGCTGAGCTGGAAGCCTTTTTCTGTTGTGTTCGTCCTGATGATTCGGTATCACCACCGACCGAAAGGGAAGAACTGATTTTACGAAGCGTCGAGGAATTCTTCTGGGCATACAATTCCAAAACTAAGGCGCAAGCCAGCTGTACGGCAGCAAAGCTAGCAGTGGCGGCCTACGAGCAACTGCCTGCGGCTATGAAAATGCGTGTGCCTGCTCCTCCATCCGTCAAGCCCCTGTATGAGTACGCTTCGCCGCTAAGTTATGAGACGCTGCTTCGGGAGGCCTGCAAGGAGTTGAAGATCGACGAGAGTGAAGCGGAAGATCGCCTTCTTGAGGTTTACTTGTATGAAAAGGTTATGATTCTTGCGGTGGCGGCGATGACAGCACAGCAAAGACACGTGTTCCTCACTCGCCAAGTGGAGCTCGACGATGTATCGGTCGGCTTTCCGCAGACAAATCTGAAGGGGGCGGCCACTACGCTCGCTGCGCTTGGAGCTGCACAGGCTTCCGGCTTTGGAGTCTATTTAGGTGCTACCACGGCACTTGGATTGGTTTCCCACGCCGTTGGCGTCACCCTACCATTTGCAGTCTACGCAGGAATGTCTTCGACAATCGCATTTCTGATTGGCCCTGTGGGCTTCCTTGCAGCAGGAGCATGGCTCGGATGGAGTTTGACCGGTCCTGAATGGCCTCGGATCACGAGAGGATTGCTGCACATCATTGCTATGCGGGCCAAACACGAATACGAGTGTCCGACGCCGCGGTGTTCCGGTTCATCTGTCGGAATCTAGAGTGTTGTTTGGCGAATATGCCCAACCCTGTGCCCACGACGTTTGGCCCTGAGGTTTCCAAGCATGGTAACGAACTCCATGATCATCGGGTTTTACAGCGGAGAGCAACCAGACCATCGCGGCCGTTACGTTCATGAGATGCAGCAGTGGTCAGACGACATCCTGGAGGTCACTCATGATTACATACAATGGCTCTTCCCCCTGCCCGAGCCGAGCGGCTTCAATCTTGCCGCGCCTGTCTTGAACAGGCAGTCTATTCAGGAGTTCCGGACGCGTCCTGACCTGCAAGAGAAGTTGCGCGTCTCTTTCCTGCGCATGATCAACTTCTATGGGTTTGAGGTTCGTTCAGGCGAGCAAATCAGGGTCACTCGCGCTCCGAGTTTTGCGGCCAAGGCGACAGTCTGGCTTTCTCCGGGAAATCACAATCATCTGCGGATCACGAGAATCCTGAGGTGCTTGAACATTCTTGGACTGGAAGCGGAGGCAAAAGCATTCTTCGACTGTTTGGCTAAGATTTACGAAGATGAGCAGAACAAACAGATGCCCGCAATCAGCGACGAAACAATGCTGTACTGGAGAGAAGCAGTAGGCCATGTTGGCAACAGGTAGGATCGCGAGTACCGGAGCGCACCGCTTGCGTCTCGACTACTTACCAGCGGCACCAGCCTGCACATGCGCACCGGACTGGGGGTGAATCCTTGTCGCAACATCTTTATAGCGAACATCGACGGCGTAGATTTCCTGCCAGCACTCGTTTGCTTTCTCTTTCTTCCCGACCTCGGCGTACTTCAACCCGGTCTCGTACAACAAATCCAATACCTGAGTCTTTCGAATCATTCCCTCCAGCTGTCGTACTGCTCCATCATAGACTCCCGACTCAATTAGGCACTTCGCCATCAGCAGCCGTACATCCTCATGCGAACGGTACTCGCCACTCTCGGGACTTCGCAGCAAAGCCTGCAGTTCGGCGATACACTCCGGAAGACGACCTGCCAGCTTCAGCACCAGTGCCAAGTGATAGCGAAGGCGATGATCTTCTGGACAGGCGGAAAGTCCTCGGCGTATTGCCGCTTCGGCCAATCCCATGTCCTTGCGTCTAATCGAAAGACTAGCAAAATAAAGCGTGTTCTCGATGTCATCGGGCCGAGCATCCCAGTAACGCTGCGAGGCTGCGAACGCCTGGGGTGCGTCGTCATTCAGCTTGCGGAGGACATCGCAGTAGATTCCAAGTGATCCCTCCGTGTTTTTATCGAGGGGTATTGATGCACAGATTGCATACGCCTCGTCGACTCTCTTCTGCAGCATCTTGTATCGAGCCAGTGCTTCTGAATAGCACGCGTTGTCTGGTTCGTCGGTGCGAATCAGCGTCAACAGCTTCTCGACTTTCTCATTTAAGCAGGGTGCTTTCAGCCACTGTCGAGCAACCATCTGCGCCACTTCATGCTTCAGCTTTGTAGGAAAGCCGAGACGGACGTCAGCCAACCATTCCATGTCCTGCAATTTCAGATCACCGAGGCGAAGGCAGGCACGAGCCCTTAGTTCGTTACCAATCTCAGTCCGATACTCGCTGCACTTTTCTGCGTATTGGAGGGCCTCTGCGTAATTCCCCAGGTTGTACGCCGTCACAGCGGCACCTAACGACTGCTCAAGTGTCGACGTGGCAAGCAGCATGGAGTTCACAAAAAGATCGTGCGATTCCTTCCACCTTCCGTTGTTGAACGCTGTTATCGCCCGTTCCATATCCTTGCGCGCACTCACGATCTGGTTCTGCTTCAGGTTTTCAAAAAACACAGCGGCTTCTTGTCGGACTCTCTCTCTTTCTTTTGCGTGCTCGGAGGAGTAATGCACAAGCCTGTACACCATGTATGCCGCAATAAGCAGCCCTAGGCCAAAAGCAAAGAACAACACAATGCTGACGACCAACAATGCCCAAAACTCGACGGTGCCGAAATAGCTTCCAGGCAATGGTTTCACAGCTCCCGCCGTTTGGCAGGATCGACAGCGAGCCGAGCTGATGAGATTCACGGCGTGGCAGCGTTGGCAGAGGCCGAAGTCGTTGTAATTAAAGTTTGAGTTGTCTGCACGCACGACGTTAAGCGGCTGGGTGCCGCGGTGAACGGCGGGGTTTGCAGCCGTATCCGCAACTACTGTCTGCTTTCCGCACTTCGTGCAGAATTTGTCACCTTCGCTCAATGCGTGCCCACAACCGACGCAGTATCGCATTTGTGCTCCTTACTGGCTTTCTGTTGACCCCGAGCGAGTTTCAACGCCGCAAACCAGACATCCTCTTGAGGACGCCGGCACAGCGGCACCACAGGCAGCACAAAAATGAAACTCAATCCGGGTCGCTGGATGTGGCTCCGCCGATGCCACCGAAGTCGGCAAAGCGGAAATTGACGCAGTGGCAAGTTGCGCTTTTTTGAGGTCCAAGGGCTTAACGCTCATCGCTTACTCTCCATAGCACGGTCACACGTAGACTGAAATTTGAAGCCACAGGCCACGCACGTGGGTGATCCAGGTTCAGATTCAAAGCCACACTGGGGGCAAAATCGGCCGTTTCCGGCACTTTCGCAAATTACACCATCGATTGTTGGGGCTGGAAGCGCGCCAAAGGAGACCCCACATGTGTTGACCGGCAACCCAAGGGCAGTTCTGGCACGCCGATAGTCATCACTGTTCAGAAACTTGATTACATTCAAGACCCTGGTTACGGTGTGTGGGTGGTTGTGCCCGCCGAAATAGAGGTCCAACTTACCGTAGAAATCGTTAAGATCCCTGTGCTGTTCCAGGTAGGACATCAAGTCCATTTGTGCTAACAACTTACGGCTACCGACAGCCAGCAGCACCAGCGCTCGGATTGCTGCGCGAGGATCTTCGGATAGAACGACGCCAATCCGGTCCGCAGTTTCTTCCGACGCGCGGCTCCAAGCGTCCAGCGGAGATTGGATAACATCGAGCGGAAACATCATGATGCTGCCAAAGAGCCCCTGCGATACCATCGTCAATACCGATCCGTAGGTGACGTGCCGGGCCTTGATATGTCCCATCTCGTGGGCCAGGATGAACTTCAGTTCTTCATCGTCAAACATCTCGATCAGTGCAGAATGAACCACGATGCATGCATCGTCATTGGTACCAAAGGTAAATGCATTCAAACTCTCTGTTTGCTGCACAAATAACTCAGGGCAGTCTATGTCCAGAGTGTTGGCGTAAGCTTTGACGATCGAATGGAGGTGTGGGAGCTGGCTGGGGCCGACACGTACCCCACCACCTAGGAATTTTGCTCGCTGCAGTGGCTTGCTCCAGTACTTCGCCAACCCATCGACTAATTTGGGAAACGCTGGAATCGCGTCAACCATCCGAACCACTGAGCTATCTGTCGAGATGCGGGCAGCTCCGATGACTACTTCGGCAGGCGCATGAGAATCGCCGTTGGCTCCCTGTTCATTGCCGAAAACTAAGAGCTGACAACTCGGGCAAAATGCACTACCGCGCGGTATGCCGACTCCGCACCGAGGGCATTGGGAAACCACCATAAGAGCAGACGCTAGCATGGAGCAGCTCCCGATTCCACGTTACCAACGTCATTGCGCGGTCTTGACCGAACAACGACACCTCAATCACCTAGAGGTCACGGGTCCCGCCGACCACGATCGTTCCTCTCTCGGCATCTGAGCGGCAGAGAGGGTGGGGTCTAGGGGTAGTGCGGAGGCAAATCTCGGCTGGAGGTGATCTAGCTTCTAAGCTCGGGCGACACGACCGCCGTCTGATGGATGTGTCGTCCCGCTTGTAGGAACCGCTGGGTACAGTCTTCTTTGAAAACCACCTTCCTTAAAGACCGAACACAGCAGAGTTGATCGAGACCGGGTGCGGGTGAGTCCGTCGTGATTACGTGAAACCAGAGTCCTCGCACCAAGATTGAGTACATCGGGAATCGGGATTCAGCCACTAACGATGGGGCAAAGGTCATCCCCTGTGAACCGATGTCAGTGCAAGCGGCGACGATGACATACACGCCGTCAGGGAAGCCCGCGTCGCCAATCAGATAACGACGGATTGGTTCTTGGTACTTCCCCAGATCGACCGAACTCTTTTGTCCTTTCAACGTCGTCCATTTGTGAACGGAACCCTTCCATAGAATGCTGAGAGCGTAGTAGGCGAGCGGTTCCGTATCAATTCCCATTGCGGAGCCGGAGTAGGTGACAACCGTTGGAGCAGTGTTCAGCGCGAGCGCAAGGTTCATGCGGTTCAGCAACGCGAAAGTGGTCGCACCGTTGAACAAGGCTTGAACAGGCTTCTCTCCCTGATCATTAAGCAATCGTTCGCACGACTCGCAAAGCAGGTGTGCCCACAATTGCTTTGGTGTGGCTTTGATCAGCTTCGGCGTCATCACGACCGGGTGACCACGGGAGTCGCTGCTGAGGAGATGCAGCACGCGGCCCAGATAGTGGCTCTTACAGAGCTTCCGCCGTTTGAGGCAGAGCCGACACTTGCCATGTACGTTGGAGCGGGCCATGACAACATTCTAAGGGAGGCCTGCTGGCCCGCCGTCCCCTAGCTCTCTCCCTCCGTCAGCCTCGCATCCGGGGTTACGGGTCCCCGCTGACCATAAACTTGCTTCTCTCGGCATCTGAGGAGCGGGGAGGGTGGTTCTGAGGTGTGGTCCGATGGGAAAATCGGCCCTGTTTAGGCGTCCCAGCCTTCGTCTACCTTGCCGCTGGCAATCAGCTCTTCGTTCCTCAGATAGTCCGTGTAGTGCTCGATGCTGGTCTGATCTTTGTGGCGCAGCTGTTCGCGAAGGGTAGCAGTGTCGTACTTGCGACTCCTGAGCCGATTCGTCGCGAACGTAGAGCGGAAGGACTTGATTGTCCATTTCGTCTCATCTAACCCGGCGCGGCGCGCCACCAGCTTGCACTGGTCAAGCAGCTTGGTATTGACCCGACTGTTGCGTGTGGGAAACACCAACCCGTGAGGATTCTTAGCGCTCTGCTTCCACTTTTTCAACGGTTCAATCAGGAGTTGCGGAATCACGACTTTTCCTTCAGAGCCGTGCTTTGGTCCCCACGGCTTTTTGGCATCCCCGTCCTGAACCTTCTTCTGGTGAATGTCCACTTCTCGTTTGTCAAGGTCAAGGTCGGGCCATTCCAGATGAGCCAGTTCTTTGTTGCGGAGTCCGCACTTGTGGTAAAGCTGAAACAAGAGCCACTGTTGGGTGTCGCACGCGGCGAAGAATTTCTTTAACTCCTCCGCGGAGTAGACGCAAATTTTCGGCTTCCGTTTCAGTTGCGCCTTGAAATCCGGTTCTGTGGTCTTGATGAGACCCTGCCCGTGTGGCAGACCCATGATCGTTTTGTAAAATTTGTTCACGCGGATCAGTTTCCACACAGCAGTCAGTTTGTCGTTTCCGTCCCTGACCAATTTGGCATACCACTTGAGGAACATTGCGCGAGTCATTTCATCCACGTAGGTGGCGGTCGTCCACTGCTCAAACGCCTTGAGCGCGGTGCGGTGTTCCTTCACCGTTGTCTCGTTCGTACCCAAGTCTTGAAGATATTTGTAGATCGCGACGGAGAGCGTAATGCGAGGATCGTCAGGGATTACAGGTTTGACACGGTCAGGATATTGAAGCTCCCATTCCTTGGCGCGGGCCGCTTTGACAGCGTCTTCCAATGTGGTGTACGGCTCCCCGCTCTTGTATTTTTGCGACCCGATGACTTTCTTCCATCGCTTACGCGGAAACCCGGTCGTTGACGACGTTCCTTCGTACCATGAAATGTAGAAATTCCCGATCCGATCGTGCTTGAGGTAAACAGAACCGTTGGGCTTGAGATCGGGGATTTCCACAGGCGTCCAAACCTGCTTCCCGTCCCTTTTGCTGCCCTCGTAGATCGCTACCGTTCGGTTAGCCATAATGATCCCCCGGCTCGAAACATAGCTCAGAAATAGTTAGCCGCGTAGTACGCCGAGGTGCAGCTACTTTGGTAATGGGAGCAAAATCAATGGCTTAGAGAAGGTCTGGTAGCGCTACCGGGATGAGATTGCACTACGCTGGGATAACGAGCAGCGGCGAGCCAACGACCGACGAACACAACAATCCACTCTTGAGCCTTACCGGAAGTGGTCCGGAAGTACACCTGGATGTTTTTGGTACCGGATTTCTCGCCTCCACCGGCGGACAAATCCTCACCAATCATCACGTGGCCGAGCCTTGGTGGCAGAATGATGATTTGAAAGAACTGCTCGATCAAGGTCTTGAGCCAGTGATTGCCGACATGACAGCATATTTCCCCGGTGTTACGCACGGCATTGGCATCAACACTGAAAAGATTTCCTCTGCCGCGGACGTTGCTGTCGTGAAAGGAAATGTTTCAGGGCTGGGAATCAAGCAGATCGCCCTTGCCGATGGCCGCCGCGCGGCCGTCAGCGGGGGCCCGGTCGTGTTGCTTGGATATCCTACTGCTCTTGATGCAATTCTGGCTCGGGCGGGGGCAGAGACGCTCCAGTCCATCGCGACCGCATCTATAAGGAGCACATGTTGGAAGTGCCCTCCTCGCCCGGAAGTCCCTCAATACGGGGTTGCGGTGGATAACGGAATCTCGCAGTTGCTTCCGAGTGGCCCGCCATCTGCAGTTACGACACTTCCAACCCCTGCTCTCTCAGTTCTACTTTCCCCTTTTTTCTCGAAAGCGAAACCAGCACTGTCTTCAGAATCACGTACAGCACCGGAATAAAGAACAGATTCAGAACGGTGGAAAATAACATGCCGCCGACGATCGCGGTCCCAACCGAGTGTCGCCCTAGCTTGCCTGCGCCAGACGCGAAATAAAGTGGCAGGACACCGAATAAAAACGCGAAGGAGGTCATCAAGATAGGACGAAGACGCAGCTCGGCGGCCTCAATGGCGGCGTTGGTGATGGTACGCCCCTGCTCGATCAATTGTTCGGCGAACTCCACGATCAGAATGGAGTTCTTCGCCGATAGCCCGATCAACATGACTAGGCCGATCTGCACATAAACGTCGTCCACCAATCCGCGTGCAGAGATGAGGAGCAGCGCACCCAGCACTGCCATAGGCACCGCCAGCAGGATGATGAAAGGCAGAGCGAAGCTTTCGTACTGCGCCGAAAGGGTAAGATAGACGACCAGGATGCCGAGTCCAAAGATGATTATGGCCTTACCGCTGGCTTCCACTTCTTCCAGCGCCAGACCTGTCCAGCTGAAAGTCATCCCTTGCAGCATGTTCTGCTTCGACAACTCCTCCATGGCCTTCAGGCCTTGACCGGAACTAAATCTGGGGGCCGCGGCGCCGTCAATTTCCGCCGATCGAAACAGGTTGTAGTGATTGATCACCTGCGGTCCGGACGTCTCTTTCAAGCTGACAATGTTCGCCAGCGGAACCAATCCGTTCGTATCGGAGCGCACGTAGTATTGCCGCAAGTCGCGCGCGCTCATGCGGAAGGGCTGGTCGGCCTGCACGTAAACGCGGTACGACCGATTGTTGAAGTCAAAATCATTTACGTACTGGGAGCCCATGTACACCCCGAGCGCTTGCGTAATCTGACTGATAGGCACCCCCATGGCTTTGGCTTTCTCGCGATCAATCTGCACCAATTGCTGCGGATCGTTGGCAGTAAAGCTTGTGAACAAACCCTGCAGCTCATGGCGCTGGCGGCTGCCGGCAACAATTTTGTGCGCGACCGTGTCGATATCCTGCAACGTATTGCGGCCCAAGTCTTGCAATTCAAATTGAAATCCGCCGAAGCTCCCAATGCCATTGACCGCGGGCGGCTCGAAGGCAACAACGATCGCTCCCGGGATGCCAAAGAGCTTCGGCGAGACGCGCGCGACAATATCGCTCGCACCGTGACCCTTGCCCCTGCGGTCGTCTATGGGCTTAAGCGGAGCAAACACCAGGCCGTAGTTTGACGAACTGCCTCCGGAGAGAGAAAAGCCAGGGACAGCGAAAGTGCCGAAGACGTCGGGATCGGCGCGCAGAATCTGTTCAGCTTGTCGCGCCACGTTTGTCGTGTAACTCAACGATGCTCCTGGCGGCGCTTGCACCACCACGATGAAGTAATTCTGGTCTTCCTGCGGCACGAATCCGGTCGGCACGTGAACATACATGTAGGCAGTCGCACCCAAACCGATAAAGAACAGCAGGATCATCGCGTAGCGATAGTTCAGCACCCTGCAAATGGCTTTTCCGTATGCGTTCGCGAGGGCCTGAATTCCCGCACTGACGCCATGAGCGAACTTCCTATACGCGCTTGAAAGCCATCCGATATGCGTCCAATCAAAGACCGAATATTTTTGCTCTTCACTGCGCAACAGGATCGCGGCGAGAGCTGGTGAAAGAGTGAGAGCGTTGAACAACGAGATGGCGATTGAAAACGCGATGGTCAAAGAGAATTGTTTGTAGAGAATTCCCGTCGTGCCGGGGAAGAATGACACCGGCACGAACACTGAAATAAGCACCAACGACGTAGCCACTACGGCGCTCGACACCTCCGCCATGGCAGCGGAAGTCGCGGCATGCGGACCGCTTCTATCTGCATCGATGTGTCGCTGGGCATTTTCAATGACTACAATCGCGTCGTCCACCACCAGTCCAGTCGCGAGGGTAATCCCGAAAAGCGTCAGCGAATTGATCGAGAAGCCGAATATCTTGATGAACGCGAAGGTTCCAATCAACGACACCGGTATCGTGACCGCCGGGATGATGGTGGCGCGCCAGTCCAGCAGGAATAGAAAAATCACAACGATGACGATGAGGACTGCCTCTTCGAGCGTAGTCACAACTTCCTTCACCGAATCGCCCACCACGGTGGTCGTGTCGAAGGCAATCACGTACTTGATGCCCGGCGGAAACGATTTCGAGAGTTCCTCCAGTGCGGATTTGGCTTTTTGGTCCACATCGAGCGCGTTGGCATTTGAGAGCTGCTGAACGCCGACGCCGATGGCTTCGTGCCCGCTGTATAGAAGATTCGTATCGTAGCTTTCCGCGCCGATCTCCGCACGGCCGACATCCTTAAGTTGCACTATGCCGTTGCGCGTGTTCTTGATGATGATGCTCTCGAACTCTCTTGGATCGGAGAGTCGTCCCACCACGCGCAGGGTCACCTGGAACTCCTGCTTAGGATCGGAGGGCGGGCGCCCCAACTGGCCTGCCGGGATTTCAACATTTTGCTCCTGCAGCGCCGAGACCACGTCGGCCGCCGTCAATTGGCGCGCCGCTAGTTTCGTGGGGTCCAGCCAGATGCGCATTGCATATTTGCGCTCACCGAAAATTAAGACATCGCCCACGCCGGGGATGCGCTTCAGCGCATCCTTCACGTAAACGTCCAGATAGTTGGAGATGTACTGGTTCGAGAGACTGTTGTCGGGCGAATAGAATCCGGCGGCGAAGACAAAGTTTGGATTCGCCTTGGTAATGGTCACGCCGGTGTTCTTGATTTCCTGCGGCAGGCGGCCTTGCGCGGTCGCCACCCGGTTTTGGACGTCCACGGCCGCGATGTTCAAATCGTATCCGGTGCGGAAGACTACGTTGATGTTGCTCGTGCCGTCGTTCGAGCTCGTCGAGGTGATGTAATGCATCCCCTCGACGCCGTTGATCTGCTGCTCCAACGGCGTAGTTACTGCAGACTCGACCACACTGGCGTTCGCGCCTACGTAGTTGCTGGTGACAGTGACCTGCGGCGGCGCCAGCGTTGGATACAGCGAAATCGGCAGCGTGGGGATGGAAACCGCGCCTGCCAGGATGATCAGCAACGCGCAAACCGTCGCGAAAATAGGCCGTCGAATGAAAAAATCTACCAAAAGTAGACCTTCCTCTGTTAGCCGCGGCTTTCACCGCGGAGTACCTCGAAATTTCCGGTTAGCTGATTGGTTTTACGGACGCGCCATCGATCAAGAACTGAATACCCGAGACGATGACTTGGTCGCCAGCCTTCAATCCGTCCATCACGGCATAATCGTTGCCGATAGTATCGCCGAGAGTGACCGCGCGTTGCCGCGCGACTGTACCCTTGTCCGACTGCGCTGCGACGTAAACAAACGACTGTCCTCCGATGCGCGTGACCGCCAGTACCGGAACCGTCGGCGTCGGAGAGGTGCTCCACACCACGCGCGCTCTCACCAATTGCTCATTACGAAATGTATCCAGTGATTTATGGATTGGGGCTTTGACTAGGATGCCCTGTATCCCGTTGTCCACCTGCTGTGAAATAAAATTGATCTTCGTCTTTTCGATCGTTTCGCCACGGCTGGTAACGATTTGCACAGGAAGACCCGGGCGAATGTCACCCGATTTCTCCGTTGGAATGTAGATGTAGGCCTCTAGGTCTGCGTTCTCGTCCACCGTGGTCAGCAACGTCTGCGGAGAAACGTAGTCGCCGAGGTGAACCGGAATGTCGCCGACGATACCTGCGAACGGCGCAGCTAAGTTGTAGTACGCGAGCTGGCGCTCCTGAGTGACCCGCGCGGCCTGCGATGCTTCCCAATCCGCCTTTGAGTTCTCGAACGCCTGAACCGCGAGGTCATAATTCTGCTTGCTGGTCACGCCGCCTTCGTAGAGCCCCCGCTGCCGCTCCACTTCCGTCTTGCTGTAGTCGAAGACTGCTTTCTTTTGCGCTACGGTGCTGCGTTGCTGGTCCACAGCCGCCTGCTGTTTCAGTGGATCGATCGTCATCAACACCTGTCCAGCCCTCACGTGATCGCCGGATTTCACCAGAATTCTGGTCAGCGAACCATCCACTTGCGGCTGGATGCTGGCCGAACGGCGCGACTTGATCGTGGCGACATATTCATCGGCGCGCGGCACGGCTGCCAGATCAACAATCTCCGTTTTCACCGGCATCGCTTGTGGAGTCGGTTGCTTGGCTTCGGTCCTACTGCATCCAGTGGTTACGAAGGAAATGAATAGAATCGGCAGAACCAGCAGGACCAAACGAACAAATGAAAATCGTTTCATCTTGGCATCCTCAAAAGTTTCCATTTGCACTAAGGATGCTCGCCAAGCGCAGAGGGATTCAGAATGGGTGCTGACGACCCGCACGTAGCCTCTGCGGGCCCAAACAGCGAATTCATCAGACTACTGCGTAATCTCGCCCCTATAGGTTTACGCCAGTCATCCCCATCATGCTCATTTCCGTCATCGGCCTCAAGGAGGTTTTGGTTTTCGCCAACAGCGCAGCGCGACCCAACGTTGACCGCTGCCGGGAGAGGGCAGGGGGCGGGGGTAGTAAGAACGGTGGCTTTATATCGATCAAAGGCCAGCTGCAGCGTGCTGCCCAGCGGACTCGTTGACCCACAACCCAGCCCTCAAACCGTGAGTTCTTGTGCGGCTTGCGAAATTCCTGGCAGTCCCAGCGTTCTTGTAAGTTGCTGTAAAACCCAATCGAACCGGACATTCCAAACAGCGGCGAGGGCGTTTTTTGCGACGGGACAAAAGTCGGCATCTGGGAAGTCTGCTCGCCGCCGACTTACCGACAGTCAGCCGACGGCTCTGTCCCATTCGCCCGTATTGCCAGGATGAATTCTGCACACAGTCGGCACTCTATGTTCGTTCGCAAATTTCGCGGTCGACCTGGGAATGTTTTCCTTTACTTGCTAAAAGCGCGTTTCTCGTTACCTATCTACTGAAACTCCCAAACATCCGGAGGGGCCTACCTTCGGCTTGCGATAGTTCGGGCATGAGTCGTGCTCTTTTTTCTGTTCCTGATCCCGAACTAAGCACGGAATCATTACGGTATCTGCACGTAGCCCGTCCCGGCTGTTGCAATAAAACAGGTTCGGTGTAGGATGTTCATCCGAGTGCTATTACTGGAAGGCTCCGACTTGTTTCGAGGGGGCAAGTCGAGATTTGGACCAGGAGAGAAAGCCAATGATCCCCTCGCGCCCGTTCGCCTACGTTCTTGCGTTGATTCTGCTCTCCGCGTCTTGCCCGGCAACCGCGGAACCATTACCACCCACACCGAAACCCGGCGATCAAGTGGTCGAGATCGAGTTCACGGGGAAACTTTTCGGATATTACCGGATTCGCGCGGGCTCGGAACAGCGGTTGCCCCCCGTCAAGCGGTTCTTAACCACTATCGGGCCAAACCCCAATCCTAAAGTTACGAAGTTAGGAACTCCGCTTCTTCTGGGCATGGGAGACAATTTTGCTCCTGAGTTTGGGGCGCGGCTCCAGGAGGTCGGATTGTCACCGTGTTCTTTGCCCACCGACAAAGAGGCAGCGAGTCCGCAGAAATTTTTCAAAGGCCCTGTTGATCGTTTGGTGCATTTTGCAAAGTGCGACGCGGTGGCCAACTTTCTGGAGCAGGCGGGCTACCGTGCGGTGGTGCCGGGTCGGGAGGACTTTCTCTATGGCGCGGCATGGCTTCGCAACATTGGAGAGGTGCTTTCCAACGACAAAAAGGCCGCGACGAAGGAACAGCTTGTGACCATTGACAAACCAACGACAGCGAACAAATATCCTGGGCTCGTTATGCTGGGCGCAAATCTCAGAATTCTGGCGGACAAGGCTCCGAAAACGACCCTTCTGTCTTTGACGCCGTGTGGCCTGCTGTTTGGGGAATATTCCGCTACGGCTTCGAGCCAGTTGTGTTCGACGAAAGGGTACGACCTGGCGAGCGGGACTTCCATTGTGCCGGAGAAGTTTCGGTTGTTGCGAAAGCTCGACTTGTGGATTGAGGAACCGGGGCGCTATCGTAACTGGACCGAGATAACCTCCGAGACTCTGGGGGGATCTTCGAACGGAACCACGAAGGAATCGAAGCTACTCGAGAAAACTACGCGAAGACAATTGCTGGTGCGGGATCTTATCGAAACGTTTTCGCTCTCTCTACCCTTCTGCCCACTTTATGGCTCGACCGGACCCGAACCTACCCTGTCTAACCTCCAGTCGAGTTTGAAGAAGTTGATTCGGGACTATAAACCAGGCGAGTTAGTTGCGACGGGTGACGATTGGCGCGACGCGGGGAACTATCTTTCGCCTCCGGGCGGGAAAACGGTGGAAGAGCTGTGTGCCGAGAAGGCGCCAGACGAAAAGGAGAAGGCGGGAGCAAGTCTGTTCGCATCGAATCTCGGCAATTTTGCCGTGGGACTTAGAGCGACACTCGAAGAGGAACACATCCTGGAAACTCACGTACACAACGGTCTTCGCGGCTATAAGCAAGCAGCTAGCGCGATGGCCACCGAATCCAGCGACACAGCCGAAAAAGATGTGGTGGAACGCGGCATTCTCACACTCGCCCTATCCGACGCCATGCTGCAAAGCGCAAGAACGGCGCTGCTGCTGGCAATAGCCGAGGAACAACGCGACGTGGGCTTTACCGAAGTGACAGTCAAGGACCAGCAGGCAAAAGACTTTGATGTTCTGGTGGTGGGCGTGGTGGGAGTTGAAACCATGCAATCGGTTCAGGAGTCGAACCTGACTGTTTCACTGTGTCCCGACAAGACAACCCCGAGTCGGTATGCCATTTGCTCTAAGGGAACGGACAAGACGCAGCTGGATAGGGCGATAAAGTTCAAGGTAAGCATAACCGACCCATTGGAGACGGTGGAAGCGGTGGTGCGCGCGGCTACGCAAGCCCGCAGCCGGAAGTACGACCTGACAGTCTTGATGGCGCAGATGCCGCACACGGAAGCGGAAGAATTGGTGAGCCGGGTGCGATCGCATCCGGTGCAATGGTCGGTCAACACGCCACAGACGGGGGTTGGCGTCGATATCGCCATCAGTGAGGCGCAGCAGGATCATGCAACCGCGAGTATTACGCTGGATTATGAGGCGCCGAATTACGCGCCCAATTCCGTTTCGGCGCAAGAGAAGCCTCCGGTCACGGTTCCGGTTCTTACGCCACGACCGGCATACGATACTGGAACTGAAAGTCTTATCCAACCGATTATGCAGGCCAAAGTGACTCTTTCCGGGACCTCCAGGACCGTCTGTGTCGCTTCGAAACCCAACAAACCTTCGGATCCAGACGAATGCTCGAAACAAGATGATGTCGTTTCGAAACCCGACGTCGACTCGACACCAGATACGGCCCCGAAACCCGCGTCCGCCGGTGCGAAGCCAAATTCTGCCCTGACGCTTCTGGTACAGGAGCTTCCGAACTCTGACACCTATCCGCTGAGCGGATTCGGCGGCAGGTCCATCATGCGTACAACATGTGTTCCAGACATTCTGTATTTGAAACTTGATGAGACGAAGCTGAAACGGGATGAGACGGACTTGAGACTCGAGGAGTGCGAGTTGGAGACGATGCATGCCGTCCTGGCTTTGCTTGCCGCCAGGGGCGGAGCCGATGTGGCGATGCTGGAGCGGCGCGATTTGTGGATGGGAAAGTTGCCGCCTTACTACGACGGTTACGAGGCGTGCGAGCCTGGGAACGAAAACAACCTGGACGCAAGCGAAACTCCGGCTCCGGGGGAGAAAACGAATCCCGAGTGCCGACTAAGAGTGGCGCTGGCGCGGGTATTGTGGCAAGACGATCAATCGGCCAAGCTTATGGTAAGCGGAAAGGACATCGCAACCGTACTACAGAAGGCGCAGACTTATTCCGAGAGCCGAACCGCGCTGACCACCACCGATATCGCGGGACAGTACCTCCAAACGGAAGGAATCGTGAGCCCGAACAGCGGCGCTGCGTCATTGTCCCCGGGCGGGTTTAGCGTGCAGAGTAGCGTGGACTGTCACGATCCTGAAGAGGAGGACAAGCCATCGGCGGGCGGCAGTCATATGTATTGCGTGAATGGTGTGCCCTTGCAAGCCGATCACGGCTATTGGGTGATCACCAGCAGCCACCTAGCCAGCGACAAGGCCGAATACGGATTGTCGGGAACGAACCCGGACGACTATAAGGCTAAGGCGAAGGAAAAGGGCGGAAGTCTGGTCGACGTGGCCTTGGGCTCATCGAACAGATCGGTGCCGCAGCCGCCGGATCTTCGGACGGCTGAACTTGTGCAACAGCAGGCGAGAATTTTTCACGTCGATCAGGGAAAGATCGTTGCGGGGTATAACTTCCAGGGCCCCACCGGGGGGTCCGCCAACATCATCAACCGATTCCAGGGAGTATCGGACGCGACCGCCAGCAGCGCCGGCAGCGCCAACCTCGATCTCGAACAGAAAGAGCGCACGACCTGGGAGTTTAAGGCTGTTGGCGCAGGCGTTCAGGACGATTTCGAATTCGACCGGCAGGTTCAGGACAACCTTACCGGAAAATTCGTGAATGGAAACTTCACGAAAAACATGCTTTCAGGAGGGCCGCTGGTACAACTGGAAGTTCCGATTCGCATGAGCCCATTGCAGAAGGGCGATGGGTGGTTCGGGCGTCAACTCTCCGCCAAAGCGGTTCCACGATGGCTATTAGTCCTTGCGCCAGCTCAATACCAGACGCAAATCACCGGATCCCATCTTAATTTTTCGGCGAACTCGGGTCAGGGTCAGGTTTCGTATGTCGCGCATCGCGCGACCGGTTTCGGTGAGCGGGTTGGAATGAGACATGAATACGATGGTGGCAAGTGGTTCCCGCTCAAGGGCAGCTACTTTGAGTTCGGCGGCCAATTTGTGCAGCAACGGCAAGTGCTGGCCGGGCTCACGTTCATGATTCCGGGGATGGCTCCAGTCGTTTGCCCCGCGAACGGCGCGCAATCTTTTGCCAACTGCGCGCCCTCTCCAAAGGTTCTGACGAATGATTCCACGGTCTCCGGGCAATACGCGTCCAGTAACCAATATGGCTGGTACTGGGACATACACATTCAGAAAGGACTGTTTGGGAAGACCTATGACAAATCAGCCTATCGAGCCACGTTGACTCTTGACAGCAAGGGCGACTTTTTCAAGAATCGCGGTGCGAACCATGCCTTTTCCACGCAGACCTGGTTCGACGCTCCGGCCAGTGTCGCGCTGGTGTTCCCGGTCTTCCGCAATGTCGGCTTTGCTCCAACCTATACCGCATACTTTTACGGCAACCAGATCGCTCAGAATTACTTGCTGGTCAATACTTTCAGCGTCAATTTGCGATGGTACCTTGATCGGGATTCGCATGTCCCATTACGGCCCGCTATGATTTTCAAAGGTCCCGCCTCGGCTGATGAGACCCAACCGGCGAAGACGAAATGACAGTGGTGCTGGTTTCAGTCGAGCCTGAGTCAGATACACGCTATACCTCTGATGTGAAAGCGGACGCGCGCAACTTTGACCCTAAGGTTGACTTAATTAAGGACCATAGAATGGATCTCGACAATGTTCCTCACCTGGAAACAGTCGGATTAGTACCCGGAAGTCGGCTAGTGTTTACCGATTGAGAGAGGTGGCGATTGCGATTGCTCTTTCTGCTGAGTCAAGGACGAGCGGATGCGACACTTGATTGCGGAATTCGACGCTGGCCCGAAGTCGGCATCTGGGGAAGTCATCTCGGAATTCTCGCCGCCGACTGACCAACAGTCAGTCGTCCCTTTTACGTAGTTTGTCCAGCGAGAAGGTGCCGTGACAGCGTAGCGTCAACAACGTTTGACACGGGCCGCCTGGACTGCAGAAGTTCACGGAAGTCGGATAAGAGATATCGTTCTGTGGTTGAGAACAATCTAATGTCTCTTTGTGATTCTCACTTCGCCCTTCGGGCATACCGGCACAAGAGTCGTCTGCGTCACGGAAATCTGTTCCATGTACTGCGCCGCCAGAGGAGGTTCACCGAACTCCCATTTCAGCTGCATTTCTTCTTCAGGAAAAAAATTTCGCTTCAGGCACTCCAGCATCTCGACCCCGGATTGCGCCATCAAAAACCTTGCAAGGTCAGGGGTCTCGACCTGAAACCCAGAAACAGTGAAAGACAGAGGTAGATCGGTGAGAAGCCTGAGGTAATCGGGGTCCTGATGTTCATCGACATGTGCCCCGCCCTCCTTGTCCGCCAGGACTAGAACGACCTGCTTTCTTTTGTAAACCAGCTGCCCGCCAAGCCGCGATGGAAACGTGAACACCGTACGGTTCCACCAGGCGCCTAAGCTTGCCTCGCGCCTCCAAAGCGAATCACTCGAAGCGTTCATCGCGATCCCGGTCCGATTTGCTTTCTTGCGCTCGTTCGCCGTTTATCCATTCGCGAAGTCGTTCCTTTTCATTTGTGACGGCGTCGAAGAGAGCCGGATATTCATCGAGTTGGTCAAGGAGTGTAGCGTTAGATTCCAGAATTGCGGCGAGTGAGCCCCTCCATCCTCCCGACGGCATGAATTGGCGAACGAACTGTTGGAGCACAGCAGCCGGGTCTGGTGCTCGCTCTAAGAATCGTAGCGCCACGGTCGTCCATTTCGGAAGGTTGTCCTTAGTCTGCTCGATGACAGGGATGACACGCGCGAGTCCGATATATCTGCTCCGTGGCTCTCGATCGCACCACTGCAGCAATTCCGTTTCCGGTACAGCCGCCAACGGGAATTTGCGACTTCTGACATCGTGCAACACCTTAATGCCAAGGTTGAGTTGCTCAGCTTCGCCACCACAAAGCGCCTCAAGCGTTGCAATCGGTTGGGCGTTGAATAATCCATCCAAAAGGTCGTCATGGTAAAACGCGTGGGATTTGTGCGAGGCAACAGCGGCTTTGAGCTTGGCGCAGAGCTCTGTTACTACTGATACGCCCTGATCACCAGCAAGGCAGCACTTCGCGATTTCTCCCATCCGATGATCCTCTCGATCATTCTTGGATGCGAAACTGATCTGGCGAAGTAGCTCGCGTCCAGCATCCGCAAGTTCTTGCGTGACCCGCTCTTCGTGGTCCTTCCCTGAGTCCAAGCGCATGTGCAGTATGTCGATGGCGGTATCGTGCCCTCCTTTCAGTCCGGCAATCATCAACACGATCTCTTTGAAATCAGCGGGAGGAATAGGGTCAGTGGCTCGACCATACGCAAGATGTCTGAACATGTCCGATGGTGCCTTGCCGAGCGCAAGCGAGCGCTTCAGTCGAGCAACACCCTGCTTATCAAACGCGATGGCGACTTGGAGAAACGGATACCAGTAGCCCAGAGTCTTGTGCTCCACACTACTATCTAATAGAGCAGCGGCCAGTGCCGGGTTCTCCGCGTGCAGAGCGCGGAGAAAGCCTCGAAGTACTTGCGGCTTGCGCTGACGTTCTTCCGTTGCATCGAGTGCAGCGACAAGGCGGTCCCATAGCGCTACGATATTCGCCACGCCATCGAGGAGACCCTCGCCGAATGACCCGAGTCTTCCATCACTACTGACCAGCGCGGGAAGCAATGATGCGAGCGTTGCTTCTTCGGTCGCGACCGCCTTCCCAAGTTGTTTGGCGAGCGCTTCGGCTCGCTCCATTCTTGCCGAAATATCCTCGCCCGCGTGCTCGTTAAAATCCTCAAAGTCGACACCCTGAAGTCGTGTCGACAATACGATGGATCGCACCTGTTGAGAGATGTCTGCCGGTCGTAAATCCTGTTCGATCCCAACGAGGTGTGCGAGGCGCTCCGTCTCCATTCCCTTGCCATCGAGGTCGAGTATCTGCCGTACGGCGAGCCAACCCTCCGGCCAGAAGCGCAACTTGGTGATCTTGCGAGATAAGGTTCCAAGTTCGTTGTGGACGCCCCCTCTATGCCAGAGACCACGGAAGCTTTCCGCGAGCGCAGCACGGGCGTCCGGCCCAGCGGGACAATCATCCCGCTGCAGCCATGCAATGAGTTCGAGGACTTCCGTGAACCAGTGCTGCACGTCATGCTCGGTGCGTGGCCAGTAGCCGAAGTCCCGCGGGCGCGCACCAAAATCAAAGTTGCTGACGGATTCGAACCGCCAGGCCTCCAACGCAGCCCTCAGTCCGGCAATGCCGAGCGCGCGTCGCTTCGTATCTAAAGAACCTAGTAGCGCTTTGAGCACTCCGAGCCGCTGCTCGATTGATGCATGGGTCCCAGACAAGCAGAGTTGAAATAGGGAGGTAAAAACTCGCCGTGCGTGTGACTGTTCGCCGTTACTGCTAGCCACCAAGACAGATGCCATTAATGTAGCGCATCGCTCAAAGTTCGTAGACTCGTATGCGAGGGATCGCAGGAGGTCGAGATACTGCTCAACCGCAGTTGGTTGTTGTGCAGACGTGCGTTCCAGTGCCGAGAGTACGTCCTCTGGCACGACCGGCGCGACGTTCCTGAACATCGCCTTCCCCAGATCATTGAAGTTTGCGACATCCTCCAGCAGTCCGCCCGCTCCAAGCCACTCCTTGACGATCGCCCTTGCCTCCTTGCTCGCATGTAGAAACCCCAATCGACGCGAAAAGGAGGTCATCAGACGACCTGACGCTGTCCTTATGAGGTGCTCGTGGATGGCTGCATAAGGGATGTTTTGGAGTGCTCTGGCAGCGAGGCGATTCGCGATTGCGTGCGGCAGTATCGCTCGCCAGACACTACGCTGCTGCACGAGATCGCGTCGCTGCAGTTCGGCGACGTGAAGATAGATGTCCTGCGGTGTTCTTCCAATCATCGCTCCGAGGTGTATGAGTTCAGCGTCGTCCCCTGCTGAGACGTCTACTCCATGAAAGGAGTACACCAGTGAGCATGCTTGCGCGACCAGATACAGTGACTCGTCATGCACATGTCGTTGGAGAAAAAGTCGGTGGAACAACTGTTCGTCGGTCAAGCCAGCTACAGTTCCATTTCGCTCGATTGTCGCTGCGAGCCCGAGTGCGATGCGAGCGTTGCCCCCGGAGAATTCGGCAATGGTACGCGCGTCGAT